>ULXS01046356.1_pt1 | contig 12797 bp, 11 predicted proteins | sample 1961421 | NCBI WGS metagenome assembly ULXS01 (sample SAMEA4835842, study PRJEB28245) | human gut metagenome | biome: gut microbiome; material: fecal sample | place: Denmark | collected 2008
CCATGCTTTTCTCGGTGGTCTCCATCCGCAGAAAGACGCCGCACCAGAGCACCAGAATACCCCCTGCCAGCCAGCGCAGTGCATGGGAAGCTCTCATTCCGGCACCCCCTTTTCCGGTTCCTCTGGGCGGCAGAGCAGTTCCCGCAGGACCCGCACCAGAAAGCAGCCCCGGAACAGTGCCGCTGCCAGCCAGACGAGCAGAAAGGCTGCATCCAGCCGGGAGACACGTCCCAGCGTCCCGGCGCGCAGCAGCTCATTTCCCGGAATCGGACGGCCGGACCCAAACAGAAGTTCCCGCCCCAGCGCAAAACCGAACAGCCCCGCCAGCGTCAGAAACGGCAGCAGGAAGCAGCGCCTCCCGGTGCATCCGCGTTTTCCAAATAGAAGCGGCCACGCGATGGATTCCGCATAAAGCGGGAAACGGAGATCCCCTGTGGGTTGCGCTGCGGGGAAAAGATTCTCCCAGTGAAGCTGGCCGTGCAGGCTTCCAACGCAGGCAAGACCCGCCAGCGCCAGTGCCCACCACAAGACCCCCGCACTGCGGGAAAAGACGTCCGGCTTCGGCTGCCAGCCCGCCCACAGCAGCAGCGGCAGAACGCCGATGACTGCCATGGACGAAAACTGCTCCCGGCACACCTGCTGTGCCTGCCAAAGCGTCTCCCACAGCTCTGCGCCAAACCACACGGACAAAAGCAGACAGAGCAGCTGGGGGCGGATTCCGGTTTCGGAACGAAGCCCCTCTTCCCCTTCGGCGGGCATCAAGCAGGCCGAAAGCAGGCCGATGCCCAGCGCCATGGGGAACCCTTGCAGCAGCAACAGCCGGGCTGGCATGGCGCTGCCGGAAGTGATGCACTGCCCCAGCACCGCGGTCAGAATGCTGAGCGGCACGGCGGCACGGAACGATCCGGTTTGCTCCATCGGCTCACCTCCGTTTCTGCCAGATGGAAAAAGGATGTGCGGACAGGGTGCGGTAGGTCCGGCGGGTCACACCGTCCGGAGAAAGTGCGGTTTGCGGGAAACGCACCGGTGCACAATAGGGCACCCCCAGCGCTGACACCTGCGCCAGAGCGAGCAGAACGACCAACGCCGCGCACACAAGCCCCACAGGGCCTGCCACTCCCGCCGCCAGCAGGACCAGAAAACGGAAAGCCGTGGCCATTTCGTAGAGGGACGGCACCACGAAGACGGCGATGGATGCAACCGCTGCAATGAGAATGACGGGTGTGCTCAGCAGACCGGTGGCGATGGCTGCGTCCCCGATGATGAGCGCCGCAACCAGACTGACCGAGTGCCCCAGCGTCTGCGGCATCCGAAGCCCTGCCTCCCGGATGATCTCCAGCAGCAGGATGACCAGCACCATCTCCCCAAACAGCGGGAACGGAGTGGCCCGCTCAGCAGCTTCGATCTTGAAGAGCAGCTGCGGCGGGAGCAGTTCCGGCAGGTAGACCGCCAGACAGACGAACACCCCCGGCAGAAAGATGCTCAGGTAAAAGGAACCATATTTCAGAAGGCGCAGGAAGGACGCAAAAAACGCAGGCTGGGCGTAGTCGTCCAGACACTCGAAGTTTTCGCCGAAGAGGGTCGGCAGAACCATCGCGGATGGGCTCCCGTTGACGAGAACGACGATCTTCCCCTCACAGAGCTTCGCGGAGGCCACGGCGGGGCGCTCGGTGTAGCTCACCGGGGACGCTGTGCGTACCCGGCAGGGGAACAGCCAGGGCAGAAAGTAGCTCGAATCCAACAGCAGCTGCGGCTTTGCGCGGCGCAGCGTCTCTTTCACCTGCTCCACTGCGGCGGGCGAGGCCTTTCCTTTGCAGTAGCAGACGGCATATTCCGTTTTCATCGCGCAGTCTGCCTGCTGCACTTCCATCACCAGCGCTTCGGTGCGGATGAGCCGCCGCAGCAGGCTCAGATTGACCCGCAGCAGGTCGGAAAAGCCCTCGCGGGAGCCGCGCAGATCTCCTTCACCGGAGGGCTCCCCCACCGAACGGAATTTCAGGCTCTGCACCGAAAATGCCAGCCCTTTCGCACTGCCGTCCAGCAGTAAGACCGCCATTCCGGCGGTCAGGCGCTGCATCAGATTCTCCCAGTTCTCCACAGGGCTGCTCTCGGCGGGCAATGCCGAGTGGCGGCTGAGCAGCTCATAGACCTGTTCCCCGCTTGGCAGCGCGCCCAGCCGCAGCGGCGGTGTCTGACGGCTGGCGGCGTCCAGCAGAAGTTCCCACAGGGATTCGAGGCTGGCCATCCCGTCAAAGAGCAGAATAGCACCCCGAATGTGGTAAAGCTCGATGCGCTTCGCATAAAAATCGGCGGAGCTGCCCAACCTAGCGTTGAGCGCTGCGAGGTTCGTTTCCAGATGTTCGGAAAGCTGCATGGTCCCATCCCCCTTTTGCAGTAGGATACCCGCCGCCGCGCCGGTTATTCCCGCAGGAGGTGTTCCGCCTTGAAGCTCTTGATCGTTCGCACCGTTTTGATCTATCTCTGCGTCCTGTTTGCCATGCGGCTGATGGGCAAGCGCCAGCTGGGTGAGCTGCAGCCGGAAGAGCTGGTCTCGACCATCCTCATCTCCAATCTGGCGTCCATCTCCATCGAATCGGAGGAAGTCCCCGTGACCGCTAGCCTCATCCCGCTCTTCCTCATTGCAGCGCTGGAGCTTCTCGGGTCCATTCTCAGCTTCCAGAGCCAGAAATTTTTCAACCTGATGTCCGGCCGGCCCAAGACGGTCATTCTGGATGGGCAGATCGACCAGAACGCCCTGCGCACCCTGCGGCTGACGACGGCTGACCTGATGGAGGCCCTGCGCGGCAAGGACGTCTTTGACCCACGGGATGTCTCCTACGCCGTTGTGGAGACGAACGGCAGCCTTTCGGTGGCGCTGCGCCCCGAAAGAGAGCCTGCCACCCTCTCCGACCTGGCACTCAAGGTCCAGCACAGTCAGGCGACCATCCCCTTTGTGCTGGATGGGCAGGTGCTGGACGACAACCTCCACTGGTGCGGCAAGGACCACGCCTGGCTGGAACGGACGGCACAGGCCAATACCCTGCTAGTGGAGGAGATCCTGCTTCTGATCGGCAACGACACCGAAGATTACTTTCTGCTGAAGAAAGAGCCTCGCCGCACGGCCCGCCCGCTCAGAAAGGAGGACGTATGAAACGCATCTACGCCTGCCTCGGCATCGTGGCCGCCCTGCTCGCGGTGGCCTTTTACAGCAGCTTCCGGGTGCAGATGTTCGCCGAAGACATCTCCGGCGACATCGACCATGCGATGGAAGCCATCCGGGAAGACGACCTGACCGGAGCCCGTCAGGCCCTTGCCGAAGGAGCCGACCTCTGCGACCGGATGCGCGAAGGGATGAACCACCTGCTCAAAACGGAAGACTTCACCGAACTGGAAGCGGCCCTCCGCGCCGCCGACGGCCATCTGGAATGGAACGCCCCCGAAGAAGCGTTCGGGGAGCTGCGCCGCGCTCAGGTCCAGGTCGAAACGCTGGCCTGGCTCGCCCGGCGCATCCTCTGAGGCAATTCAACATTTCGCATAATCGAAATTATGCGAACGATCTGCTGCAACGAAAAAGCGCACAGCCCTGCCGCCCAAATCCAGGCGGAGGCTGTGCGCTTTTTTGAAGGATTCTCTTACTTTTTTCGGTCGCCCATCAGCTTTTGCAGCTCGGTGAAAAAGCTCTCGACGTCGGCAAACTGCTGGTAGACCGACGCAAAGCGGACATAGGCCACTTCGTCGATCTTTTTCAGCTCCTGCATGGTCAGCTCACCGATGCGGATACTGGTCACTTCCCGGTCGTAGGAGCTCATCAGCGTCTGCTCAATGCTGCTGACGGCACGTTCCAGCGACTCGTAACTGACCGGGCGCTTGGCGCAGGCGCGCAGCATGGCGTTGAGCACCTTCTGCCGGTCAAAGGGTTCGCGGGAATTATCCTTTTTGATGACGATCAGCGGGACCGTCTCCACCACCTCATAGGTCGTGAACCGCATGTGGCAGCGCAGGCACTCCCGGCGGCGGCGGATGCGCTCGCCATCTTCGGTCGGGCGGGAATCGATGACCTTGGATTCTTCATCGCCGCAATAGGGACATTTCATGGTTTGTTCCTCCTGATTTGGTCACGTTCACGTTCGGGCGAAGCTCACGCTTTCTTTTTGCCGGTCTTGCGCTCGCTCCACAGCACCCACGCGGAAGTGGACACGCACAGCGAGGTGTAAACACCACTGATCATGCCCATCATCAGCGGGAACGCAAAGGTGAAGATGCTGTCCAGGCCGTAGAGTTTGGAGATGATGCACATCACGCCCAGCGCCATCACGGTGGTGACGGTGGTGATGATGGTGCGGCGGGCCGACTGATTGACCGAGTGGTTGACCAATTCTTCAAAGGAGGTCTTCTTCTCCATCAGGGTGCGGTTCTCGCGGATGCGGTCGTACACGACGACGGTATCGTTGATGGAGTATCCCAGAATGGTCAGCATGGCAGCGATGAAGTTGCCGTCCAGCGGGGTGCGCAGCAGCACGAAGGCGCCAAACACGACCATCAGGTCGTTCAGCAGAGCCAGAACGGCCATCATGCCGCCGGTCAGGCCGCCGATCTTCTGGAAACGGAAGCCGATATACAGCAGGATGAGCACCAGCGCAAAGAGAACGGCGATCAGACTCTTCTGCAGGAACTTGGTACCCATGGCCGCACTGACGTTGCTCAGCGACAACTGAACGAAGCCGTTGTCCGGGTAGGTCTCGTTCAGGGAATCCAGCAGGTTCTCCACCTGATCGGTGGTCACGGTCTCGTTGCCGGGCATGGAGATCTTCAGGGTCTGCTCCCCGGTGGCGACGTTCTCGCCGGTCTGGAGGGTCAGGTCCTTGCTGCCCAGTGCGGCAGAAGCAGTCTTCTGCACATCGGCCGTGGTGAACTCGCCCTCATAGCTCAGGGTGATCATCGCACCGCCGGTGAACTCGGTATCCAGCCGGACGCCAAACACCACCGCGCAGAGCAGGATGACTGCCATCAGGCAGGAGGAAATGGTCAGGAAACGCTTGCGCAGGCCCACAAAGTCGATGGGCTTCTTCTCCGCAGGCTCCTTGCCGGGGCGGTCTGCGCCGTAGAGCCAGGGGTCGCGCAGGGCCTTGATGGCCGCTGCCCCGCGGATCATCACGCGGGTGGCGAAGACGCCGAACACGAAGTTGAGCAGCACACCGGTGAGCAGCGTGTAGCCGAAGGCATAGATGGTGCCCGCAGTGGACGGGCCAAAGGCAAAGAAGACGAAGTGGAGCATCTTTGCAAAGAAACCGTCCGAGGGGCCAAAGGCACCCATCAGCACGACCGCCACGATGACGATGGTCACGTTGCCATCGATGATGGGCGTCAGGCCGCGGGCAAAGCCGCTCTTGAGGGCACCATCCAGAGACTTGCCGCTGCGCAGCTCTTCCTTGATGCGCTCGGCGGTGATGACGTTGGCGTCCACACCCATGCCGATGGCCAGGATGATGCCGGCGATGCCGGGCAGCGTCAGGGTAAAGCTCTCAAACACCGAGAAATAACCGGAGACGAAGGCCAGCGTAGCCGCCACCTGACCGGCCAGTGCGATGCAGGCCAGGAAACCGGGCAGACGGTACAGCGCTGTCATCAGGACCACGATGAGGGCAAAAGCGATGAGACCGGCCAGCACCATAGCGCTCAGGCTGTTCTCGCCCAGGCTGGGGCTGATGGTAGAGTAGCTGTCCACAGTCAGCGCAAAGGGCAGCGAGCCGGAGTTGATCTGGCGGGCCATCTTGACGACATCGTCCTGCGTAAAGGGGTTGGATGCCGAGCTTGTGATGATGGCAGCGCCGTCGGTAATGGCCGCATGGACCGTGGCCGTGCTGACATTCTCGTCATCCAGCCAGATGCTGATGGTGCCGCTGCTCTGGTAGAGCCGGGTGGTGGCATCGCCAAAGGCTTTGGCACCCGCATCAGTGAACTTGAGGGCCACATAATACTCCGAAGAGCTGCCGCTCACCGGGCCGTACTGTGCCGCTGCGCTCTCGACCATGGAGCCGTCCAGGATCAGCTCACCGTCCGCACTGCTCCCCTCCCGGAAGGTGAGGTAGGCGGTGGTGCCGATCTCTTCGATGGCAGCTTCGGGGTCGAAATCCGTCTCGCCGGACTGCCACGGAAATTCGAGGATCAGACGGTCGGAATCGTAGTCCACATACAGCTCGTAGTCGGTCACGTTCAGACCGACCAGACGGTTCTCAATGACGAGCTGCGCTGCGTCCAGCTGCTCATCGGTGGCATCGTAGCCGTCCGAGGGTGCAAACGTCACGTTGACGCCGCCCTTGATATCCACGCCGAAGCGGATGTCCTGCGCGCCCTTGATATAGGTCCGGGTCACATCGCCATATTGGACCGCAACGCCGAAGAATGCCGTGTAGACAAACGCCGCGATCAGAAGCACTGTGACAACAAGCTGCCATGCTTTGCCTTTCGTCTTCATAAAAATCGGGAAACCTCCAAAATATAATAAACCTCCGCCGTGCGGCAGAGTTCCGCCGCGCGGGGAGATCTTCAACAACGGGGACGCTTACGCTTCCTGATCCGCAAGCAGCTTTTCCACGGTGGCCAGCTTTACGCAGACGCACAGCAGATCCGAAGCGGTCTCCACCTCGTCCAGGCTGGGATAGGTGGGCGCAATGCGCAGATGGGAATCTTCCGGGTCTTTGTGGTAGGGATAAGCGGAACCGGCACCCGTCAGGGTCAGGCCGCACTCCTTGCACAGGGCTGCCACACGCTTGGCACAGCCGGGCATCACGTACAGGCTGATGAAGTAACCGCCCTTGGGGTTGGTCCAGTGGGCGATATCGCCGCAGGGGGTCAGCTCCTCGGAGAAGGCCGTCTTCACTGCATCGAAGCAGGGAATCAGGCGGCGGCGGTGCTTAGCCATGTGGGCCAGGACGCCTTCCTTGTTCTTCAGGAAGCGGACGTGGCGCAGCTGGTTCATCTTATCGTAGCTGATGATCATGACCGAGAAGCGCTTGCAGATGTACTTCATGGAGTTCTCGCTGCAGGCGATCGCGGAGACGCCTGCACCGGGGAAGGTGATCTTGCTGGTGGAGGTGAACATGAAGACGCGGTCCTGCGTACCGTACTTCTTGCACTCGTTCAGCAGAACGGGGGTCTCGATGATCTCATCGGTCAGATGGTGGACGATGTAGGCCTCATCCCAGAAGATCTTGAAATCGGGAGCGGCCGTCTTCATCTTCGCAAAACGCTCGATCGTTTCGTCACTGTAGGTGTAGCCGTCGGGGTTGGAATACTGCGGCACACACCAGATGCCCTTGATGGTGTCATCCTCGGCCACCAGCTTCTCGACCACATCCATATCGGGGCCGTTCGGGGTCATGGGCACACTGATGAGCTCAAAGCCGAACTCCTCGGTAATGGAAAAGTGGCGGTCATAGCCGGGCACCGGGCAGAGGAACTTGCGCTTCTCCACCTGAGACCAGGGGCAGGGAGACTCCGGGAAGCCGAACACATAGCCGATGTTGATGAGGTTGTACATCAGCTGCAAGCTGGAGTTGCCGCCCACAAAGACTTCTGCGGGCTTGACGCCGAAGACATCCGCAAACAGGACGCGGGCCTCATGCAGACCCTCCAGGTCGCCGTAGTTGCGGGCGTCGGTGCCGGCATCGGTGGTATAATCGGTCATCTGCAGCAGGCCCATGGCCAGATCCATCTGGTGAGGGCCGGGCTTGCCGCGAGCCATATTCAGCTTCAGGTCCATTGCCTGAAATGCTTTGTACTGCTCTTCCAGTTTTGCCTTTTCGGCTACGAGTTCGTCGCGGTTCATCTCAAAATAAGTTGCCATTGAAAACACACTCCTTTATCGTACTTCCTGTTCCCACAGTGTCCGCGCCGGGCTTTGAAAAGAAGCTTCCTGCCAGAGAGAGCCGCAGCCCAGCCGTCCAGACTTTAATATTATAGCTCATATCTGCTCTTAAAACAAGCATATCTCAAAAAAAGCCCCGCCAAAAGTCATAGCTTTCAGCGGGGCAGCGGCCCGGAGCAGCCTGCCGGGTGGGCAGATCAGCTCAGGGACGTCTGATTCTTATAGCGCTTGCGGACCGCGCCGTATTCCAGCTTCGGTTCGCCGCCCTCGACGGTGTCCGCATCGATGGTCACGCGGATGATGGTGGCATCGCTGGGCACCTTGTACATGATGGGCATCAGGATGCTTTCCATCACGCTGCGCAGGCCGCGCGCACCGGTCTTGCGCTCGATGGTCTTGCGGGCGATCGCATGGAGGGCCTCATCGGTGATCTCCAGCTCCACGCTGTCCATGTTGAGCAGCTCTTTGTACTGCTTGACCAGACTGTTGCGGGGCTCCTTGAGCACACGGACCAGAGCGTTCTCGTCCAGATCATCCAGCACGGTGATGACCGGCAGACGGCCGATCAGCTCCGGGATGAGGCCGAACTTGACCAGATCGTGCGGCTCCACCTTGCGCAGCAACGCCTTCTGGGCATCGTCGGAGTTGTCCTTCAGGGAGCTGCCGAAGCCCAATGCGGACTTATCGGTGCGGCGCTGGATGTACTTGTCCAGGCCGTCAAAGGCACCGCCGCAGATGAAGAGGATGTTGGTGGTGTCGATCTGGATGAACTCCTGCTGGGGGTGCTTGCGGCCGCCCTGGGGCGGGACATTGCTGACCGTGCCTTCCAGGATCTTCAGCAGGGCCTGCTGCACACCCTCGCCACCCACATCGCGGGTGATGGAGGGATTCTCGCTCTTGCGGGTGATCTTGTCGATTTCATCAATGTAGATGATGCCGATCTGTGCCTTCTGCACATCAAAATCGGCCGCCTGGATGAGCTTGAGCAGGATGTTCTCGACGTCCTCGCCGACATAGCCTGCCTCGGTGAGGGTTGTGGCATCCGCGATGGCGAAGGGCACCCCCAGCATCTTGGCCAGCGTCTGGGCCAGCAGGGTCTTGCCGACACCGGAGGGGCCAAGGAGCAGGACGTTGGACTTTTGCAGCTCCACGTCCGAGCCTTTGCCGCTCAGGATGCGCTTGTAGTGGTTGTAGACAGAGACCGCCAGCACACGCTTGGCCTCGTCCTGCCCGATGACATACTGGTCCAGGCCGTCTTTGATTTCCTCCGGGGTCAGGATGTTGACCGAGAGGTCCTCCGCAGCCTGCACATGGGCGCGGCTTGCATTGCCGCGGCTGGGGCGGTTCGAGCCCGGATGCTCCGGCTTGTCCGCGAGCAGGTCGTAACACAGGCCGATGCACTCGCTGCAGATGTTGACGCCGGGGCCGATGATCATCCGCTCCACTTCGTCCTGATGCTTACCGCAGAAGCTGCAAACCAGATCTTTTTCGTTTTTGTCTCTGCCGGAATTGTTGTTTGCCATAGCCGTTTTTCCTTATTCTGGGTCGTCAGACGCAGCGGGGTGCTCCCCTGCTGCGCCGATTGGTTTCAGCGATCCCTCAGCGGTGGGTGATGACCTCATCGATCAGGCCGTATTCCTTTGCTTGCTGCGCAGACATATAGTTGTCGCGCTCGGTATCCAGCTGGAGCTTTTCCAGCGGCTGGCCGGTGTACTCGCTCAGCATCCGGTTCATCTTATCGCGGATATAGACCATGTGCTCGGCATGGATCTTGATATCCGTGGTCTGGCCGGAAAGGCCGCCGCCCTGACCGCCTGCGATGAGGGGCTGGTGGATCATGATCTCAGCGTTGGGCAGCGCAAAGCGCTTGCCCTTGGTGCCGCTGGCCAGCAGGAACGCGCCCATGGAGGCTGCCATGCCCATGCAGATGGTGGAGACATCGCACTTGATATACCGCATGGTATCGTGGATGGCCATGCCCGCACTGATGGAGCCGCCGGGGCTGTTGATATACAGGCTGATATCCTTATCCGGGTCCTGCCCTTCCAGATACAGCAGCTGTGCCACAACAAGGCTGGCCGTGGTATCGTTGACGTCCTCGCTCAGCACGATGATGCGGTCATTCAGCAGACGGGAGAAGATATCATAGGAACGCTCGCCGTGTGCCGACTGTTCCACAACATAAGGAACAAAACTCATAAAGTTCGCCTCCTGGATTGAAAATGTTTGGTATTTGCAAAATTGACCGATACGGCAAAAGAAACAGGGCCGTATCGGTCAATTTTAACAACCTTTGCTCACAAAAGCGGCGAAGCACCGTTTTTGCGATGGCGGCCTTGGAGGCTGAGCTTACTCAGCGTCCTCGGTCTTCTCGGCTTCCGCAGCCTTCTCCACGACGTTGGCGTGGCTCTTGATGAAGTCGATGGCCTTATTGACGGCCAGATCCTTCTTCAGGTCATCGACGTTGACCAGCTCACGGACCTTGTCCTCTTCCATCTTGTACTGGTCTGCGATGCGCTTGATCTCAGCAGAGACCTCTTCCTCAGAAGCCTCGATGTTCTCAGCGGCAGCAACAGCCTCCAGAGCCAGACGGATCTTGACCTGCTTCTCAGCCTGGGGCATGAAGGAAGCGCGGAACTGCTCCACGGTCTGGCCCATATACTTCAGGTAGTCTTCCAGGCGCAGACCCTGCTGCTCCACACGGAAGGCGAAGTCGTTGACCATCTCGTCCATACGAGTGTCATACATGGCCTGGGGGATCTCAGCCTCCATGCTCTCGATGACCTGATCGACCAGAGCATTCTCGACAGCCAGGTCGTCCTGCTTGTCCAGCTGCTCCTGGTTGTTCTTGCGGATGGACTCCTTGAAGGCCTCCAGCGTGTCATACTCAGAGCAGTCCTTTGCCAGCTCGTCGTCCAGAGCGGGCAGCTCCTTGTACTTGACCTCGTGCAGCTTGATCTTGAAGACAGCTGCCTTGCCAGCCAGCTCAGCAGCCTGATACTCGGTGGGGAAGGTGACGTTGACGTCGAACTCTTCGCCAGCAGAGTGGCCGACGATCTGATCCTCGAAGCCGGGGATGAAGGAGCCGCTGCCCAGGGTCAGGCTGTAGTGCTCAGCCTTGCCGCCCTCGAATGCAACGCCATCGACGAAGCCTTCGAAGTCGATATCAACGATGTCGCCGTTCTCAGCAGCGCCCTCACGGGTCAGCTCACGGGCGTTGCGCTCCTGCACACGCTTCAGCTCGGCATCGACGGCCTCGTCGGTAACAGTATGGACCGTCTTCTCAACGGTCAGACCGTTGTAGTTGCCGACCTTGACTTCAGGCTTGACGGCGACCTTGACAGTCAGGGTCACGCCCTCGGTCTCGTTTGCAGAATCCACGCTGACCTCCGGGCGGCCAACGGGCTCGATGCCAGCTTCCTTGACGGCTGCCTCGTATGCGTCGGGGAACAGCTCGTTGATGGCATCGTAGGTAAAGACATCAGCGCCGTACATCTTCTCGATCAGAGCGCGGGGAGCCTTGCCCTTGCGGAAGCCGGGAACTGCGTACTTCTTGCCCTCCTTCTTGAAGACATCGGCAACTGCGGCCTTGAAGGCCTCAGCGTCGATGGAGAACTGCAGCTCTGCCATGCTCTTTTCGAGCTTTTCGCACTTGATGAAATTCATTTGTGTATCCTCCACTCAAAAATTCTATTGCGTTGGGAGCGGGGTGTTCCCCCTCCCCTGCAACCGCGCACCGCGTCCTTGCTGTTTGCGAAATGCGGGGACGCGCGCGCTCAATTGGGTGCAACAATCGCGTCAAAACTTATTATAGCACGTTCCAGACACAATTGCCAGACCAAATTTTGACTTTTTGTTCTTTTTGCCCACTCTGTCCGCCTTTAATTGATGCGGTACGGGCAGAAACGCAGGCCGTCGGCACTGACGAGCTTGTAGCGGATGCCGTCCACATCGCCCTGCACGGCATAGCGGATGGCATTTCCGTGCAGATGGCCATAGAAGCAGCGCCGGATGCCATAGTCCTTCAGCGTCGCCACGATCTCCGGGGCGCTGGTGCCGGTGTAGACCGGCGGATAATGCAGGAACACGAGCTTTTCCAGCCCCGGTTCCGCAGCATCCAGGCTCATTTTCAGCCGCCCGATCTCGCGGTTCATGACCTTTTCGTCATGCGGCTCCCCAACATCGAACAGCCAGCCCCGTGTGCCGCAGAGGGCGTAACCCTCCACCGTGTAGGAGTTGTTGTGCAGGATGTGCAGGGTATCGAAGCCCTCCGCTTTCAGGTAGGCGTTCATTTTGTTGGCCGTGCTCCACCAGTAATCGTGGTTGCCCTTCATGATGAGCTTCTGGCCCGGAAGCTGCTGCAAAAACGCGAAATCCCTGCGGGTATCGGTCAGGCGCATGGCCCAGCTGATATCCCCCGCCAGCACGATGGTGTCCTGCGGGGTGATGAGTTTGCGCCAGCTGCGCTCCAGCCGCTCTACGTAATTGTCCCATCCCGGAAAAATATCCATGGGCTTGGATGCGCCGAGGGAAAGATGGGTATCGCCAAGCACATAAAGTGCCATTCTGTTACTCCTGTTCTAGGTCGGATCACGCCTGATAGCGCAGCGCCACCTGTGCGATCTGCTCCGGGTCGATGACGGTGTGGAAGCGCTCCGCTTTCTGGCGCAGTGCCGACAGGCTGGCCGGAGCGGTGCAGCCTGTTGCCTCTTCCAGCTGCTGCATGGCCTCGAAATCGTTGGCCGGGGCGGCATGGCCCAGTGCTTCCAGCACACTGCGCGGGAACTTGAAGGGCGATGCGGTGGAGAGCACCACCATCGGCACCCCATCCCGCTTATGCTGGGCCGCCACATGGAACGCCACGGCGGTGTGGGTATCGCAGAGGTAGTGGTCCTGCTCGTAGCGGGCGCGGATCTCCTCTGCCACCTGC
>ULXS01043411.1_pt1 | contig 12760 bp, 13 predicted proteins | sample 1961421 | NCBI WGS metagenome assembly ULXS01 (sample SAMEA4835842, study PRJEB28245) | human gut metagenome | biome: gut microbiome; material: fecal sample | place: Denmark | collected 2008
GGCCTGTGCCCTGGTTATCCCCGAGCTGAAGGGTAAGCTGACCGGTATGTCCTTCCGCGTTCCCACCCTGGATGTTTCCGTTGTGGATCTGACCGTTTCTCTGGCCAAGCCCACCACCTATGAGGAGATCTGCAAGGCGGTAAAGGCTGCCTGCGAGGGAGAGATGAAGGGCATTATGGACTACACCGATGAGGATGTGGTTTCCTCCGACTTCTACACCGATCCCCATACCTCCATCTTTGATGCCAAGGCCGGCATCATGCTGAATGATCACTTTGTGAAGCTGGTTTCCTGGTATGACAACGAGTGGGGTTACAGCAACAAGCTGCTGGATCTCATCGGCCATATGGCGGAAGTGGACGCCCAGTAATTTCATTATAGGAAAAAAGCTCCTTGAAAGAGGAGCTTTTTTGTATCACAGGGCAGTTTGGACGGATATTTAGCAAAAAAAAGAAGCCCCGGGCTGCTGCGCCGCGGGGCTGTTCCTTTTATTCGGGTTTTTATTTTTGCCGGGACTGGGTAATGCGCACCAGCGCACCGACCGCCATGACCAGGGCAAAGAAGCCCAGGTAGTACAGTGCCTGGATGCCGTATGCCACAAACGCGCAATACACCATAAAGCAGCAGCCCAGGATGGCCACCACCGGCAGGATGTACCGCATAAGGGGCTTGTTTCCCTTGGAATGGACCATGACCGAGATAAACATGGGAATATAGCCGGCATATAGGGTGATAATGGGCAGTTCATCGGGTTCCCAATTGAAGAAGGAGGGGCCCATGCCGTGGATGAAGAAAAAATGCCAGTAGGAGTACCACAGCAGCGCGATGATGATGCCGAACCAGGCGGAATTCGTGGCCATATCGGTCTTTTTATCCACACGGGCAAAGAACCGCGGCGCGATGCCCTCTCCGCGGACGCCCAGCGAGTAGGCCCCGCGGGCGCAGCCCATCATCAGGCCATTGGTGGTGCCCAGGCAGCTGATGACGATGAACACAAAGACGATGGTACCGGCGGCCGGGCCAAACAGATTGCCGAAGGCCTTTTCCGGGAGCATATCCCCTGCTGCCATCATCTCGGCGGTACTCATGCTGCCGGTAAGGCCCACGAAGTAGGCCATGTAGATAACGACCACAATGAGCGCACCAAGGGACAGCGCCAGCGGGAGGTTCTTTTTGGCATTGTGCAGCTCGCTGTTGATGGAGGTGGCAATGATCCAGCCCTCATAGGCAAAGGCAAAGGCCACAATGGCGCCCATCAGGCCGCTGCCCTGGGAGGCTATCTGGGCGCTGGCCGCGGTAAAGGCCTCCACGGTGAGGCCATTGGAAAGGCCGGTGATGGTGCCCGCAACGGCCATCAAAATAAGGGGGATAAGCTTGATAACGGTAGCGGAGACCTGCAGCTTGCCGGCCAGCCGGGGAGCATAGGCATTGATGAGGCCATCCGCCAGCAGGATGCCGAAGCCGACCCAGTAATGGGTCATCCCCGCTACCGGAAAGCCAAACAAAATGGCCGCATACTGGGAGGTGACCCAGCCCAGCGTGCTGGTGATGGTGGGATAATAGATCAGCGTCATGAACCAGGCCACATAGTAGGCGTAGCCGCGGCCCAGCGCCGCCTCGGCGTAATCTACCACGCCATTGACCTTCTCGTACCGGGAGGCCAGATTGGCGAACACAAAGGAGCAGATGAGCATAATGGCGCCCACGATGCCGACGGTGAGCAGGCTGCGGCCCATATCACCGTTATTATTGGCCAGCACCTTGGTGGCCTTAAAAAAGATGCCGCTGCCGATGACGATGCCCACGACCATGGAAATGGCGGTAAACAGGCCATAGCGTTTCTGCATGCTGTTTTCCACGATAAAACCCTCTTTCTTACTGGATGTCACACAAATTACGGCAACTTTTCGCCGTATTTTTACTATTGTATGTGAGGCCGGGGGAAATGTCAATGCCTTTGATAGGCAGTTTTGCAGTGCCAAGGGCAGGTAAATGCGAAGTGTTTTTTCTGAGAAAACACATTTCGCGGTTCGTGTGCGCCAGCGCTGGTTAATTTATTTTTACTGATAGAAATATTGAAATTCATGCAGAAATTTCTTGCATTATAAAAAGGTGGCAGATACCAAAGCTGGCATCTGCCGCGGGAATATGGCCCAATAGGACTTAAAAAATGACGGTGAGCAGCATCTTGAAGCGCTCTTCGCCAAAGACGGCATGAGGAAAGCCGGCAGGCATTACGATGCTTTCGCCCTCATGCAGAATGTGGGGGACGCCATCCACGGTAAAGCGGCCAGTGCCCTCCAGCACCTGCACCATGGCATCACCGCCGGAGACATGGGTGCTGATCTCCTCACCCTTTTCGAAGGAAAACAGGGTAAGGCTGACGGCGTTATTCTGGGCCAGCGTTTTGCTGACCACCTGGCCGGGCTGGTAATCGATCTGGGAAGCCAGAGTCATCCGCTCGTTTTTGGGGATATTTTTCATACCGCTCATAGGGCACGCTCCTTTATATATTGGGTGATATTTTTATTATAGGCTATTCGGGCGGGATATGCAACCGGCCGGTTGACTTTCCGGCCAAAATCCAGTATACTATTAGGGCTGTCAAAAACGGATTTGCGATGCAAAGTGAATACCGTATCGGGGTGTAGCGCAGTTGGTAGCGCGCTTGCTTTGGGAGTGCGTAGACCCTATCCATGCGCGGCTTGGACAAAAGCCCGCAAAGCCTTGCGACACCTGCGTTTGCGGGACTTTCCACGATTGCCGAAAACGGCACAAAAGCGGCTTTGACCACATAAATGACCACAGACAGAAAAATCTTTATTTTTACTGTTCGCCGTGGTATCATGGCAGAAATTGAATATCCAGGTGTGGCTCAACTGGTAGGGCGCGACATTTGGGAGTGCCGTGGCGGTATCCGGAACAGAGCAAGGCGAAACGCCGCAAAGCCTTGCGACGCCTGCATTTGCGGGACTTTCCCCGGTTGCTGAAGGCGGCACAAAAGCGGCTTTGACCACAGGAATGACCACAGACAGAAAAAACTTTATTTTTACCGTTCTCCGTGGTATCATGGCAGAAAAATGAATATCCGGGTATAGCGAAGTTGGTATCGCGCCTGGTTTGGGAGAATACGACCAGCCGGATAGAATAACTCAATAACCGGGTGTAGCGCAGTTGGTAGCGCGCCTGCTTTGGGAGCAGGATGCCGCAGGTTCGAATCCTGTCACTCGGACCATCTTCCATCGAAAAACCGCCTTTTAGGCGGTTTTTCTGCGTTATAAGTTCGATTTTCGAAGTGTGCTTAACCACATTTCAATTGTGGTCAGAGCGGTAAAACGGCAGTTGCAACCTCGGTGCGGGAGAACGCCGAAGACCGCAAAATCCCTAACCCATCCCTAACTGGTGTGTTTTCGCCGTTTTTTACGTGTAGTTGTGACAATATCTTGAAATTTTCAGCGTTATGCACTATAATATCTTTACGGTAGGCCTTTGCGCCACCAAGGCGACCGTATGGGTGTGTTCCCGTGCGGTCTTTTATTTTGACCAATTAGGGAGAGTGATTTAATATGGCAAAGAGCGACGCTATTGCAAAAGCAATTGCGGCTGATCCCTATTTGAAAAAGCGCAAAGCCCCAACTGAAGCTGAGCAGCAACTGTACCTAAAAGAGGTTTCTTTTTCCTGTCCTCTTTGTGGAAAAATCCTTCGACACAAAAAACAAGGAAAGGCAAATAAGTTATATGAGATTGCCCATATTTTTCCGAATAGTCCGACTGAAGAACAGTATGAACTTTTAAGTAAACTGCCTCGTTTGGGGGATAATTCCGAGTCCTTTGAAAACAAGATCGCATTATGTAAAGATTGTCACAATCAGCAGGACTACCACACCACGGTGGAGGACTACCTAAAACTCCTGAAGATAAAGCAACATTTTCTACAGCTTACAGACCTCCACGAAGCTACACTGACAATGGGGCTGGAACCGCAAATTGCAGATGTTGTGGCAAAAGTTTGTTTTTTGCGTGAAGACGAAGCCGCCACGCTGAGCTACATACCCGCCCGATTAACCAAAAAATTCTCCACAAATGAGTTCCTCTTGAAAAACCGGGTCAGCATGAATGTGACCAGCTACTATCCTTACATCCGTGACCGCTTTAAAGAACTGGAGGGGATTAACGGTTTTCGTTTGGATGCGCTCAGCCTTCAGATTAAAAGTTGCTTTATTAAAATGGAGGGTCTTTCAGATAACAAGAGTGACATATTTGACCAACTCGTAAATTGGGTAATGGCAAAAACGTGCTCTACATCCAGAGAGGCTTGTGAGGCAGTTGTCTCCTTCTTTGTTCAGAACTGTGAGGTGTTCCATGAGATTACCGAGTAAAATCACATCTTATGGTGAAAGTGTAATCAGTAAGTTCCCGCCAGTGCTCTCGGTATTGCAAGATGCTGACACGGGAGTGTTAGCTCTGTATGATGCTACCACGAAGCATTTCAGTAGTATTGAGGATTTCATGGATACTCTGGACTGCCTGTTTGCTCTCCAAAGAATTAGATATGACGCAGAACGCGAGGTGCTCTGTTATGTTGCATGAGATTTACTGTGAACAATTTCACCAGAAGCGAATTGTTTTCAATCCTGGACTTAGTGTGGTGTTGGGTACCAATGCAGGCGACAACTCTATCGGGAAATCCACCTTCCTACTGATAGTTGACTATGTTTTCGGTGGTAGCACATATGCAGGTACAACGGACATCATCGAAAATGTCGGTTCCCACGATATATACTTCTCTTTTATTTTTGGCGAAGAAATCTTTAAGTTTTGCAGAAACAGCATTAATGCCCATACTGTTTGGAAATGCAATGATTCTCACGAGAAGGTTGAAGAAATCGGGCTGAATGATTACTGCAAATGGCTGGACTCGAAGTATGCAATTGCTGCGCAAATTGAGGAGCTTTCTTCTGGATTGGAACGCGGTTTACTTGATGTAGATGCTGCAGCATCTGAACAGGCGGTTTATATCAAGAAATTACTATCCAGAGCTCGGCGCGCAAGGAGCAAAGTGAAAGCCCGATGGGATTTGCTTGACGAAAATGGCAACTATGCCTTTTCCTCTACAACCGATTCCTTCGCTGACTTACAGCACTTTTTCCCAGAAGCGGCCGTTGCACACTTGGATGAGATTGAGGGGTTCCACAGAACGATTTCCTCCGTGTTCAAGGCTGAACTGAGATCAGACCGTTCTAAGCTTGAAAAAGAACTGGCTGAGTATGACCAGATCATCCACGAATACGAAGCTCAGCTTCAGGAGCTGGTTCAAAACCCCAACCTCTCTAAGGTTGTTCTAACTCGTCACGCAGAACTGCTTCGCGAGAAAGACCGGATGCAAAAGGAAAATGATGCTTACGAAAAACTACAGCAGCTGAAAGAGGACCGAGATGCTGACGCGGAGCGGCTGAAAACAATTAAGCAACAGCAATTAGCTTTAGTTTCCTACCGGCTCAACGAAGAAATGAGCCGACTCAACGATGCTATCTACGAGGGATCCTACAACGCTCCCATACTGAACTTTACCGACACCGGATATGATTTCTTCACTCCGGATGATACTGGCACTGGCATTGCATATAAGGGACTTGTTGTATATGATCTTGCTGTGCTGAGCCTTACAAAACTGCCGCTTCTGGTACATGACTCGGTCGTACTGAAACAGATTTCAGATGATGCGATTGAGAAAATTATTGAGCTGTATTCCTCTTGCGGTAAACAAGTCATCATCGCTCTGGATAAACAGGATTCGTATAGCGAAAAGACATCTCGCCTTCTTGGGGAATCTGCCGTATTGAGATTAAGCAGTAACGGTCAAGAGTTGTTCGGACGTTCTTGGGGATAAACTGTTTGCAACTTTTATGGGCTCGCCATTTCTGGCGAGCCCATTTTCTTTTATCCCACTCTCTCGAACGGTATCACCTTGCACCAGCTTTCCTCCGGCGGGTCGGGAGGTTCCGGGGTGTTGGCTGCCGTGACCGACTCCATGAAGCCGCCGATCTTCTCCGCCGCGCCTCGCTGCATATCGTTGGTGATATGCGTATAGGTGTCCAGAGTGAACCCGGCGCTGTAATGGCCCAGCATGCTGGACAGGGTCTTTACATCCACGCCGCTGGAGATTGCCATGGTCGCAAATGTGTGTCTGAGGTCGTGGAAGCGCACGTGCTCCTCGATGCCCGCGTTTTTCAGCAGCTTCCGGTTGATCCTCGACACGGCGTCCGGACTCCAGTAACCGCCTGTGCGGGGCGACGGGAACAGGATGGGGTTGTCCGGGTGCTGCTCGTGCTCCTGTCCCAGCAGGTCTACCGCCTGCTGCGACAGCGCCACCTTGCGGACAGAGTTTTTCGTTTTCGGCTCTGTCACATCCAGTTCGCCCTCCATGCGGGTGACCTGCTTGTTCACCGTCAGGATGCGCTCTTTTACATTCAAGTCCTCCCACTGGAGCGCCAGCAGTTCGCCCCGGCGCAGGCCACTGGACAACTCCAGATAGAACATAGGCAGAACGCCGTATTTCTCCGCTTCCTGGAGGTATCTGCCGATCCTCTCCGGCGGGAGGATAGTCATCTCTTTCTTGTCCTTGGGCGGGATGCGGCAGTTCTCGCAGGGGTTGTACGGGATGAGCCGCTCTTTCACCGCCTGCTTCAGCGCCGCCTGCAGCACCGCATGGACACGCCGCACGAAGGTGTTGGACAGGGGCTTCTCGTTCTGTTTTGCCCCACGGGGCATCCTGCCGTTTTCTTTCAGGTCGTTATACATTCTCTGGATGTGGATGGACGAGAGCTGTTTAAGTTTGATTGTACCGATGGCCGGGATGATGTGGTGCTCGATGATCCCCTCATATTCTCTGGCACGGCGATAATGGCCTCCACCAGATCGTTCTCGATCATATAGCGTCGGGCATTACTCTCGCCGCTTCCCGCATCGCCCGTGAAGATGGACGAACCGTTATGTACCTCTGCAATGCGGCTGCCGAGGGGCGTATCTTTCTTCATCTTCGCTACATTGTTCAGCAGGAAGAGAAGCTGACCGTCGCTCGTGCGCGGGATCATTGTAAGCTGCTCCCCGCCGTCCAGATAAGCGTTGAAACGGCTGTCGAGGATTTCCTTTTTGCCGCCCATCTTTTCGGCATCGGTTTTCCAGCTCTTGCCATAAGGCGGATTTGAGAGCATGAAGTCAAACTGCCGGGTGGCGTTGCCGTCCAAGGACAGCGTTGAGCCGTAACTGATATGTTCTGCCTGGTCGCCGTCACCCTTGAGTAACATATCCGCTTTGCAGATGGCATAGGTTTCCGGGTTGATCTCCTGTCCAAAAAGGTGGATAGAAACATTTTTGCCGCGCCGTGTCGCCAGTGTCATAAGCCGATCCTGTGCAACGGTGAGCATACCACCCGTTCCGCAGGCCCCATCATAGCAGGAGTAAGTAGCGTCCTTGATCTGATCCGCAATCGGCATAAAGATAAGGTCTGCCATCAGCTCAACAACATCACGGGGCGTCCAGTGTTCGCCGGCTTCCTCGTTGTTTTCCTCGTTGAACTTACGGATCAGTTCTTCGAAAATCGTACCCATACCGTGGTTGTCCAGACCGGGATGCTTGAGAATGGTCTTTTCTTCGTCCTTATACACCGAGTTTGGACTGAGGTTAATGTCCGCAGATATAAATTTTTCAATGACTGCGCCGAGGATGTCTGCCTCGATCATGGTGTCGATCTGATTGCGGAACTTGAACTTCTCCAGGATCTCCTGCACATTCGGAGAGAAACCGTCAAGATATGCTTCAAAATCCGTTTTCAATGTCTGCTTCTTCGCACGGCTTGTAAGGTCGCGCAGACGGAACGGAGACGCATTGCAAAAAGCCTGTCCTGCTACATTGCACAGTGCAGGCCACTGGTTATCGATACCTGCTGCATCCAACTTTTTCTTCATATCCAGGACAGCCTCTTTACTGTCCTCCAAAAGAGCATCCAAACGCCGGATGACCGTCATCGGCAGGATCACATCACGGTACTTGCCGCGCACATAAACATCACGCAGGCAGTCATCTGCGATACCCCATATAAAACTAACTATTTGATTATGCACCTGATTGTCCATATTTCTTCGTTTCCTTTCTCGCTGTAATAAGGCACCAATGATCATATCCTGAATGGTATCTTACTAAAGTTTCTACCCGTTATTCTGGACTATTACGCTTTCAGCTTATAGGTTCTGTTTCGATTTCCGCCTTCGGCTACGACAATATCCTCCGCGGTCAGTTCAGAGAGGAGTTTCTTGGCTCGTGTACTCTTGACTCCAAGAAGCTCTGCAATATCAGCACTTCTGGCCGAAATATGATCTGTAAGGTATGCGATGATCTCTTCTTTCTGCCGTGCAGATTTTATCGTCGTTTTTTTATCGTCACTTTTTATCGCCGTTTTTTTATCGTCACTCTTGGAGAATAAGAGCGTTAATGTTGTCCGCTCTGGCTCCAGTTGCTCTGTAATCTCCGGAGTTGTCCAATTTTGCTCGCGCCAGACGCGGAAGATATTCGGAATGCCGCTACCAGCACGCTCACCGATATCGATCAGGTTGAACATTTTCAGCATCGTTCCGTTCCGCGGATCAGAAACACCGCCGCTCTTTGCGGCATCAATTTCGATGCGGAAGCTGCCTGGGTTGGACATCGTAATGCTATTACGCTTTTTGACGATGACCAACCCCTGTCTGCCGTAATAATCGGCATTCACCAAACAGTTGGCCAGTGCTTCACGCAGTGCCTGATGCACTGGGGTATCATCTATACGGGTACCACCGTCCATTTTGAAGGGCACCTTAATATCCTGAATCAGCTTGTTGTAGACGCGGAAATAGAAGTCGTACACATTGCCGCTCCAGTCTCCGGAGGAGGAGATGATACGGTCAGTCCAGCGGGTATCAGCGTCATACTGTTCCTGATAGTCCAGAAAGTAAGCATTGAATTCACGCACAATGTCATACTCGTTGCCGAACATGAGAAGTCCGGCAGAAGTGGGATGCTTCTTCCCATCAGAGCCAATGCCCACGGCGCCCAGCTTCAGGAGAAAATCTTCATCCTCCAGCGCCTCCCATACATGGCCGGGGCGGGAAAGACGCATCCTCTGGCGATAGCTGCGGATGCTCTCCTTGTTGAACACAGTCATGTCCATTTCATTCAGGATGAGCATGTCCTGGGTTTTCACGGAAGCATCCCGCACCATGGCCTGATATTCTTCCTTGGTGCAGCGGTAGTCGCCCTCTCCGTTACGGCGGTATGTGCAGAGCGGATTGCCGTCCACATACACTGGTTTATAGGAGCGTTCCGCACGGGGAACATTGATGACCACAATGTGGTCGCCATCCACCTCCTGGACAAATACATCCTTGGAGGACAGGACATTCACGCTGGTCTTATTGGGGTTATTGACGGTATCCCAGAACTCCTTAATGAGTCTGTCAGGGTCGGGCAGATCTACCGTGTGCAGGGATTTATCCGCCCATTCTTCCACGCCCAGTAGGATAATACCGCCGTGGGTATTGGCGAAGGCAGAGTAGGTTTCCCAAATGCTTTTGGGCAGACCGCCAAGGGCTTTCTTCGCCTCAATGCGGTTGTTCTCCCGATATTGCTCGATTTTGGAAAAGTCAATCATGATTTTCCTCCTTTACGAGCTCGATGATATCGCAGAAATCACAGTCCAGAACTTCGCAAATCTTCGTTAAGATTTCCGTACTGACATGCTGGTTCTTGCCCAGCTTGGCAAGGGCGGTCGTAGACATACCGGTAGCCAGACGCAGATCCTTCTTTTTCATGTTTTTATCAATCAGGAGTTTCCACAGCTTATTATAACAAATCGTCATCGTAACACCTCGTGTCAGAGTATACACTAATACAGGTTAATTCTAACACAGCAGCTTCAGTTTGTCTATTGAAAATCCAATTTTCAGATTCGTGATGTCCTTTCCAGACGAGAGATTTTGAATTATAAACTGGCAAAGGATAACCGCAGGAATGCTTTTTTGCTCTCCTGCGGTTATTTCATTGTTTATGCGGCGCAATTTTTGAGGTCAGCCCATGATGCCGATTTTATTGCCGTTCTCGTACATATCCTCGGCGTACTCGACATGGTTGGGGCCTTCACTTCGTATCCAGCCGAAGCCGGGGACATAGACCATATCCGCCAGTTCGTTATCGTTAGCTATTGGCTCCGGTGCCGATTCAGACTGCGTAGGATGTACCGGAGCGGGTTCTGTCTGCATAGGAGGTGCAGTTTTTTGTTCCGCTTCGAATTGCTTTTCTATTTCCGGTGCAGGGATGGGCAACTCCTTGGCGGCCACTTCCGAGGCTGATTCAGCTTCCGGCATTCCCGACTCTTGCTTTTCTGTGATTGCTGGCAATATTAGTTCTTCCGGCTCCGAAAGTGTCGGCCGTGGAGTGGTCACGTTGGCCGTTTCGCTCGGCGTGGGTGGTTTCTCGACCTTTTCGGTCTGTGGCCACACGGCGGCACACAGGGCGAGACAGGCGGTGATTGCAGTAGTAACGATGAATCTCCTTTTCATTTTGTTTCCTCCTCTTTGGATGTAAAATGATTGAGTTCTGAGGACAACTCACCTTTTGCGGAATAGCTATCAGAATTTCAGAAGAGTATCCAAAACATTTGCCGCCTGCTGAAGCTCGCCCTGAGTGGCTTCGTTTGGTATATCTTCATCCTTTTGCACCTTGTGCGGCAGATAAGGTTCATAGTCCTGCCGGGTTATCGATGGCCGGTAATGTCCCAACATCCGCGCCAGTTCCTTGGTTTCCATGCCGTTCCGCAGAGATAGAACGGCGCAGGTGTGCCGGAGATCTGTGAATCGGATATGGTCAAGCCCCGCTTCCTTGATGATCTCGTTATGCATCCGGCGTACCATCTGCGGTGAGTATGGCCTCTGCGTGGCCGGATGCATGAACATCAGCGGACTGTTTGGATGCTTGGTGTGTTCCATGATCAGGAGGTCGACCATCTCCGATGCCAAGGTTATTGTTCTCGTTTCCGAGCCATATTCGATCAGTTCCCGCCGTTCTACAGAGCGCTGCTCTGATATGGTCAGCGTCCTGTTTTTTACATTGAGGTCATTCCATTTCAGGGCGATGAGCTCACCCTGCCGCAGGCCAGCCGTTAAGGCCAGCATGAACATGGGGAGATGCCCCAGCCGTTCTGCCGCATCCAGATAATCCTCCATCTCCAGCGGCGTCAGCACATTGGCATTGACCTTCTTTGGCTTGGAGTAGTGAAACGCTCTGGCGGGATTATCGCCAATCAGACCATCCCGCATGGCTTGATCCAAGCATTGCTGCAGCAGGCGGTGGATGTGCCGCATGGTTTCTTCCCCCAAGCCAGAGCTGCCGGGTCGATGATTGCCGAAGCGCCGCCGTTCCTCCAGAAATTCTCCGACCATCTCCGATGTCAATTCGGAGAGCGGTATATCTCCCAAGCTGGGGAGAATATGGTTCTTGAATACATAGTTGTGTGCCGCATAGGTAGTCGGTCTGCTCTGATGCTTATCATAGGTTTCCTGCCAGAAGAGGATGTATTCCCGGAGCGTCATATTCCCACCTCCATGCACTGGCGCTGCAGATCCCGAAAAGCCACCCACGGGAGCCGTGCCCGTTTCAATATCTTTTTGTGTATGTAGTAGAACTCGTGTAGCTTATACGGTGCTCCGGTTTTGGGATTGAGGAATACATACGGCAAGTCCGTTTCCGGTATCTGCTTCAGAAGGCGTTCTGCTTTGGCGTTAAGCTTCAGCAGGCGCTGACCCTTGAGGATGTACCTGTAGCGGACATAAAAATCAGCCCACGACAAGGAGATCAGTTCACATTGCCGCAGGCCGCTTGATAGTCCTGTATAGATGATGGGGAGTACGCCGAGTTGCTCTGCTGCGCTCAGGTAACGCTGGAGCTGCCCCAAGCGCAGAGGGGCTGCTTTGTATTCCTCTGCCTTTGATTCCTGGCAGAGCCGCACCGGGTTGTATGGAATAAACTGTTCCCGTGCTGCTTCGTCCATACACCGCCGCAGAAGCAGGTGGACGCACCACACACTTCTGGCACTGAGTCCCCGGCTCTGCAGGACATCGTAGAAACCCGTGACCGTCTGCTCCGTCAGGTCTGGGAGCACCACGCCTCCGATGCCGGGGAGGATGTGGCTGTAGATCAGATTGCGGTACCCGCCCTCGGTGTTGCCGTTCCGCTTTTGTCGGTTGACGGTGAACCAGTAGTCGCACCATTGCCCGACCGTCAGATTGTTTTCTTTCTGCATATCGTCGCCTCCTTTTGGCAAACGAACAATATCACAGAAAGTAGGAAATAGCTACTGAAAAGAACGGAATATTTGCAGGAAAACTACCGTTCCGAATAACGCCGACATTATTCGGAATAATATAGTTGATTTTGTTCGGAGCAGCGGTTATAATATTCTTAACGAACTGCAATGGAGGTGTTCCAATATGACAATCAAAGAAGCGGCTGCCGCTTGGGGGATCACCGAACGGCGGGTCAATGCGCTTTGCAAAGCCGGACGCATTTCCGGCGCGTATAAGGAGGGCAGGCGGTGGTTTATCCCGGACAGCACTCAAAAGCCGGTGGATAAGCGTGGTCACCGAAGTGAAGTAAAGCCCACGGTATCATCTGCGCGCAAGCCGTTGCCTATTGGCGTATCTGATTACCGGGACGCCTGCAAAAACTACTA
>ULXS01055169.1_pt1 | contig 12631 bp, 14 predicted proteins | sample 1961421 | NCBI WGS metagenome assembly ULXS01 (sample SAMEA4835842, study PRJEB28245) | human gut metagenome | biome: gut microbiome; material: fecal sample | place: Denmark | collected 2008
CGCCTTTTTCCGCAGGAGTTTCCCGGAAGTTCCGGATGGAGATTCCGCAGACGGCCAGGAAGGGCGCACTCTTTGGGAAGACGTTAAGCCACAGGATTTTGTGACCGTGGAGACAACGGATGCGGAGGGCGGCGCTCTCACCCTGACGGTGACTAAAGCGACTTTTGAGGCTTATGCCTGTTATGAGAAGATGAATGTGGAGACGGCGGAGAATGCCTCCCGCGCCCTGGGCGAGTTTATCGCCACCAGAAGAGAGGCCTGGGAGAACGCCGCTGAGAGCAAGAGGAACGAGGTTGAGAATATGCTACGCCCCGTGCTGGAGGCCGCCGGGAATACGGATGACCAGGCCATGGCGTCCAGCAGGAAAAAGGCGCGCCTGAAGACGTTGCCGTCCGGCCCCATGTCCCTGGTTGGGTATTTGATGAATTTCAGCCAGTACATGCAGGCGTTGCAGTCCGTGCCCGCTTTCAGGGGGATTGCCAAAGATTTTGAACGCCGGGCGGCCCGGTTTGCCGTGCAGAAGCAGGCCGCGGAGAAAGATGCGCTTGATTTCGTGAAGAAGGCTGCCGGGCGCGTCATCCGCACGACGGACGAGTACGAGATAGCGGATTGGATTTACGAGCAGCGCAGGGGCGCGGATACCGGCCTGACCATTACGGAACAGGAACCGGATTGGCAGGGGAAGGCCAGAGAGGAGTACCGCGCGGGCGTCCTGGGTCTGATCCGCCGCAAAGTCCGTAAGCATGGCGCGGCTAAGACCCTTGCCCATGTTGCTTTTTTTATGGAAGATATGGACGAGGGGCTGAAAGAAGAAATCAGGCGCGTCTGGCCGGATGCGCGGGATGGAGTGTGGAGCGAGAAGGATGCTGCCGTGTTTACGGAGAAAGAGCGTGAACGTTACGGAAGCCAGAAGAGATACGTTGCCGAGCACGCCGCAAAGGCCAGGAAGGGCAGCAAGTGGGGCAAAGAAAAGAGGCCTTATCAACCCCAGTCCTACCGTCTCAACAATATCAGCCGGATGGAGGCGGCTTATATCCTCCTGCTTTCCCAGCAGGAGGATTATCAGGAGATGCTGCGCCTGAAAGGGTTTACGCAGGACGTACTGGATGCCCTGGAGGCGTTTGCAGGGAAAGACGTGATGGAGTTTTCCCGCGCTCTCCGGGAAAAGCTGAACGAACGGGGGATGGCCGTGAAGGAGATGACCGAGAAGCGTTATGGGACTCCCTTCCCTCTGATAGAGAATTATTTCCGGGCGTTTTTCGATGTAGGTATTGAAGCCATTGACAAGTCTATCATGGATGCGGCTTCTTACGGGGATGCCGCCACGGGAGGGAAGTTCGGGCTTATCCACGCCCGGAAGAAACACCAGGCCAACCTTGATTTGACTATTGACGTGCTGACGGCTTATTACGCCGCCATGAATGAACAGGATGTTTACCTGCATGGCTCGGAGATCAGCCGGGATATGCGCGCCCTTATCAATTACCGGGGAGAGTACGGGGCGCAAGGCGCGCGCGTTCTGGAGAAGGTTATTGGACGGGACGCGCTCCATAAGCTTCTGGTCTGGTGCGATTCCTTCGATAAGGGGATGGCAGGCAACGTCCGCGGGTTTTTGGAGATGCAGAAGAGTTTGAACCGCATCAGTTCCGCAGCGGCCATTACCCTGTTGCCGGGGCGCGTGGGGACGTGGGTGAAGCAGTCCACCGCCCTGATTAACGCGGCTTTCAGCTCGGATGAGATAGATCCCCATGAGTGGGCCGCCAGTATGGCCCGCATGGCGGCAGGCAGACTGGTTCTTTCCCCGCGCGCATTGATGGAGCGGGCCGCCCTGGACGCCAGAGACGCGACCGGGACGGCTGTCATCCGGGAGGCCATGAGCGCGGATGAGGCGGGGAGGTCCGCTTCCGGAGCATGGAAGAAGCTGAATGTGAAAGGGATGAATCTGCTGACTCAGACGGATGTGGGCCTGAATGCCGTGAGTTCCGCCGTTCTTTATGACGCCGTTTACCGGAAGGAGATGAAGAGGCATCCCGGGTTAAGCAGGGAGGAGGCGGACAGGCGCGCCATGATGGAGGTGGAGCTTTCCCTTTCCCGCAAGGCCCAGCCCATGACGCCCCAGCAGCGTTCCCTGGCGGCGCAGACGCGATCCGTCTGGAATGTCGGCATGCTTTTCCTGGGGGGTGAGAGTATTAATACTTTTGCGGAGACCGTTGCCCTCTGGAAGCAGGGCGGCCTGAAGAATAAGGCGAAGTCCGTCAGCATGTTTTACGCCCACGGCCTTTTGCTGGCGGCTATGAGCGCCATGCTTAATTTTTTCACGGATGATGAAAGACGCCGCAAACGCCGGGAATGGTGGCACATTTTTATTGACGCCGTTCAGGGTCCCCTGCAGGGCATCCCCTTCCTGGGCGCGCTGGCAGGCGGAGCCATCCGCGGCATGTCTTCCCTGTGCGGCTACCGCTATTATACGGCCACCACTTCCCTTGTTCCGTTCGCTTCCTGGGATAATCTGGAACGGGCCGGAAAAGATCTCGTCAGGCTTTTTGACGGGGAGGATAAGGATTGGGAGGATTTTCCGCTGGCTTTCATGGGCGCCCTGCGCATGGCCGCTTTCGGTGCAGCACTGGGCGGTGCTTCCTCCCCTAAAGGGGCCAAATTCAAAGCCGCCGCCTATTCCGCCGCCGCTTTCCTCAACCTGACCGAGTTCCTCCTTCGCGCCATGAAAGGACTCCCGTTAAGATTGGAAGGGAAGTGAGGTTGATATGAGCAACATCATTAGTAATGATGTTGCTCAAAATGGGCGGACTGGGATAAGTGGGTTGGGAAGCGCAAGTAGTTAAAGTATCTTATCCAGTATAAACAAGTGCGACTACTTAAGGATGGTGTCTGCTTTAACAACTTTTTCTTTTGCTTGCTTCTCCAAATTTGGAACTACTCTAAACATAGAAGCAAGCTCTTTTGCATCTTCAATTGACATTCTAATTGAAAATTTGCCTGTCTTTGGATCATTAAAAAACAACTGAACATGGGAACTTGTTTTTCCAAGCACATCTATCATTGATTTAGATTCATTCAACATGGATATAAAATAAATATCAAACGAATACTTTCTTGGATTTTTTTCTAATGGAGCATAGTAAGAGGCAACAAATTTATTTGTTGCTAATTCACTATCTTCCACTATATCGGCCCATTTTGCACATTTTTCTAAACTTTTTGCTATATTGATTGCATCTTTGTTTAAAAAATATTGTGTAACAAATCTAGGGTAGATATTTTTTTTAATTTTATCTTTCGGATGTATAAAAATCACCAATCTACACCATTCATCACTTGAGACATGCAAGTGCATTTTAAAATCACATTCATTCAAAAAATGTATATTTAATATTTTGTCACTCTTTACAGAACATTCGGTTCGAGCAAATGAGACTCCCGAAATAAATACCCACACCGCAAATATCACATATAGAATCTTCATAGAATGGAATATTTACTAGCTCCTCCACAAATCTTGCAGTTCACACCGCTGGGTGTATCGCTGGCTCGCCCTTTGCAAGCCCGGTAGTACCGGCAACCTTTGTTATGGGTCTTGCCCGTTGAGCTGATCCAGTACGCTTTTTCTTCCGCTGCCGGTTTGGCTGCCGGTTTCCGGTGGTAGTGATATTCCCCTGTTTTGCGGTTGTAGTGACCGCCGTTGGCGTCCAGGCCGCCAGGGTGCGCTTCCGAGAATGAAGTGAGGGAAATAACAGCTAAAATGAGAGAGAATAGTTTCATACAAATTCATAATACCATGAAATAAAGAGAGTTGTAAATAATTTGCTTAACTCTTTCAAAAGCATTATGAAAGGATTATTTCCAACATTTATTTACATTTTTTACCTGTAGTTTATCGTTGTTTGTTAGAGGGGGCCGTGGTATCGCCTTTTCCGTGAGGTTGCTGTTTTTCTTTTTAGCCAGCATTTGCATTTCTTATGGTGAAAGCTTTAGGGGCTTTGTCATCAATGTGATTAATGGCGATACAATTACTGTTTTGGAGAAGACGCCAGAACAAAAACAAGCTTACAAAGTTCGTTTGAAGGGAGTTGATGCTCCTGAAAAAGGGCAGTACGGCTACAGTGGGGCTAAATATTTTTTGGAGAAGTTGATATGGGGTGAAATGGTCACGGTTCAATATTCGGGGCGTGACAAGAACGGAATTGTTTTGGGGCTGGTATTGTATGGGGACACGTTCGTGAATTATGAAATGGTCAAAGAGGGGTGGGCATGGTACGACAAAAAATATTTCGATAGCCGGGAGCTTGAGAGGTTGGAAGCTTCAGCGAAGAAGGAGCAGAAAGGATTATGGGCAGAGGAGAATGCGATTCCCCCTTGGGAATGGAGAGAAGGAGAGAGGGGTAAGGAGCCTTCCCAGGATAATAAAAGGATAGTTACTTATTGGATCAGCTCAACGGGAAAAACGCACCTTCCCGGATGTCGGTATTATGGTGTGGGGATGGGAGCGTTTAATAATCTTGGAACGGCAGATTATTGCGGCCTGTGCTGGAAGATGCCCAAGGTGAAAGTCAGGAAGTCTGAACTGACTTATGATCCTTTTCCTGGGCCAGTAAAGACATCTTCTTCCCCTCGAAGATCATATTCGAGTCCCAGGCATAATTCCATTTATCATCATGTGTTTTCTCCAAGCACGAGTACCGATTCTAAAGGGCGCATTATTTACACGGGGCCGCGTGGAGGAAGGTATTACATTAACAAGAACGGGAATAAGACGTATATCAAAAGAAAATAAAAGCCCCCTGGCCCGGAAGCCAAGGGGCGAAGCAAGTAATATAATGTAAACTTCATTAAGTTTATTTAAGGGCCTCTTTAATGTTTCTCGATAAGAGTGAAAATATTTTTTTTGTTTGAGTATCCAAGGATTTTTTAATGATAAAGGATTTCTTTTCTTGGTCGATGAAATGGAGTGTTCTTATTAGAGCCTCATAATTAGTATCTTCTTCCATTCCGAGCAGGCCTTTCAAGGAAGAGATTGTTTGGGAAGAGAACATTTCTTCCATTCTTCTCTTGCCTTCCGTTTTGGAGGGAGCAGGCAGAAGCAGAAATTTATGCGATTCTCCTTCACCAAAAGTTTTTTTAGCTTTTGCATATTCTTTTTCTCCTTCACGGTCATTGTCCCACAGAGCAACATAGTTAGCTCCCCAAGCAATGAGGTGTTGTATGGTGTCAACGATTGATGCAGCATTGGCTCCAGGTATCACGACTGCGTTTTCAGGAAGGTCACAGAATGATTTTATTGCATACAAATCGCTGATTCCTTCTACACAAATAATCGGATGATTTTTTATTTCAGATGTTTGAATGTGGGGTATTCTGAGAGCTTCGTAAAGTGGTTGCAAATGATCGGATTTTCTAGTAGCCGTTTTTTTCTTTGTAATTGGAATGGCTTGGATGGCACTCGTATTGCTTTCCTTATCTACAATTAAAATGTTGTTTGAAGGAATGTATTTAATATCAAGCAGTGAACTTGAGTGTGTACTGTAGATTACAACACCTTCTTTTTCTGATATTTCTTTTAATTTTTTACATAAAAGAGCCTGAACGGATACATGTAAATACGATCCGGGTTCATCTAGGAGAAATATTGTTTCCCTTTCTTGTTTAAAGGGTTTAGAATTGAAAAGGGTTTTCATGATGAAGTTGTAATGCCATATAAATCCCTTACTCCTATCACTCAGATCAAAATAGTTATCGTTATCTTGCACTCTGTCATTAATCTGAATCTTTATTCCCTGCTCAGTTGGTGTATTTTTGACTCTCAATTCAATTTTAAATAGGTCTTTTGCGTTTTCAGAGAATCTCAACCATTCATCTGTTATTCTTTGGTTGATATGAGATGCAATCCTTGACAATACGGTTTGTTGCCTTCTCTCATCAACCTCAAAGATATTGTTGAATGGCTCTTCTACTCCAGCTTCTTTCGCTATTCTTTTGAATATTTCTTTCCATTCAAAGTTTCCTGACTGGGAATTACTTTTAAAGTCAATGAATGATGGAGGGCGATCATTGAAGTCATCACTATAAATAATGGCAGGACAATTCTGAATAATGCAGGAACATATATTTGATGTTATTTCTTCATCATAGGGCTTCTTTTCTTCTTCCGACGGCTCATAAAAGTTTAATGAAGATATATAATGAGATCTACCGTTAAGTATTCTCGTTATTGTGATTTGTCCGTCTGTTTCCGCGAAATCATCTTGTATTTCTAATCCACTGTCAGCTTTCATTTCTTCATACACAAGATCAAGTTCTTCTCTTGTGCATTCAATAACAGCAGTTATTTCCGTGGGGCCGTTGTCTGATGGTTCATATAGATTAAAACGATTGCTAATGTGGCTTCCTTCATAGAGGTCATCGTTTTCTTCGTCAAAGCAAAAAATTGCTTGTAAAATTGTTGTTTTACCGCATTCGTTGATTCCGATTAGTGGAATAAGACGTGGAGAAAGATCAATCGTAAGTTCCTTGGAAATTGCCTTATAATTTTTTATTTTGAATTTTTTGTATCTCATAAAATGATAATAATTGTATTTTAGTTATGATGCATACTGTTTTTTGATGGGAGGAAGTTATGCCTTCTCCCAACTGTCCAGGGTTTCCACGTATAGAGCGGAGATTTTGCCGCCGTCCATCGGTTCGATGTCTCCGAAGTTGGGGTTGATGGGATGGAGGGTGTATTCCATTTTGCCGGTTTCCGGGTTTTTCCTGCGAACCAGTTTTTTGAGCGTCACCCCTCGTTCATCATGGTATTGAACAATGGTTCCAGGTTTGGGGATGGGGGGGATAGTGTATTTTTTCATGATGACTACGGAGCCGTCCGGAATGGAAGGTTCCATAGAGTGGCCGTTCACGCGCAGCAGGTATTCCCCTTTTTCCAGTTCACGGTATAGCCGGATGTCCTGCGGAATGGTGTCTCCATCCGCCAGGTTGCCGGCGGCAATGTTGCCGATGATTTGTCCCTGGGCTTCCAAGGGAGGGGCTGTAAACGTTTCTACAGGGGTAAATTTCTTACGAGCGGCTTCTTTTTCTTTGGCGGCGTTTTGAAGAGCTATATCCGCAAAATCTTTGAGCGCGTTACGGAAGGCGCTGTTGATAAACTCCATAAATGTTTGCTGGGTGGCAGTCATGGCTGCGCTTATCACCTCCCATTCCTCATCCGTGAAATCAATTTCCACTTGGGGTGGAATAGGGGAAATCTTCTCGGTCATGAGACGCTGAATGATGAGGAGGGCTTTTGAGGGGACTTCTCGTGATACGCTTAGCCAGTTGTTTAGCGTTCTTTTGTCAACCCCACATTGTTCTGCGAGCCATTCGCGGGATTTTCCAGAGGCCTTAAGCCATTTTTTAATGTCTTCCTTGGTCAGCGTCATGCGTTGATAATACATCATTTTGATGATTTGTCAATAATCGCTTACGAAATAAAATCATCATATAGTGATTTTATTTCTTGCGGACGATAACCATTCGGTGTATTTATAAATCATCAAACGTAACACGCCATGTACTCAATCATCAAATTCAGCGAAATGGAGGACGGTATCAAGAATTGCCTGTTGGCCTATGCCGAGCAAGGCATCCGGCCCAAAGAAGTGATGAAGTCTCTTCTTATCCGAGAAGCACAAAGGCTTGGGTTTGTACTAACCACGGCCCGCGATCTCCCCCGCTCGAAGACCCCCAAGAAGCCCGCGGCATGAAAATATTCACTGTTCAGACCGAAAGCTATGGAGCCATTATGGAGCGAGGCTGTAATGGCATTGTTATCGGTTCCAATTACGAACCTGTTACCGTCCTGGAAGAACTCGAAGAAGTTCCGTCCCTGGAAGGAACACTGATGGTTTTTGCAGAAGGGCTATGGTTCAAGCTGGCAGTTCGCCGTCATGAACTTTCCGCCGAAGTTCATTCAAGACTTTTTGATAGTCGGAGTCGCTCAGGCAAATCCGCGCAGAGTAACGGCCATCAGGAGTTGCCAGAACAAGAGAGTAGTGCTCCGAGTACCGCTCCTTGCCCATACTGACGATATAGTCTGTGTTGATTACCCTCATTTCCGAATCACCGTTAATTTCAATTAAGCCCATAACTTCAATATAACGGCCTACTAGAAAGAAACAATCATGATTATCGAATATGATGACGAAGACCGGTGCATCCGGGTGAATGGCGAACCAATTTCCTACGGCGCCGCGGTCGGACTCCTGGAGCATCTTGAACAGGCAATCGACGAATGGGATTTTGACCACGCCGCGCAGTGCGACAACCCTGACGGACACTACGACGACTGACATGGAAGAAGCCCTGATCGAAGAATTGAAGCTGCTCGGCTGGCACGAGCTTTAACTAATCGCCCGGCCCAGGTGGGGCCTGAAACCAAAACACAAATCGAAACGGAAAAGAGTAATACGGTCTGGCAGGCGCGGGGCGGCGTAAAGTCCCGTCCGGGCGGCCATTTTAATTAACCGAATATGAGCACGAATGAAAAAACGTTGAAGAGTCTGGCGGATGCCCTGGAAACCATAGCCAGGGTTCTTAAGGAGGCTGCTTCTTCTCCTGTTCCTTCCTCCCCGGAGGCGGCGAGTGTGGGATTGCCTGATTCCGACGAGGCGCAGGCGATTACCGCCTTCCGTGGCAAGGTAGTTGTCACTCTGGATGACGTGAGGTTCATGACGGGCTGGGGAAGAGAGCGCATTCTTGCCCTTGTCCAGGACGGCAGCATTCAGGCATTGCCCGGAACAGGAAGCGCCGGATGCCCCTATGAGTTCCCTGCCCTGTCTGTATGGCGCTATATCCATCAGCAGGATCATGCACAGAAGCCTCAAGTGAATGGAGTGGATATGAATATTCTTCCCCCGCGCAGAAGACGAAAGGGGGCTGCGGCATGAATACCTTTTTCAAATTTCTGGGATCCTGCTCCTTTGGCCTTTTCGTCATTGGCCTGTTCTGGCTGGCGGTGGAGCTGGATAACGCCGAGCTGCAGGCCGGCAAGAGTCCGCATTCCGGGTTTTGCCCGGAGTCTCCCTCCCCCATGAAAGCTTTTGACGGTTTGGAAAAACCGTCCCGCCCTCACGGTATGAGGAAACAATAACCAATAGAATACCAATATAATGGACAATACCAACACCGAAGAAAACAATGCGCAGCCCTGCACGCCCGACGAAGCCTGCTGCTGCGATCCCGCTGCCGAACAAGCGCCCGTTACCGTGGAGATGATCGAAGAAGCGTATAACCGCCTGGAAGAGCTTGTGAATCAGTGCAAGACCCCTGTCCTGCTGCATATTATGATTGATAAGGGAGAAAGAGTAATCAGCAGGACTTCTTCCTGCAAAGCTGTCACGGGAATGGGCGTTGCACAAAGTACGAAATGGCTTGCGGCTCGCGGCTACTTGGTAGCCTCCGGAAATTGTTTCTCCGTCAATCCCGAAACTATCTCTTTGGGGGTGAAGCTTGCTTTTCAGGATGCCCACAGGAGAGCTGGCGTAAATCCCATTGCCGCCGTGCTCGGAATCGCTGGCTGCGAGTGCGAGGAGTGCCAAGACTGATCTTTCTGTATTATTAACTATCAGATTATCAATATTATGAGTGAAGCAACTAAACGACAAGTGCCCGGAGATGTTTTTTTCGAAGGGCTTTCCGAAATTAACGAAGGGGCTCTTTTGGAGGCCCTGGATACCAAGATGACCAGCCTTGTTTCCGCCGTGCTGGCAACCGGGAATAATGGGTCCCTGACTCTTAAGCTGAACGTGAAGCGCAAGGGTGGCGTGAATCAGGTGGTAATCGAGCCGAAGGTTACGGCCTCTATCCCGGATCCGACGATTGCCCCGCGCATTATGTTTGCCGATACCTCCGGCACCCTGCACACGGACGACCCAGCCCAGGGGAAACTGGACCTGGATGCTCCTGTGAAGGTGACATTCCCGGCTGCTGCCGATGTTGATGCCGCCGATACTCCCAGGAAGGTGAAGCAGGCTTAAGTTCTCCAAAAACCCTATAACAATATAAACATCATAGAATTATATGAATAACTTGAATGAAGATACTCTGGCAGCCGTCCGCGTGCAGGAAGTGGCGAATGGCCGTGCCGCCGTCGTGCCGGATGGATATACCCTTTATCATCTGGATTGCCTGGCGTTGACGCCTCCGCGCAAGTCAGGGGGAGTTCAATTGCTGGATCTGGAAACGCTGGCAGATTTCGTGAAGGCGGAGGATGCCGAAAATGGCGTCAGGAGCGTGATTTACGTGAGCGACAGAGATGTACACGCCGTGCTCAATTATTATTCCAAGGATGGTAATGGATGGGGTGACCACCACGCCACCATGCAGCTCAATAAGACGGTGGAATGGGAGAATTGGACCAAATACGACGGACAAGCTATGTCTCAAAAGGATTTTGTTGAATTCCTTGAAGAGAACAGCAAGGACGTGATGGAGCCCACCCCGTCTGAAATGCTGACGCTGGCGAGCAAGTTCGATATGCACCGCAAGGTGGAGTTCAAGTCCGCCTACCGTGCCAGCGATGGGGAAACCAAGCTGACATTCAACGAAGACGTGACTTCCAAGAGTGGGGAAATGAACATTCCCACCGAATTTACGATTGCGATTCCGGTTATCCGGGGAGCCGAAGGAGATACCACGTATCAAATCAAGGTGCGCCTGCGTGTGCGCCTGGCTGATGGGAAGCTGTTTTTTGTGTACCAGCTTATCCGCGCGGACATTCCGGAGCGAAACGCGATTAAGGATATTGCCGACAAGCTGGCAATGGAGCTGCCGGAGAACCGGATTCACCGCGGCGCCGTGTGCATGTGCACGAGGGCGGCGTTTACCGGAGAAATTGACCGATAAAATGAGTTGGCCGGGGCCAGCGCCAACTGGTCCCCGGCCTGTTACGAATGCAACCTACAAAATTACAATAAGTAACGAGTTATGAATACACCAAGTGAAGCCACGCGGCAAGAGAAAGTAATGGCCCCCTCCAAGTCCACCGAGCTGGCCGTCAGCCTGGACAATCTGGCTCTGGAAGCCCAGCAGGCATTGAGCTGCAAGGGCAGCTTTGAAAAGGCCATTAACATGGGCATTGCCATGAACCGGCTGCGCGACGCCCTGACTCCCCCCATCATGGAATCCATCATGAAGCTGAAAGGCTCCCAGCTCGGCTTCCGCACCGATGAATGCTTGCCGACACAATATAAGGAAGGCATCTCCTATGACGTGAATGCGGTCAGGGAGTGCCTGATTGTAGCCACCTGCATGGGGCTTTCCCCGGTAGGAAACCAATGGAATATCCTTGCCGGGCGCACGTATGTGACCAAGGAAGGCATGACCTACCTGCTGAAAAATCTGGATGGCCTGACCAATTTGAAGATGGTCTATCATCCCGCCGAAATCAAAGAGTCTTCCACTTCCGGCATCAGCAAGCAGGGGAAAGAGTACCAGAAGATTGAGCGGGAAGGTTTGGTGAGGGTAGATATGAGCTGGGAGTTCAAGGGGGTTCCAGATTCCGAGACTCTTGAGTTCTGCATCCGCGTGAATAACGGTATGAGCCAGGATGCCATTATCGGCAAGGCGGAACGGAAGGCCAAGGCATGGCTTTATTCCCACCTGACCGACACGATTATTTCCGACGGCGAAGTGGAAGACGGACGGGAAATGCGGAATGCTACTCCGGAGCCCGGAACGCAGGAACCGAAGTCGGGCAATCCTCTTGCGGGCGCTGCTGTTCCTCCGCCAGTGGGGGCGGCTTCCAAACAGAAAGAGAAGCCCCTTGAACCGGAAGTTGTTTCCGCTCCCGATCCTGCGGTTGAGTTGAAGTTGGAACCGGAATCTGCCGTGAGCGTGGCAGATCTGGAGAAGCTGCTGCGTGACCACGGCGTGACGATGCCTCAGGTGGTTCAGTTTTGCCGGGGCCGGCAGATTTATTACGTGCAGGGAGCCAGCCGGGAAGAGACGTTCCCGCCTAAGACGCTTGAATGGCTGGTGGCGAATTTCAACCAGGTAGTTGCCTGGGTGGGGGCCTCCGGGAAGTAAGCATGCAGGATAGAAAGGATATTTGACCATGAATGTTTTAGATTTATCGGGTTTTGCATCTTCCGGGGTGGCTTGCGGCCGCGTGGATAATCCGCAGGCGTACCACGATTCCAAGAAGGGGATTCCTTACTGTGTTTCCAAGTCCATGCTGATGGATTTTGCCCGGAATCCCTATAAATGGAAGTACCGGCAGGATGAAGGGATAGAGAAGGTTTCCCAGGGGTTCCGGTTTGGTTCCCTGGTGGATTGCCTGGTTTTAACACCGGATCAGTTCCAGAATCAGTATCTCGTGGAAGAGTGGCTGCCGGGGGTGAATAAGAACGGCTCCGTGTCCAAGACAAAGCAGGACGACGGGCAAGCAGCCCGCTGGGCGGCGTTTGCCGACCGTGGGGGAGCCGTTCTGACGCCGGAGGAGTACGCAGAAGCGCAGAAGGCCGTGGGGATTTTTAATAATTACCTGCGAACCGAACATGGGCTGGTGCTGGGGGATTCGTTTGATTCCCAGGTGGCGATGTACAAGACGCTGCTCATTGAGTACGCGCCGGACAAGCCGCCGGTC
>ULXS01048009.1_pt1 | contig 12607 bp, 10 predicted proteins | sample 1961421 | NCBI WGS metagenome assembly ULXS01 (sample SAMEA4835842, study PRJEB28245) | human gut metagenome | biome: gut microbiome; material: fecal sample | place: Denmark | collected 2008
AACCTCTGCAAATTACTTTGCAGAGGTTTTTTTATGATATACCACCGTAAGGTAACAGCTATATCAGGTCAGTCCGAAATAACCGCGTGCTTATGCAGATATAAGCATTAATTTCTTTTCTGAGACGAAAAAACATCCCCTGAGATGAAATCTATCTCAGGGGATGTTTTACAAAGAAGTATCTTCTTTTTTTTCTTAGCACTTAATGTTTAACTCATCCAAAATCTTCCGCATGGCTTCAAAAGTAGTAATCCTAGTAGGCACAAGCGGAAGGCGGAGTTTATTCTCAATCATTCCCATAACGTTCAACATTGCTTTTACGCCTGCCGGATTGCCATCCACAAAAAGAAGCTTGAATAACTCGGCAAATTTATGGTGGATAGTCAATGCATTTGCATAATCTCCTTGCAATGCCAGTCTTACCATGCGGCTAAATTCGCGTGGAAATGCATTTCCGATGACTGATATGATTCCAACAGCTCCCAAAGTAATCAAAGGGAAGGTAATGCCATCATCTCCCGAAATAACGTCAAAATTGGCCGGTTTATTCTTGATGATATCATCCATTTGAGTAATGTCGCCGGAAGCTTCCTTGACAGCAATAACATTTTTGAAGTCATGGGCAATGCGCAGCGTAGTTTCTGCTTTCATATTTACACCGGTACGACCGGGGACATTATAGAGTACAATTGGGAGCTCTGTAGCCTCTGCAATTGCTTTATAATGTTGATAAATACCTTCTTGAGAGGGTTTATTATAATAGGGAACAACAGACAAAATGGCATCTACTCCGGTAAAATCGTCGTTTTGAAGCGTATCCACAATGGCACGCGTATTATTTCCACCAACACCGAGCAGGATAGGTATCCGACCATTTACGCGTTCGATGACCATTTTCTTGATTTTCTTTTTTTCTTCTTCCGTCAGTGTCGGAGTTTCTGCCGTGGTACCCAGCACACACAAAAAATCAGTATTGTTTTGAAGTTGATAGTCCACCAAACGTATCAATGCATCGTAATCAACGCTTTCATCCTCTTTAAAAGGAGTAATCAGCGCTACCCCCATTCCTTTCAATTTAGTCTGTATCATGAGTGAAATTTAAGTAATCTCTAATTAAATGACTCGCAAAAGTACGAATATTTTCGATTTCTACAGCAAATATAAGCTATAAAAAAGATTTCACTGGAAAAATGTTACGAAATGAGCGCTAAAAACTCATCTTCGCTCATTATCTGCACACCCAGCTTTTGCGCTTTTTCCAATTTGGCGGGTCCCATATTTTCTCCTGCTAAGATAAAACTGGTCTTGGCAGAAATGCTACCTACATTTTTTCCTCCATTCTTCTCTATCAAATCTTTATATTCGTCTCTGGAGTGATGGGTGAACACACCGCTGATTACAATAGACTGTCCAGCAAGCTTATCAGTATAGCCGCTCAGATCTTCTTCCTTCCGGTTAAACTGTAATCCGGCAACTTTCAGTCGCTCTATTAATTCTCTATTCAGGGGATTAGCGAAGTAGGAAATGATGCTTTGCGCTATTTTCTCACCGATTTCATCGATATTTATCAATCTTTCAAGATCTGCATTTTCCAGTTCTTCTATGTCAGAGAAGGACTTAGCTATTTTTTTTGCTACAGTTTCACCAACAAAGCGGATACCCAAGGCGAACAACGCTCGCTCAAAAGGCACTTCCTTACTTTGGGCAATACCCTTGACGATATTTTCCGCCGACTTATCTCCCATACGCTCCAGATTCTTGATATCATCTACAGTCAACTTGTACAGATCTGCTGTATCCTTAATAAGCCCTAACCGGTAGAACATATCCACAGTTTCCGGGCCTAATCCGTCAATGTTCATAGCCTTCCGGCTGATGAAATGCTCGATCTTTCCTTTTATCTGAGGCGGACAAGCTGTTTCGTTGGGGCAATAATGCGCAGCTTCTCCCTCGTAACGGATTAATTTGCTGCCACATTCAGGGCAATGAGTGATGAACTTCACTTTTTCACCTACCATCATACTCCGGGCATCTTTGTCTACTCCGGTAATTTTGGGTATGATTTCGCCACCTTTTTCTATATAAACCATATCGCCGACATGCAAGTCGAGCCCTTCAATGATATCCGCATTATGCAGAGAGGCGCGTTTTACGATTGTACCCGATAATTGTACCGGATCCAGGTTGGCAACAGGGGTTACTGCTCCGGTTCTTCCCACTTGGTAAGTCACCTTGTTTAAGCGGGTCAATGCACGCTCTGCCTGGAACTTGTATGCGATGGCCCAACGAGGAGATTTTGCGGTGAAACCGAGGTTTTTCTGCTGTTTCAGGCTATTAACTTTCAAAACAATGCCATCCGTGGCTACAGGTAAATTTTTCCGTTCCGTATCCCAATAATGGATGTAATCAAACACTTCTTGCAGGCTGTGACACTTCTTCATATGGTCGGAGATTTTGAATCCCCATTGTGCAGCTTTCTGCAGGTTTTCATAATGTCCGTCGCAAGGAAGTTCTTCACCTAATAAATAATAAAGGTAGGCATCGAGTTTGCGGGAAGCAACTATAGCAGAGTTTTGTAATTTCAGAGTGCCTGATGCGGCATTACGCGGATTAGCGAAAAGAGATTCTTCGCGTGCCTCTTTTTCGCGGTTTAGTTCCTCAAAGACTTCCCACGGCATTAGTATTTCCCCTCTGATCTCAAATAATTTGGGATAATCACCATGCAAAACAAGGGGGATAGTACGGATTGTCTTCACATTATCCGTTACATCATCGCCTTTTTCACCGTCGCCACGGGTTACGGCACGTATTAATTTACCGTTTTCGTATGTCAGTGAGATGGAAGTACCGTCATATTTAAGTTCGGCACAAATTTCAAAATCTTCGTTCAGGGCTTTTTGAGTGCGATCATAAAAATCAGATACTTCACCTTCAGAATAGGTATTACCCAATGAAAGCATTGGATATTTGTGTGTCACTTGCGTGAAATTCTTATTCAAATCGCTTCCTACGCGCATAGTTGGCGAAGTTTTGTCCTGATATTCAGGGTGCTCTCGCTCCATATCCTGCAATTCTCGCATCATGTCGTCGAACTCTTTGTCGGAGATTTCGGGAGCATTCAACACGTAATAATTGTAGTTGTGCCGATGTAGTTCGGCACGGAGCTGATCTATCTTTTCTTTTGCAGTCATAGCTATTTCAGATTGTTTGAACGCAAAAATACAGGTTTCTCCTCTAATATTTGTACTTTTGCAGAAAATTAAAATTAATATGCGCATTGATATAATAACAGTTCTACCGGAGATGATTGAAGGCTTTTTCAATTGCTCCATAATGAAACGTGCTCAGAATAAAGGGCTTGCAGAAATACATATTCATAATTTACGTGATTATACTGAAGATAAATATCGACGGGTGGATGATTATCCTTTTGGCGGTTTTGCCGGAATGGTGATGAAAATAGAGCCTATAGAGCGCTGTATCAATGCCTTGAAGGCAGAACGGGAGTATGATGAAGTCATTTTTACGACTCCTGATGGGGAGCAGTTCAATCAGCCAATGGCCAATACACTTTCACTTACCCAGAACCTTATTATCCTTTGCGGGCATTTTAAAGGTATCGATTATCGCATTCGCGAGCATCTGATCACTAAAGAAATCAGTATTGGGGACTATGTACTGACGGGTGGAGAACTGGCAGCGGCAGTGATGGCTGATGCTATTGTCCGCATCATCCCCGGTGTTATTTCCGATGAGCAATCAGCCTTGTCCGACTCATTCCAGGATAATCTTTTGGCTGCTCCGGTCTATACAAGACCTGCCGATTATAATGGTTGGAAAGTTCCGGAAATTTTATTATCCGGGCATGAGGCTAAGATTAAGGAATGGGAGTTGCAACAGTCTTTGGAACGGACGCGCAGACTCCGCCCGGATTTGCTGGGAGAGGATTGAAACAGTTGTATAAAAATAGAAAAAGGACATTCATAACGAATGTCCTTTTTTATGTAAAACGGGTGCGAATGATATTCACTTGTTATTAGTTATACCTCAAGCGCACCGATAATTTCTTTTGCGGACTTATATCCATGCCTATCGAGATAGTCGTTTATACCTTCCGCTACTTTAATTGTAACTGTCGGATCAATGAAATTTGCCGTACCGATTTGGATGGCTGAAGCTCCGGCAAGCATAAATTCCACTGCGTCTTTCCAGTTCATGATACCTCCTAAACCGATGACAGGTATTTTTACCGCCTGGGCAACTTGCCATACCATGCGGAGTGCGATTGGTTTTACTGCTGCACCGGACATACCACCTGTTACAGTGGAGAGTATAGGACGCCTGCGTTCTGCGTCTATAGCCATTCCAAGCAGTGTATTAATTAATGAAACGCTGTCTGCGCCGCCATTTTCTACTGCACGGGCTATTTCAGCGATGCTTGTCACGTTAGGAGACAGCTTTACGATAAGTGTCTTTTTGTAAGCTGCGCGCACAGCTTTTACCACTTCTTCGGCTCCTTTTGTAGTGACACCAAAAGCCATTCCACCTTGCTTTACATTGGGACAAGAGATGTTCAATTCAATGGCAGGAATTTTGTCAAGTTCGTTAATGGCTTCCGCTGTTTTTACATAATCTTCTATGGCAGAACCCGAAACATTTACAATCATATTAGTTTCAATGTCCTTAATACGCGGATATATCTGTTCAACAAAGTAATTTACTCCCTTATTTTGCAGTCCCACAGCGTTTAACATACCTGATGGAGTTTCCGCCATACGCGGATATGGGTTACCTTCACGTTTGTGAAGAGTCGTACCCTTTACAATTATACCACCTATTCGCGTAATATCAATGAAATCGGCAAACTCTTCACCATACCCAAATGTACCGGAAGCCGTCATCACCGGATTGTTCATTTGTAATTCTCCAATGTTTACACTTAAATCTGCCATAATAGTTTGTTTATATTAAAAATCGGACCTTCTTTACATACACATAAATGCCCTTCCGTTGTATTTTCTACGCAACAGAGGCAAGCGCCTATACCACACGCCATTGTATTTTCCAATGATACTTCACAAGCTATATCTTTACTTTTGGCATATTTAGCCACCGCCATCATCATAGGCTTAGGACCACAAGTGTAAATCTGCTCGAATTGCACCTTATTCAATATGGAATGTTGTGTCACATATCCCTTTTCGCCATGACTGCCGTCCTCGGTAGTCGTATATACGTCACCATAAGCTGCAAACTGCTCCAGTTGCAGCAAGTCCTTATCACTCCTTGCTCCCAGAAGGAACGTCGGTTTACTGCCGTTTTTAGCTAATTGCTCGCCCAGATAAAGCATGGGAGCTGTACCAACACCTCCACCTACTAACAGAAGCTTATCAGAAGCCTTTTCAGGCATTGTGAAGCCATTTCCCAAAGGAAGTACTACGTTGACCGTATCGCCGGCTTTTGCTTCGCCTAATTGCCTAGTTCCGTCTCCAATCAGTTGGATCAGAAACCATACTTCATTGCGTTGTCTATCTACATAATTAATGGAAATGGGGCGGCGCAAGAAAGTAGTTGGAGATCCGTCCACACGTATTTCCGCAAATTGTCCCGGAAGCATATCCGGAAGCGGAGACGGAGACGTCAGTTTCAATAGCACATAATTAGCGTGCAGTCGGACGTTCTCAGTCACTGTCAAATCTAAAATGTATTTTTTCATTATCCTATATAAAGAGGTGAATTTTATCTTCAGGGCACAAAGATAATGCAAATCGAATGCAGAACTTTCATGCTTGCATGAAAAAGTTCTGCTGAGATGCTTATCTTATCCAAAGATACAGGAAATTGTGCAAATAGTCGTTTATGAGTCTTACTTTTCGGGTTTAAACGTCTCGTACGTATTATCGTCGAAGAAAATTCTTATTTCAGTGATTTTTCTGGGAGGCCTTTCTTTATAGATAATCTCCTGTTTTACAATATCTTTAGTGGTGTTTATAGGCGTTTCTAATGCGATTTCCTTGCGATTTTCGGCCGGGCCTGTCTCTTTGGACGGATTTACGGAATTCTCAGCGAATAATGGATAGTCAAATCCACCCTCAATAGAAGAATCGGAGTCAAAGGACATTTTACTCATTTCGCCTTCTCCGGTAAGTAGCCAGTTCAGATTAATATCACTATATTTTTGTTGCAGACGAAGAATTACTTCCATGCTTGGATATTTGTTACGCGAACCTAGAATATGCGAGATAGTAGCCTGAGCTACGCCGATACTTTCGGCAAATGCCCCCGCAGTTAATTTTTCCCGATCCATAATCATTTTGAACCTATCTTTTATGCTCATAACTGTTGCGATATAGTGATATTTACAATTGTATTGTTTCTCTTTTGGATTACAAAAGTAAAAAAATGAAATTACAAAAGCAAATTAAAAATGTAATTTCTTAGATATTACAATTGTATGTTTATTATTTCAAATGTTATTTATACAAATGTGATGATATATATTACCTAGATTTTAGACTCATATTTCTACTTTAATAAAACCGCGTATATCATTGGATATTATATGTATAAACTAAAATTTAATCTGTAGTATATTCCATATTACAATTGTTTTCTCATTGATTTCTCTGTTTATGAACTATTAGATTATATAAGTGTTATATATATACTGATTATTAGTTATTTAACTATTTTTTATTCCTCGTTAACCCCCTATCCCATCACCGTTGTTATTCTATAATTACTTTATTAAAAAGAGTCTTATTACAATTGTGTATTATACTTTTTAATCACGTTTATTATATGTATAATTGTTATATATTCAATTGTAAATATAGTGATATTACATTTTTAATATTCCATAGTTGAAATAACAACTATTTCCTTTTCTAATTGTATTTATTCTTGATGATAGATTCGATATTACAGAAAGAATTTGTTACACTAAAATAAGGAGAGTTCAATTGATATGTTCTAAAGTCTTCGTAATTGTAAATCCTTGCTTTATTTCTGTATAAATGATCGTGAACTTGGGATTTCTTAATTCTCAGAAGCTTATTTTGTGTGTATTTAATTGTAATACAGTGCATTATGCCCTATTTTTTAGTTCTAAAATTCTTTCATTCTAGAAAAATAGCCCCTTTTTAAGTGAGAAATGACATAATGATAATGAAAATAGCATTTTCTTCTCTATTACTGCTGATATAGTTAACAAGTATAATCTCTTCTAAAATAAGAAATGAGCGATCTATTTCCATTGATATGCTGACTACTTTCTAAATATAATTTTTCTTTTTCTTAGAAAAAGTATATTGTTTTCCTATAAAAATATGCCTGCTTTACTCGGGACAGGAGATTATATTATATAAAAACATATGGTCTATTTACATTAAACAGACTATATGCTTATATCAGATAAATGGTCTGTTCGCTGTATATAGACCATTTATTTCTGCGAATACGTTGTATGTATTTCAGATACCCTTCCACACTCTATTGCCTATGAACAGTATATTTGAGAATGGTGGGAGGGGGTGAAGGAAAAGCTAAAGTTCTCGTTTAATGAAGAGTGCATAGAAGAAAAAAGCTGTTAATGCAGAATCTTGAAGACTAGTTCGCGAAGAATATCTCCGTCACTTAAGGATGGATTTCCCACTCCTTTAGATTTTGCATCCGCATACCGTATTTCTCCGATAATTTGCATGGTCTTTACTCCATTATATCGGCGCATAGCTGCGAGATAATCTTTGGCCTGCCAGGGGGTACGTAGTCCCAACATGTTGGCTATGCCTTGCTCCGATTTTTCAGGGGCATAATAGGCCAACATTAAGTTAGAAAAGAATCCAAAAAGTAAAGATAAAGTCATTTGAATTGGGTTTGTTTTCGGATTTTCTTCAAAATATTTTATTATCTTATTAGCTTTTAGGACATCCTTTTCAACAAGGGCACTGCGTAATTCAAAGTTGTTATAATCCTTACTGATACCAATGTTCTTTTCTATCTGTTCGGGGGTAACGCGTGTATGACCTTTTGGAAGTGTAATGATCAGTTTTTCCAACTCTCCTGTGAGGCGACTGAGATCAGTACCTACGAAATCGGCCAGCATGGCAGTGGCTTTAGGTTCCACGTCGATACCTTTGCGTTTCATATAAGAAGTGATGAATGCAGGCAATTGCGCATCCTTTACTTTTTTAGATTCAAACAGGACACCAGTCTTTTCGATTTCGGCAGCCAGCTTCTTTCTTCGGTCCAATACGCCATGTTTATGGCATATTACTAATATGGTGGAAAGCAGTGGTTTTTGTAGGTAATAAGAAAGTTCCTCCATATTACGGATATTCTGCGCTTCCTTTACCACCACAACCTGATGCTCGGACATCATCGGATAACGCTTGGCGGCATTAATAACGGTAGCTATATCCACATCTGCCCCGTAGACAACAGTCAGATTGAACTCCTTTTCCGTTTCGGTCAGAATATTGTCTGTTATGTAGTCGGCAATGAGGTCAATGTAATAGGGTTCCTCGCCCATGAGATAATAGACGGGACGGTATTGTTTCGTTCTCAGTTCCTTTAAGATGTCATCACACGTGATTTCCTGTTTTGCCATATTCGTTTTTACCAGTCGAATTTCAGATGTTTTACGGTTTTCTTCTCGTCGATAATCATACGCAGGGATGCGATGCCGATTTCAACGTGCTCGGTTACGTAATTTTGGGTAACCAGATTATCGCTTTTATCAGTTTTTACTCCTTCAGGAATCATAGGCTGGTCAGAAACCAGTAAGATGGCTCCGGTTGGGATGTGATTGGCGAAACCGCAACTGAACAGAGTTGCTGTTTCCATATCGACGGCCATGGCACGGGTTTTCTTCAGATATTCCTTGAATTCCTCGTCATGCTCCCAAATACGGCGGTTGGTAGTGTATACGGTACCTGTCCAATAGTCGCGGGCATGGTCACGGATGGATGAAGAAACGGCACGTTGCAACATAAATGCCGGCAGTGCCGGTACTTCGGGCGGGAAGTAGTCATTAGAAGTTCCTTCGCCACGGATGGCGGCGATAGGAAGGATAAGATCCCCTATTCTGTTTTTCTTATCAATACCACCGCACTTGCCCAGGAACAGGCAGGCTTTGGGCTGTATAGCGCTTAGTAAATCCATGATAATTGCAGCGTTAGGGCTTCCCATACCAAAGTTGATGATGGTTATGCCTTCTGCTGAAGCAGACGTCATATTAGCGTCCTTACCAAGAACGGGCACGTTGAACTTCTCCGCAAAAATATCTACATACTTGTTGAAGTTGGTCAACAGAATATACTCTCCAAAGTCCTCAAGCTTACGTTTTGTGTAACGAGGTAGCCAGTTAGCTACGATTTCTTGCTTTGTTTTCATAAGATTTCATTAAATTTGTTCCCTAAATACTTTCAGGGAGCGATTATTTAACTCACAAAAGTACAATAAAAAAGTAGAATTCGGAAATTTGTTAATCACTTATCACATATCAATATGTTATCGTTAAACTTACCTGTATTTGATGCTAAAGTCGTGAACCGTGAAGGGAAACCTGCTATTTTCGACGTGATACGACGCCGATATGTAGCACTGACGCCCGAAGAATGGGTACGCCAGCATTTCGTACATTTTCTGCTGAACCATAAAGGATATCCGCAGACATTGATGGCGAACGAGGTACAGGTACAGCTCAACGGAACGAAGAAGCGTTGTGACACAGTGCTTTACCGTCGTGACCTCACGGCACGGATGATTGTGGAGTATAAAGCGCCGGACATAGAGATTACGCAAGCGGTGTTCGACCAGATTACGCGTTACAATATGGTGCTGAAAGTAGATTACCTTGTGGTGAGTAATGGAATGCAACACTATTGCTGCCGGATGGATTATGAGCGGAATAGCTATACTTTTCTTCCGGATATTCCTGATTATCAGACGTTATAGTATCCACTAAAAAGGGCTACACCTAGTCGTGGCCGATTTTCCGACCACAACTAGGTGTAGCCCTTTTCAATGAGACTAATCAGGGTCTAAACCTTCTCAGTCTTTTCTTCTATCTGCTTCTTTCCCAATTTTTCCTGTATCTTCTGCATCAACTCATAGAAATTAGGGATATAGACTGTGGCAAGCAATGTATTCAATGCCATACCAAACACGACGGCAGCTCCTAGTGCAATACGGCTTTCCGCTCCTGCACCCGTAGCAAACAGCAATGGCATCACACCGAATACAAATGCCAGGGATGTCATCAGGATAGGCCGCAAGCGGATATGCCCTGCCTGGAACGCCGCATCACGAATGGAGTTGCCTTGTGCACGGAAATCGCGGGCGAATTCTACAATCAGAATACCATTCTTTGCCGACAGTGCCACAAGCAGGATAATACCGATTTGTGTATAGATGCTGACAGGTGTTCCCATGATGAGACAGCCAATCATCGCTCCCAACAATGCTACCGGAAGCCCGATGACCGCAGCTACCGGGCTCGTCCAACTCTCGTACTGTGCTGCAAGTACCAGGAAGGCAACAAGTAACGCCATTACAAACACAACGGTTGTCGTTGTTCCTGCCTGTGTCTCCTGATAGGCTACTGACGTCCATTCATAACCAAATTCATCACCCAGTTGCTCCTTAAAGAGTGCCTCCATTTGCTGTATCGCCTCTCCGGAACTGCTTCCCGAGGCTACGTTGCAAGTGACGGAGGCAGTGGAATACATATTGTAACGGTTGATCTGGTTCATTCCCAACTGTTCCTCTACCCGCATAAAGGCTGAAAACGGTACCATCTCTCCCGATGCATTCTGTACACTCAACTTCAGTACATCGTCAATGATTCGTTGGGCACGGTCCCGTGCACCGAGCTTTACCTGATAGATGCGGCCGAACTCAACGAAATCGTTCACATAAGCAGCTCCCATGTAGTAACCTAAGGAAGTAAAGACACTATTCAGCGGAATACCCATCAATTGTACTTTATCCCGGTCGATGTTCAGGAAATACTGGGGTACATTAGCCTGGTACTGACTGCTGACGGATGCTAATGCAGGTTTGGTGTGATAGGTTGCCATCAGCGTCTCTACGGCATGTTGCATTTCTGTGGCACCGAGGTTGTTACGATCCTCTACTTGTAGCTGTAGACCGCCCGTAGCACCGAGTCCGGGAATGGCAGGGGGTACCATGGCAAAAACTTCTGCTTCCTGAATTCCATAAGCCTGCGCATTGAAACGATTTACTACAGACTGGGCCGTATGTTCCCTTCCTTTACGCTCGTCCCAGTTCTTCAAGATAACGAAATAGGTGCCGGAATTACTCTGTTCCCCGCCTCCCATGACAGAGAAGCCGGATATGCCGATATAATTTTTCACTTCGGGATAGCTGTTGAGGATTTCATTGATCTCACGTCCGACAGCTTCTGTGCGTTCCAGACTTGAAGCGGGCGGCAATTGCACCACAGCAAGAAAATACCCGTCATCTTCTTCGGGAATAAAGGTGCTGGGCCACTTTATAAACAGGATCACAGCGAGTGCCGTAAACCCGGCATAAGACAACAGTGCAGCAGCAGGACGCCGGAGCAGCCAGCCCACGGTTTTATCATATATCCCTTGTGTCTTGTCGTACACGAAGTTGAAGCCCCGGAAAAGTGGCGACTGCGCAGGCTTCGTGGGTTGTAATATCAAGGCGCACAATGCCGGAGTCAGTGTCAGCGAGTTGAAACCACTTAGCACGGTGCTGGCAGCAATAGTCAGCGCAAACTGCTTATAAAGCTGTCCGGAGATACCGCTGACGAGCATTGTAGGAATAAATACGGCAAGCAACACCAGCACTACGCCCACAATCGGACCGGTGATCTCTCCCATCGCCTGAATGACCGCCTGCCGGGCACTGTACTGCCCCGTATCAAGCAAACGCGTGGAGTTTTCCACCACCACAATGGCGTCATCCACCACAATGGCCACGGCAAGTATCAATCCGAACAGTGTCAGTGTATTGATGGAGAATCCGAAGAGCGCCATCACTGCCAGAGTACCGATGAGTGATACGGGAATGGTGATACACGGGATGATAACCGCCCGCCAGTTCTGCAGGAAAAGGAAGATGACGAGTACCACAAGCAGGGTTGTTTCCAGGAAAGTTACCAGCACTTCGTCTACTGAAGCGTGGATGACGTCCGTCGTATCCAAGGTTACGCTATAATGGATACCGCTGGGGAACGATTCTGACAGTTCCTGCATCTTCTCTTTCACACCTTTGGATACATCCAGCGAATTGGAACCCGGTTGCTGATAGATGGCGATGGCGGCGGTAGGTTGGCCGTTCAGCCGGGATACGACGCTGTAGGATGCGGAGCCAAGGTCGATGTGAGCCACATCACGGAGGCGAAGCACTCTCCCGCCCGCTTCTGTTCGCAAGATGATATTGCCGAACTCTTCGGGAGACGAAAGTCGCCCTTTCACCGTCAGACTGTATTGATAGGCAGGGGCATCGTTGCCGGAAGAGATATTGCCAATGTTGGTGTTACCTGGAGCCGGATTTCCCGGCAGGGGTTGTCCCACGGTTCCGGCACTGACTTCTACATTTTGTGATTGAATGGCTT
>ULXS01056564.1_pt1 | contig 12503 bp, 18 predicted proteins | sample 1961421 | NCBI WGS metagenome assembly ULXS01 (sample SAMEA4835842, study PRJEB28245) | human gut metagenome | biome: gut microbiome; material: fecal sample | place: Denmark | collected 2008
CCTCCAGTGGCTCCGCCAGCTTCTCCGCTGGCGTGTCCTTCGGCTTCTGCATTTGATCGGGTATCTCGTAAATCCCGCCCCGTCAGGGGCGGTGAAAGGAGTGAAAACATGAATGTCAATCGCAAGGTTGGCACTGGCTTTGAAAGAGACTTATGCCTGAGCCTGTCTGGTTGTGGCTTTTGGGCGCACAATCTCGCTCAGAACAGTCAAGGTCAGCCATTCGATGTAATTGCGGCTCGAAACGGTGTTAGCTATCCCATTGACTGTAAGGATTGTTCCAAGAACATTTTCAAGATGGAGCGTATCGAAGAAAACCAGTTTTCCGCTATGACGCTCTGGAAGGAAACCGGGAATGGAGAGGGCTGGTTTGCAATCAGGTTGATAACTGGTGAAGTTCGGTTCATCTCCTTCTCTACGCTTTTGGGATTGTCCGTTTTGCGAACTGTGCTGTCTGCCAACGATATTAGGCGATACGGTATCACACTCGGAGAGTGGGTGTCCCAATGCAAGTAGCTGTTGGCAACCAGCTCCGAATTGAGAATCCGTCTGAGCAGTTGCTTACATGGTGCAAGAAGCAGCTTATCCTTCCCAATCCTGAGTACGCCAAGAAAGTCCGTATGCACTTTTGGGTCGGCAACACCCCTGAGAAGTTGTACCTGTTCCAATGGGACGGTGACACACTGGTTCTTCCCTACGGGTGCTTGAATGATGTGCTGGCGATGGACGATTGCCACATGAAGGTCAATCTTCCTACACCTACCGAGGTGGACTTCGGTTGCACCATTCCGCTCTATGACTACCAAGTGGAAGCCAAGGAAGCACTGATAACTGCCTACTATGGTATTCTTCAAGCCCCTGCGGGGTGCGGTAAGACACAGATCGGAATTGCTGTTGCGGCAGATACAGGTCGAAGGACACTCTGGCTGACCCATACACGGGATTTGCTCGTACAGAGCAAAAGCCGAGCGGAGCAGTACATGAGTCCTTCTCTGACTGGCACGATCACCGAAGGTAGGGTTCAAATCGGTAAAGCAATCACCTTCGCAACGGTACAGACCATGTGCAACCTCGATCTGAGCCAGTATCGTGATGTTTGGGATTGTATCATCGTGGACGAGTGCCACCGTGTAGCCGGAACCCCAACCGCTATGACGCAGTTCTCAAAGGTGCTGAACGCTCTGGCAGCTCGACACAAGTACGGCCTATCCGCTACGGTTCATCGGGCAGACGGTATGATTGCCGCCACTTACGCCTTGCTGGGCGGGATTGCCTATCAAGTGCCGGAGGAAGCGGTGAAAGATAAGATCATGACCGTCAGCGTTTTGCCCCGTGCCACACATCAAGGACTCAGCCGTGAGTTTTTGGACACGGACGGTACGATCATCTATGCCAAGTTGGTTAATTTCCTCGCTGACCGTTATCCCCGGAACAACCTGATTGTCGCCGATCTCGTAGCAAACCGAGATCACTACAATCTCATTCTCTCCGACCGGCTGACGCACTTGGAAACCCTGATGAACAGGCTTCCGCCCGACCTGAGAAAACAGGCGGTCATGATTGATGGGAAGATGACCACGAAGAAAGCCAAGACTCTCCGAGAACAGGCCATTGAGGAAATGCGGCAGGGACGCAAGCGGTATCTGTTCGCTACTTACTCTCTGGCAAAAGAGGGTTTGGATATTCCCCGGCTCGACCGTCTGTACCTGACTACACCGCAGAAAGACTACGCTGTGATAACTCAGAGCATTGGTCGTATCGCTCGTACCTTCGAGGGCAAGGGAGAACCCATCGCCTATGACTATGTGGACGATGGTATCCAGTACCTCGTGCGAAGCTACAAAAAGCGGTGTACCACCTACCGGAAAGCGGGGTGCAAGTTCATTGACGGAGAGAACTGATATAAAGGTTCTCGTTGCCTGCGAGGAAAGTCAAGCTGTCTGTATTGCGTTTCGGCGTTTGGGGTATGAAGCCTACTCCTGTGACATTCAGGAGTGTTCAGGTGGACACCCGGAATGGCACATTAAAGTGGACGCTCTACTGTTACTCGGACGGTATCTGGTTTTCAAAACCGAAGACGGAAAAGCTCATTATGTTGAGCGGTGGGATTTGATAATTGCTCACCCGCCTTGCACTTTCATGAGTAATGCGGGAGCGTGTCGAATGTATCCCCGTAAGGGTCAAATTGATAAAGCTCGATTCCAAAAGGCGATGGAAGCCAAAGCGTTTTTCCTTCGATTTCTAAATGCTGACTGTGATCGAGTGGCTATTGAGAACCCCCGCCCTCTCAAAATCGTTGAATTGCCAAAAGAAGATCAGCGAATACAGCCATATCAATTTGGCGACCCGTGGAGTAAACTCACCTATCTTTGGCTGAAAAATCTTCCGCCGTTGGTTTACACCAATGTTCTTACAGAATGGAAGCCCTTTGTTCCTGCCGGAACAGGCCGCAAGGCGGGGGGGACAGCTACGGGGCGAGGATACCTCACAATTCCAAAGCCCGTTCAAAAACATTTCCCGGTATTGCGAACGCTATGGCGCAACAATGGGGTGCAGTATTAGGAGGTGATACCGCTGAACCTTGAACCATTCATTTTCGACTGCGAGGTGTTTGCCTACGATTGGCTTTTTGTCTTCAAAAACAAGGTCACGGGGGAATACACCGAGATTTGGAATGACAACGAAGCGGTCGAACAATTCATGACTCAAGAACCCCTGTTGGCAGGGTTCAACAATAAGCACTATGACCAATTCATTCTGAAAGCGGTTCTCTCAGGTTTCACGCCGGAAGAAATCAAGGCGGTCAACGATTTTATCATCGTTGGTGGTCACGAGGGCTGGGAGTACGCCCCTCTCCGTGACTGCGGGATTTTCTTCGATCAATATGACCTGATGGACGATTGCCAGATGGGGTTGTCCTTGAAAGCAATCGAAGCGCACCTCGGAATGGACATTCGTGAAACCACCGTTCCGTTCAACATCGACCGCCCTCTGACTGAGGACGAGAAGCGAGAGGTCGAGTTCTACTGCCGACACGATGTTGACGCAACCGACAGGCTGGACGATCTTCGTCAAGGCTACCTGTCCAGTAAGCTCACGTTGGGTCGTGAAAAGGGACTGTATCCAGCAAAAGCCCTCTACATGACCAACGCCAAGCTGACCGCTGCTTACCTTGACGCAGAGCAGAAACCGCACTATGACGAGCGGGAATACCAGTATCCACCGAAGCTGCTTCGTCAGTACATTCCGCAGGAAGTGTTCGACTTCTTCGAACGGTTGAAGGACAAGAGTATTCCTGACGAAGTGGTGTTCAAGGAAAAGCTCGATTTGATGGTAGGCGGCTGTCCTTGTACCATCGCCTACGGTGGTATTCACGGAGCTATCCCATGCTACCGAGAGGAAGCCACGGAAACCCGCTCTATCCGCAACAAAGATGTTGCAAGCTACTACCCGCACCAGATGACCTTGAACGGTTATTGTAGCCGAAACATTCCCTCTCCCGATGTATATGCCGCCACCATTGAGCGGCGAGTCAAAGCAAAGAGAGCCGGGGACAAGGCTACGGCGAACGCTTTGAAGCTGGTGCTGAACACCACCTACGGAGCCATGCTGAACCGCTACAACGACCTGTATGACCCGCTCATGGGGCGCTCGGTCTGTATCTCAGGCCAGTTGCAGTTGCTCGAAATGGCGGAACATCTTGTTCAGGACTGCCCCACCTTGAAGATCATTCAGCTCAACACCGATGGTATCATGGTCAGCCTTGATGACTGCGATGTGCCGATGTATCAAGAGATCACGCAGGAGTGGCAGGACAGAACCGGTTTCGAGTTGGAGGAAGACCTTATCAAGATGATCTGTCAGAAAGATGTGAACAATTATGTCGAGGTTCCCTTCGAGGGCGACCCCAAAATCAAGGGTGGCGTTCTCGTTCGTGGGATTGCCCCGGCAGGAGCGTTCAACATCAACAACAACGCTTGTGTGGTCGCCAAGGCGGTCAAGGATTATCTGGCCTACGGTATCCCGGTCGAAGATACCATCATGAGCTGCGACCGCCTGCTGGACTTCCAGTTGGTCGCCAAGGCCGGGAGCAAGTATGGTGACGCTCTCCATGAGGTAGACGGTCAGATGGAGGTCGTGCAGAAGGTCAACCGGGTATATGCCACGGAAGACCATCGGTGCGGAACCCTCTACAAAATCCACCTTGGCACTGGCAATCCCGTCAAGATTGCTGGACTCCCCGCAAAATGTGTTGTAGACAACGACAATCACCTGACGATTGATGTGGTTGACCGTGACTGGTATATCCGGCTGGCACGGCGTTATGTTCGAGATTTCCTCGAAGAGAAGCCACCCAAGCGAAATACCCGCAGAGTCAATTCCATCAAGAAAAAATTATTAGAAATGTTGGAGGTATAAATATGGCTACTACCAAGAAAGCCGCTGAGACTGCGGCGGTGGATTATTCCACCATGAATGTGTTCAAGAAGTTGCAGCTTGCCCGTGTGCGTTTCCTCGAAGCTGGCGTGGACAAGAGCGGCAAGCACATGAAGCTCGAATATAAGTATTTCGAGCTGGCAGACATTGTTCCCAAGGCCGAGCAGATTTTCCTTGAAATCGGTCTGATGATGGTTCCGTCCATGTACGGCGACAAGGCGACCGCTCGTGTCTACAATGTCGATGACCGTGAGGACTTCATTGATTTTGTTGCCCCGTACACCCCCATCGCCCCCATCGTGTCCAACGCTGGCAATCAGGTCACAAACGAAATGCAGGCGACCGGCAGCTCCATCACCTACATTCGCCGCTATCTGTGGCAGCTCGTTCTTGACATTGTGGAGCATGACAGTATCGACAGCGGCGAGTTTGATACGACCCCCGCACCCGCTCCCGCCGTCACCAAGAAGCCCCCTGTGACCACTGAACAGCGTCAGGAAATCAAGAAGGAACTGACCGGCGCTCCTGCTGGTGCGGCTACCGAAGAACAGGTCGGTACGCTGAAAAGTCTGCTGAAAAAGCTCATGGATATTGACGCAGAGCAGGAACAGTTCGTGCAGACCATCGCCATGAAGACCGAGGGTTTTTCCAAGATCGAAGCCGACAAGTGTGACGCTCTGATCGAGGGCGTGAACAATATGCTGGCTACGAAATGAAAACGGCAAAGGAGGGCTAAAGCATGATCGAAATTGATTGCCGCAAGTGCGTCAATGCAGACTTGGAAGCGGATTGCTGTAAGCTCTACGGTAACAATCCTGATACTGCCGTTCGGGAATGTGCCGCTGACGAATTTGTGAATTATAAGGAGGTAAACAAAAATGGAATGGCTTGACGGCAACAAAATCCAGATTATCCCTCCCAAGCGTCCTAAGAAGCTGACCGGTACTCGTTTTGCCACTATCCTCGGTTTGAACCCGTGGTCTACACCGTTCGAGATTTGGTGTGAAGTGACCCGCACCTATCAGAAGCCGTTCGAGGACACGATCTACACCATCGCTGGTAAGACTATCGAGCCTAAGCAGGCCGAGTACATGAAGCAGACCTACTTCATGAGCAATCTGGTCACACCGACCGACATTTGGGGCAAAGACTACTTCCGTCAGACCTACGGTGACTTCTTTAGGGAAAGCCCCGTTCTCGGCGGTATGTGGGACTACTTGCTCTATGGCAAAGATGGTAAGCCCACCACCGTCCTCGAAATGAAGACTTCCAAGCGTGTCGAGGACTGGAAGGACGATATTCCTGAGTATTACGCTTTGCAGGCGGCGTTGTACGCTTACCTTCTCGGCGTGGACGAGGTTATCATGGTCGCTTCCTTCCTCGAACCCAAGGATTACGACAGTCCTGAGAAGTTCGTGTGCAGCGGCGAGAACACCATCACTCGCCCCTTCAAGGTGTCTGAGCGGTATCCTGACTTCGAGAAGAAGTATGTAAAGCCTGCCCTGAAATGGTGGAAGGACTTCGTTGAGAGCGGTATTTCTCCCGCCTTTGACGAGCGCAAGGACGCTGAAATCCTGAAAGCCCTTCGCACCAACAACCTGTCCCCCGAAACGGATATGGCGGCGCTGGTCAAGGAAGCCGAAGACCTGAAAGCTAAGCTGGACGCTCACGCCGCTGAGGTGGCTGAGGACGAGAAGCGGTACAAGGTCTTGACCGACATGATTAAGAAAGCCGCAATCGCTCAGTTCCGTGACGGTGACAAGAAGGTGTCTATCGCTGGTTCTGCCTATAATTGGGAGGTCAGCCGTACTTCCACCACGAAAATCGACAAGGACGCTATGAAAGCGGACGGTATTCTGGCGAAGTACACGACCACTGAGGACAGCTACCGCATTTCCCCGAAAGCCTTGAAAGAAGGTGCGTGAAGTGGCACAGAGTATGCAGAGATTGAGCAAAGATGATTTGCTCAAACTTCTCGACCAGTATGCCGATGACGATTTTGTTGGAGTTTTGTTCACAGCGGCTCGTGATATTCACTCCGACCAGTCCACTATCTTCGTATTCTATGACAAAGTAACGGAGGTTTAATTATGAAATTTTCCAAGTTTGTGAAGTCCCTCGCCCCTGATGGCGGCGCTATCTACGAGTACATGGACGAACGCTGGCTTGCTTCCCCGTCCGTACTCATGCTCATTCCCGATGGTATCCGCAGCGTGACCGGGTACAGCAACGAGAAAATGCCTGACGGCATTGGTCGCCTGATTTCTCAGGTTGGTTGCACCGAGTACGCCACGCTGGTCAAGCAGTACGCCAAGTACCCCGATGACGAAGACCAGTTGGTCGGTATCATCTTCCCCTACGAGTATGCAGAACAGCTCAATTTCCACACCATAAAAGAAGTATGAGCGTTTGTGGTGGTTGCCCCATCTATTACAATAAATATTTCGGTGTTTATTGTGGAGGTGGGTGCTTAGGTCAAAGCGATTGTGCCGAAAACCTAATAACTCTCGTTGCTAATATAGCAGACACTATTACAAGATCAAGAAAGGACGATAAAACAATGGCTAAAATCGGACTCACCGAGGGTTTCACCCTCATTCCCGAAGGTACTCATGTCTTTCAGATTACCGATGTGAAGTACAAGGAGGACTTCGGCAAGCTGGAAGTCTATATGCAGACGCAGACCGGCAGTAAGCACATCGAGCGCTTCTCTCTGCTGAAATCCGATGGCTCTCCCAACGAGGGTGCATACAACGCTTTCAGCTACTTCGCCAAGACTGCCCTCGGCAATTTCGATTTGACCGAGATCGACCACACTGACCTGATTGGTCACTTCATCGAGTGCGATGTGGTACATGATGTTCAGGAGAACAAGAAGAAGCCCGGACAGAACATTACCTTCGTCCGTCTGGCCGATAAGCGCCCCTCTGAGGGCTGGGGCGGCTCCGGTAATACGGTTGCTACCCCCACCACTAAAACCGCTCCTGCGGCTTCTCAGACCGCTCCTAAGACCCCGATGGATTTGGCAGCTCTCCTTGGCTGATGCCGAGTGCGAGGGAGGGCTAATTTGAAAGGCTCTCCCTCGCCAATGGTATGTTGAAAACTATGTTGAAAGTGAGGATAAGCTACAATGGCAGAAGCCTATATTTGTTCGCTCTCCAAGGTTCAGCGCCACGCTGAAATCTGCAAGGAGATCAACAGGCTCTATGAGCGCAAGAACCATGACTACGGTGACAGCTTTCACCAGACCTTCGTTGAAGAAGGAATGGCGATGGCTCGTATCCGATTGGGAGACAAGTTCAGCCGCTTCAAGACCCTCTCCCGTAGCGGTGAGCAGAAGGTCAATGACGAGTCTATCCGTGACACCCTGATTGACCTCGCCAACTACGCCATTATGACCGTGCTGGAAATGGAGGTGGCGGAAGATGACGGGGAATGAATATCAGAAAGAAGCCCTGAGAACCGCAAGCGGCATGAATTATGAACATCACGGTATGCTCATTAACGGTGCGCTCGGTTTGTGCGGTGAAGCGGGTGAGGTTGCTGACATCATAAAGAAAGCAACCTTTCAGGGTCATGAAATCGATGTGAAGCATATCGCTGAGGAACTTGGTGATTGTGCTTGGTATCTGGCTATCACAGCCGCTGCTATCGGTATGAAGCTGGACGATATTCTTGAAATGAACAAAGCGAAGCTCCGTGAGAGATACCCTGACGGGTTCGACAGCGAAAAAAGTATCCATAGAAAGGAGTACGAAAATGCCTGACTGCTTCTCAAAGTCCGAAGTGACTGATTTCATGAACTTCATGAAGCTGCCTGACGGAACCTCTGTTGTTTCCGATGACATGATGGAGTACCTGATGGCTTACGGCTTCTTCACCGCCCCTGCTTCCACCAAGTACCACGGCAATTACGAGGGCGGTCTTCTGAACCACTCCCGCATGGTCACGGAGTACCTTCTGGCGCTCACTCAGGCCAATCACCTGATCTGGCGCAAGGCTCGTTCTCCCTTCATCGTGGGTATGTTCCATGACCTGTGCAAGATCGACCAATACCGCCACCCGGTAACGGGCCACATTGAAGAATTTAATGGTGGTTGTACGCCAATCTATGATGAACAGGCGTGGGAGTATAACCCCGATACCCTTCTGAAAGGTCACGGCGATAAGTCCGTCATGCTTCTCTCTCAGTTCTACACACTGACTGATGAAGAAATTATGTGTATTCGCTACCACATGGGCGCTTTCACTGACAAGTCCGAGTGGAATGACTACACCAGAGCAGTCAGCCAGTACCCGAATGTGCTGTGGACACACCAAGCCGATATGCTGGCAAGCCATGTTGCGGGGGTGTGAAGTATGTATATTCCAACAGTTTCTTTCGATTTCGATGGTGTAATTCATTCCTACCGAAGCGGGTGGAAGGGTGCCGCTGTTATCCCCGACCCTCCCGTAGAAGGGATTAAAGAGGTCATTGAACAACTCATAAGCGATGGTTTATGTGTGGTCATCTGTTCTTCTCGTGCGGAGTCCTTTGAGGGGCAGACGGCGATTGCTGAATGGTTGAAACACTACGGATTTCCTATGGTGCAAATTCAAGCAAGAAAAGTTCCCTCCATCGTTCATGTCGATGACCGTACAATCTGTTTCGATGGCAGAGCAAACAACCTCTACGAACAGATTATCAACTTCAAACCTTGGTATGAAAGGGAGTCTGAAAGTGAAAATCATTGAACCTTCTGTGGAGCTTATCAATGCTCCCGATTATAAGACCCTTCTGACCACCATCGAAGCCGCAGGGCGTACTTGCTACAAGTCCGAGGACAAAATCACGGACGGAAGCGCAGAGAAGTTCGTCCGGGGCATTATCAAGCGGGGTCACGAAGCTGTCATTGAGCATGGCTCTCTTACTGTTCGCTTCGTCTGCGACCGGGGCGTGAGCCATGAGATTGTCCGTCACCGTCTGGCTGCGTTCTGTCAGGAGTCTACTCGATACTGCAATTACGGCAAAGAGGGCTTCGGTGGCGAGATCACCGTCATTCGTCCCTCGACCTTCGCCAAGACCGACTCGACCTACCACATCTGGGAGCGGTCGTGTGAACACGCTGAGGTCGCCTACTTTGATCTGCTGAACGAGGGTTGCACCCCGCAGGAAGCTCGATCTGTCCTTCCGAACAGTTTGAAAACCGAGGTGGTTATGACCGCTGATCTCAGAGAATGGCGGCATTTCTGCCGTATGCGCTGCCCCGTAGCGGCTCACCCCGATATGCGGGTTGTTGCCAATATGCTCCTGACCCTGCTGAAACAGACCTATCCAGTCTTCTTCGAGGACATTGAGGTATGAGGATTAAGAAAGCTGGCGGCAAGGTGTTTGGTGCGGTCTTAACTGCCGCCGAGAGAAAAGCGATGGACATGGAAATCAATCGTCAGATCGTGGAAGCCGACAGGCGCTACGTCGATGACATTGACGCTATGGTGCTTTACACCCTCCATGTTCACCTTGGTTTCGGCAAGAAGCGCCTGCGGAAGTTCTATGACGCTTTCTCTGCCGAGCATGACCGCCTTATCCAGTATTATCAAATGCCGGACGATTACACATGGCTCTGCAAAGAAATGTTGAAGCGTATCGGCGTTGATGTTGAAGCATGGAACAAAGAAAGGAAAGAACCCGATGAAACTGAAAAGCATTGACGGCAAAGTGCCGTATATCATGGCTGCTGGAAAGGACTTCGTGAAAGATGAAATGTCGCTGGCGGCGGCAGAGCAGATTTGTTCCCGTGGAACACAGACCGCCAGCAAGCTCTTTCCTGATTTCCCCATCTGCATAGATGGCAAGTTCTATTTTGCTGGAACCTCGACAAAGCCCAAGTCCAGCAAGTCTAAGACCCCTTGCGGGGGCTGAGATTTTCAATCTTCCTGTGGTTCGTCACCATTGTCGCAGTCCTTTGTCTGAAATTACTCACGGTTGAGGTTGAAGAACCTTCTCCCGTTGTCGAGGTGGTAGAGGTAGTCACCCCTGAGCCAGAACCGGAGGTGACACCTCAGCCGTGGACAGACGAGGAAGTGATTGTACTGGCGAAAATGCTATGGGGAGAAGCCAGAGGGGTCAGCTCTGACGCTGAGAAAGCTGCTTGTGTGTGGTGTGCGCTCAACCGTGTCGATCACGGCTACGGCGACATTATAACGGTCGTGACTACACCCAAACAATTTGTAGGGTACAACGAAGAAAACCCGGTCGATGATGGTTTGATTACTCTCTGTATAGATGTACTGACCCGCTGGTACGCAGAGAGAGAAGGTCAGGTTGAGGTCGGTCGTGTCCTCCCTGCGGATTACTTGTGGTTCTCTGGCGATGGCAAGAGAAATCACTTCCGCAACGCCTACCGTGGCGGCGATAGATGGGACTGGTCTTTACCGAGTCCGTATGAAAGCTGAGGTAAGCCTATGAGTAAAAGACTCAATTTAACCGATGTACGATTTGGAAAATTGGTCGGTATTAAACCTCGCCCTGACCTCGCACACGACAGTAACATGGTGTGGGAGTTCAAATGTGACTGCGGTGCCGTTGTGTTTCGTGATACGGGTCACATCAAACAGTCTAAGTATCCGTCTTGCGGTTGTTTTAAGAAGGAAGCAATTTCCATAGCGAATGGAACCCATCATCAATCACACTCTCGCTTGTGGGACATTCATCGTGCGATGAAACAGCGTTGCCAAAATCCCAACAATACAGCTTATGAGCGATATGGCGGTAGAGGGATAACAGTGTGTGACGAATGGCAGCATTTTGAACCGTTCCGAGAGTGGGCGTTATCGAATGGCTATTCCGACAACTTGACTATCGACCGTATAGATAATGACCGGGGGTACTCTCCTGATAACTGTCGTTGGACTACACCGAAAGAGCAAGCAAACAATCGAAGACCACGAGGTAGTTACCATGTATGAGAGAATACCGCAGGAATTGAGAGAGAAACGTTGCTGGGTCAATGTATGGAACACCTCAAAAGTGCCCATGCAAAGTACCGTGCGAAAAGCTGCTTCATCGTCCGACCCGAATACATGGTCTACCTTTGAGGACGCTGTTTCCGCTGTCGAGCAGGGCGTGTATGACGGTATCGGCTATGTCTTTTGTGATGATAGGTTGGTAGGTATCGACATTGACGATGGCTTTACTGATGGGCTTCTAAACCCGCTGGCGGCTGACATTATCGGTCATTGTCAGTCCTACACGGAAAAGTCCAGAAGCGGGAGAGGGGTTCATATTCTCGTTCGTGGTGAGCTGCCCTTCAAGGGCAAGAACAACCGTGCCGCCGTGGAGATTTACAAGAGCAATCGGTACTTCATCATGACCGGCGAGGTTTTGATCTTTTCCGAGATCATTGAAAACCAGTCAGCGATTGACTATGTGATCGAGAAGTATTTTCCCGACACGCCGAAGGAAAGTAGCTCAGGTACGGTCGCCCCTCAGCGTATCTATTCTCCCATCTATCGCCGCCCTGAAAACGGCAAGCTGCATTTGAAGCCTGAATACCCGCCTATCACACCGGGAAGCCGGAACCTCAGCCTGACTTCTCTGGCGGGTCAGCTCCATAACCAAGGATACACCAAAGCAGAGATTTACAAAGAGCTGTTATACGCCAATCAACAGGCTTGCAAGCCGCCGCTCCCTCAGTCCGAGGTCGAGTTGATTGTTAACAGCGTGACCAGATACAGGAGGTAATTATGAAACCTTATCAGCGTGGCGATGTTGTTATCATTGATGTTCCCATGCTTGCCAACAGTCATATTCAGGCCGGTAAGCGTCCGTGGGTGGTTGTGCAAAACAATGTCGGCAATCAATTTTCTTCCACCAGCATTGTCGTTCCTCTGACCACTAAAATCAAGCGGCTGGAATTGCCGACCCATGTGGCTGTCACTTGGGGTTCTTTACAGCCGAGCATGGTTGAGTGTGAACAGGTGCGTGTCGTAGATGTGTCCGATGACTGGGAGTACATCTGTACTCTGCCCCCTGAGATTATGCGTCATGTGGACACCGCTTTGAAGAACGCTTTCTTCTATGGGGGGGG
>ULXS01049415.1_pt1 | contig 12420 bp, 10 predicted proteins | sample 1961421 | NCBI WGS metagenome assembly ULXS01 (sample SAMEA4835842, study PRJEB28245) | human gut metagenome | biome: gut microbiome; material: fecal sample | place: Denmark | collected 2008
TAGTGGCGTTTTTTTGAAGAGTCAATGTTAGAGCAGTTGCATTGATAAGGTCACGAAAATATTAATATCTTATCGGTAAGGAAAGTGTTTTTGGCAGTGTTAGTGAAGTATTTCACAGTACAGCTTCAACAATAGGTTTTTTCTACAAAGTAAAATACCCTTGCGAAACGTTTTGGAGTTTGCAAGGGTATTTCTTTATATTTTTGCATATAGAAAAGGACGGGCAAAACCCGTCCTTTGAAAAAGCGTATTCAGCGCAGAACTTACTTGAGTTCGATCTTAGCGCCAGCCTCTTCGAGCTTAGCCTTGATTTCCTCAGCTTCAGCCTTAGAAGCGCCTTCCTTGATAGCCTTAGGAGCAGCTTCAACGAGCTCCTTAGCTTCCTTAAGACCAAGACCGCAAACGTCCTTAACTGCCTTGATAACAGCCATCTTAGCATCACCGAATGATGCGAGAACTACGTCAAATTCTGTCTTTTCTTCAGCTGCTGCTGCGCCGCCTGCTGCGGGGCCTGCTACTGAAACTGCTGCTGCAGATACACCGAATTCTTCTTCGAGAGCCTTAACGAGCTCGTTGAGCTCTAATACTGATAAGCCCTTTACTTCTTCAATCATAGCTAAAATTTTCTCTGAAGCCATTTTAATTATCCTCCGTTAATATGTTTTCATTGTTTGTGTTACGGCAGGTTTATGCCGCCGATTTCGTCCGTGCAGAAATTATTCTGCTGATTCGGACTGCTTCTTCTCGATTTCGCTTACTGCGATAGCGAGCTTCTGGATAGGGGACTGAAGCATAAATACCAGCTGTGCAAGCAGTGTTTCCTTTGTAGGAAGCTTTGCGTATGCAACAACTTCGTCCTTGCTGATGCCCTTACCGTCAACGAATCCCTTCTTGATTGAGAATGATCCGTTGCTTGCTTCTTCCTGCTTGTACAGGATCTTAGGAGCAGTTACGATGTCTTCCTCTGCGAGTGCGAGAGCTGTTGTTCCTTCGAGAACATCCTCAATACCCTCAACGCCTGCCATCTCAGCTGCACGCTTTAAAAGAGTGTTCTTAACTACAAAGTAGTCGATACCTGCCTCACGAAGTTCCTTTCTCAGAACTGTGTCATCGGCAACTGTGATACCGCTGTAATCAACGAGCACACCGCAAGCGGACTTCTTGAGCTTTTCAGCGAGTTCAGCAACGTAATTCTGCTTTACCTGTAAAACTTTCTCACTAGGCATATTGTTTTCTCCTTTCGTGATTTACTGTTCGTAAAAAGGAAAAACATTTAATAAAAATGCCCTCCTCTGTAAGACAGAAAAGGGCAGAAAATTCAGTATTCTTCCCATTCCTCGGCAGGTGAGCATAAGCTCGTTAGCGGTAAACCGACCTGCTGTCTTTAGAACAGCGTGATTATTATATCATATTAAAATGCGGTTGTCAAGTAGTTTGATGTAATTTTTTGTTTGGCGAGATGCAAAAAACACGGCGGGAGGGATTACGGCTGTCAGAACGCCGGTTAATCCACACACCGCAAAAATACCGGAATGCTTAAGAAAACGATTATCGTAGCGGGTATGAATAAAGCCGTTCACAGAGCCGTTTTTCAGCTCTGCAAACGGCTTTTAGCTTATTGCGGGGATAATGATACTTATCGGAGTAATCTTATTTAATCAGTCCGTATTTGCAAGTGCCGATATACTTGAAGCCGTCCGATGATACTTGATACAGCAGAATTGTGTTGTTATCGTCATTGGGATCTACATCTGTGTCATCATTCCAGACGTACGCTCCGACATAACCGTAATATATATTTGTCGTGCCGGTTTCCTTCTGTATCATAGACGTATATACCGCTCCGTTTCCGGTCGTACTGATAATATCAAACATTCTGTCGTATTTGTTTGTTTTTGATGCCGCCTTTCCGCTCTTTATATCGGCAATATCAAGCTCATCAAGATATGTAAGGGATAAGGTCTTATTTTTCAGCGGCTTGTTGTTATTGTCGGTAATAAAGCAACTTTCTTTATACGGGTCTATTGAAATATAACCGAATTTGTCGTAATTATCCCTTGTCACAGGCTGAGTGACAGTTATTACGGAATCCTCAGCATATTCGCCGGTCACCTTTTTAAATTCATCGTAGCCGACATACGGTTTTGTGCATTTTATGGTTTTATCGCCATTGCTGAACGACACTTCACGGTAAATAACATCGGATATGTTGTAATAATCCTTGTTATTTATTCTGAAATGCAGGGTGTTGCCGTTTCCGTTTGCATAGATTTTTCTGACGCAACCGTCCTCGCCCTTGCCGTAATCCTTTATCACAGCTCCCGTAAACCATCCGTCTGTGATATCTGTGTCGCAAAGCTCATATTTCTTACCGTTGACTTCCATGCTTTCATAATACATATCCGCAAGGTCAGACAGGGTGAAATCGCTTGTTTCGCCTACGACCTCAAATTTTCCGGCAGAGAGCGTGCCGTTAGTCAGGTCTACATTTATAACGCTGTTACTGCTCTTTTCGGTTACGGTGAATACCGTAAAGCCGTTGTCGCCGGTAGGCTTCATCATAGGACCGCCTATAACGTATGTGCCGTAATCAAGGCTCTTGAAGGTGTAATCACTGCCGTTTGTATTGATATACGGCACTTCCGAAATTTTGAGTTCTTCTATTTTTATAACTTCGTTGTTTGTAAGGAATGCCTTGTCGACCTTATAATAAAGCAGCATACCCTTATCGAGATAGGCGGCACTGCCTTTCATTCTGAGAGTAACATTTTTTGCCGTGTCCGACGGTGCGGGGGCAGGCTTTACAGTTGCCGATGTTGTCGGTGCTTTTGATGTTGCTGTAGTTGTCGTGGTTACGGTGGTTGTCGTGGTTGCGGTGGTTGTTATTGAGGTGGTCTGAGGTACGGTGGTCTGAGGTTCGGTGGTCTGAGGTTCGGTGGAAGTTGCGGAAACTGTTGTTCCTGCTTTGGTTTCTTCGGGCTGAGATAAGTTGTCGCTGTCACCCGCCACAGAGGTTATATCAATGGTTTTCGCGTCTGATTCTATTTCGCTTGCCATTCCGCAATTATACATAAAATTATCGGAGTATGCGTTTACGTCCATAAAAATCGTGTTATATATCTCAACAACTATACGAAGTTTTCCGTCAACATATTTCATAGGTATATATTTAAGCTCAAACGTTTTGCTGTCGTTATTGCCCTCTTTTGCGGTAAGCGATAACAGTATCAAAGAATTATGGCTTTCATCGGTATAAACAGCCGCACAATACTGTGTATGCGCTGAGTAGGGTTCTGTTATCGGAAGCTCTTTGCCGATATTTATACCGAAATTCGATTTTATGTTATTTTTATCCGCCGGCTGAATGTAATCGGGGCAGTAATCATAAAAATCTTCCGTGAAATTATCTGAGTAATTTCCCGTATATACCTGTGATACGGTGTTTATAAATTCCTCTGAGGTGTCAAAACCGAAATACGCTTTGTCGGCATAATAAAAACGTTCATTTTCATAATAGCCCGTGCCGACAAAGCAGTTGGCACTGTTGTTTTTGAAGCTTTCAATTTCCTGTACACTCATATCCGAGGATATGCCTACCGCCGCATTGCTGTCGGGAAGAACGATATATTTGTTCGTAATGTCAATTGCATTATCGAACAGATCAAGCATTTCACTCTGAACCTGCTTATCCGTGCAGAAAAGACTGTCAAAATCATCAGCCGCATTGATTTCTGTAGTATCTATGGTCGGTGTATTATCTATCCTGCGATAAGTTATTTTTCCGAGCTGTGCCCAGAATGTCTTGTCATCAACGAAAGTCATTCCGCTCTTTTCGGAATGTACCTTTGTGTTTTCCGAAGGCGTAATAATACTGTCGGCGGCACTGTTGTCGCCTATTGATACGTTTATAGGTCCGCCCTGATTGTTTGTTACCGCAAAATGTATACCGACACCTGCCGTGCCTGCGGCGACAACTACTGCGGCGGCCGCTGCGGCATAACGTTTTATCTGCGGTATGAAGCTGCGTTTCTTGTCGCTTTGCAACAGCCTGTCAAGGCCGTTTTTCTTCTGCTCGTCTGTAGCGTTTACTTCATCGAATGCCTGTTTAATTGTCATTTTATTCAACGCTCCTTTCGTCACCGAGGACATTTCTCAGCTGTTCCCTCGCTTTCTGCAATCTTGTGCGGACCGCAGAAGAGCTTATATGCAGCATCTGTCCTATTTCTTCGCTTGAGTATCCGTCATAATAGAACAGATACACAGGTATTTTCAGCTTGTCGGGCAGTTTTGAAAGCTCGCTGAGAAGCTCTTTTGCTTCATTGCTTATATTGCTGTCGGGAATATTGTCGTTGAGCGGCTCGTTTTTTCTGCACGCCGCCTTGAGCATATTCTTGCAGATATTTGAAGCAACACGGATAAGCCATGCTTTTTCGTGATTTTCGCTTTCAAACTGTTTTCTTGTTTCGATTGCTTTCAGAAAAGCGTTATGTACAGCGTCTTCTGTATCCTGTATATTTTTCATATACATATAGCACACCCTGTAGAGAGTGTCGAAATTGCGTTCATAAAGCTCTCTTATGCTCTCGGAAGAATAATCTGACGTCATAAATCGTTCCCCCTGAGTTTTTCTCTTTGAATGTAATACAACTGACAGATGTGTTTTGTCTGTCGGAGAATAAAAAAATGCGGTTGAAAGTTCAACCGCAAAACAAGGACGGAGAAACCCGTCCTTTATATCATCTTTCTTCCCTGAAGTACGCTTCACCGAGCGCCTTAGGCGGCTGATTCTCTTTCTTCTTTCTCATTGCTATGAAAATCAGCACTATAATAGTGGCGATGTAAGGGAGCATTGTTAAAAACTGCGAGGGTATCTGTATCTCCCAGCCCTGCATCTTGTAGTTTAAACCTCTCAGCATACCGAAAAGGTAGGCGGCGAATATCGCCTTGAGCGGATTCCATGTACTGAATATGATGAGAGCAACGGCTATCCAGCCTGCGCCTGCCGTAACGTTATCCTGCCAGGTTGTCAGGAATGCGGTTGACAGATAAGCGCCGCCGAGTCCGCAAAGGAAACCGCCGAGCAGAATATTTATATACTTATGGAGCGTAACATTTATGCCCGAAGCATCAGCCGCACCGGGATTTTCGCCAATCGCCCTTACATAAAGTCCGAGCTTTGTCTTGTTGAGGTAGAAATACGCAAGCACGGCTATGACAAGTCCGAGCCATACATATATATCCTGCGAGAAAACAGCCTCGCCGAGTATTGGGATATTGCTGAGAACAGGTATTTCTACAGGGCGGAATGCCGAGCTTACCGACTGGGGTATCTGTTCGCTTGATACCCAGCCGCCTATAAGACCGGAAACGCCCGTGCCGAATATGGTCAGCACAAGACCGGTAACGACCTGGTTTCCTCTGAGCGTGACGGTTATAAAGGCATATATAAGCGCACCTGCCGCACCTGCCGCACCTGCTGCCAGCATAGCGAGCAGAGGATTTCCCGTAGCACACGCAACTGCGAAGCCGAGCGATGCACCCATAAGCATCATACCCTCGACACCGAGGTTCATATGACCTACCTTTTCACAAAGTATACCGCCGACAATGGCAAACAGTATCGGAGTACCTGTCTGAATGGCAGTCTGTAAAAACAGACCTATCTGATGAAGAATCTCCATTATTCAGCCTCCTTTACTGCGGTATGCTTGCGAAACGATATTTTATAGTTTATAAAGAACTCACACGCAAGAACGAAGAATATTATGACGCCCTGCATTATTTCCGTAATGGACGAGGGTATTTTCATTACCTGAAGCGAGCTTCCGCTCTGGAGAAGTATCGAGAACATAAACGACGCAACCACGATAACGGGCGGCTTCAGCTTTGCAAGCCAGGCGGTGATTACCGCAGTAAAGCCAAGACCTGCCGACATCGAATCGGTTATCGACTTCTCAACGGCGCTCGACTGCATAAAGCCTGCCATTCCGCAAAGACCGCCGGAGATAAGAACTGCAATCACCAGAATTTTAACCGTATTCATACCGGCATATTTTGCGGTGGTTTCGCTTTCGCCGATAACATCTATCTGATAGCCGAGCTTTGTGTAGCGGAGCAATATCGTCATAATAATTACGAGTACCAGCATAATTATCCAGCCTGCGTGAATGCCGAATACATCGGGCAGTACCGCATTTTCCGAGAAGTTAGGCACCTTTGCCGCACCGAGTGCCGCAGGGTCTTTCCACGGGCCGTATTGCAGATAGCTTATAAAGGCTATTGCTATATAGTTCATCATCAGCGTTACAAGCGTTTCGCTCGCACCGAATCTTGCTTTGATGACCGCAGGGATAAGCGCCCATATGCCGCCGCAGACAAAGCCTGCAACGCACATAAGCGGTAAAAGGAGTATCGGCGGCAGATCGGGACACATAAAAGCCATTGATGCCGCACCGAATGCACCCATATAGAACTGACCCTCAGCACCGATATTCCAGAACTTCATTCTGAACGCTATCGCTATACCGAGCGAAAGAGTGGTAAGCATTATCGTTTTGTTCATAACGTCCTTGAAACGCTTGAACGGGGTCTGTATTATTTTGCCGAAAACCTTGAAAGGATCATAACCCATTATGGCAAGAACAATGCCGATAAATATCAGCGACAGCACGATAGCGCCTATTCTTATAAGAACGTCAACGAGCTTTGATGTGCCTTTCTGCCGCTTTGAAATCTGTATCATGCTCATACGGCCTTCTCCTCTCCCTTGTTGATATGGTCGCCCACCATCATAAGACCTATGTCTTCCTTAGTGACGGTCGTGGGGTCTACTATGTCGATTATCTCACCGTCGTGTATTACCATAAGTCTGTCGGAAATGCTTTTCAGCACGTCAAGATCCTCGCCTATGAACAGCACGGCAACGCCTTTTTTCTTCTGCTCGTTTAACATATGATATATATTGTATGACGCACCTATATCAAGACCTCTTACGGGATAAGCGGTTATAAGCACCTTGGGCGAGAGCCATATTTCTCTGCCGAGAAGCACCTTCTGTATATTGCCGCCGGACAGCTTCTTTACCGTGTAGTTTACAGATGGGGTGTAAATATCAAAATCATGTACTATCTGCTCTGCGAGCTTCTTTGCAAACTTGCTGTCTATGAACGGACCGGGATTATGATTATAGGACTTTAGGATAACGTTGTTCGTTATGCTCATTCCTGCCACAAGACCCATACCGAGTCTGTCCTCTGGAACAAAGCTCATACTGATGCCCTTGCGGATTATCGCTCTGGGATCGAGTCCCTTTATGCTGTCGCCGTCAAACTCAATATCGCCGTCAGTCATTTTGTCAAGACCTGCGATTATCTCGCAAAGCTCCTTCTGACCGCTTCCTGCTATGCCTGCGACACCGAGTATCTCACCGCCGTATACGTCAAAGTTCACGTTATCAAGCACGTTTACGCCGTCTGTGTTTTTCTTCGTGAGATTTTTCACGGAAAGCATCGGCTTTGCGTTATAGTCACAACACTGCGGACGCTCTATTTCAAGCGTTACAGCCTTGCCGACCATCATCTCGGTAAGCTGTTGGGGAGTGGTTTCGCTCGTCTTTACTGTACCGATACATTCGCCCTTACGCAAAACGGTAACACGGTCGGAAATATCCATAACCTCCGCCATCTTATGAGTGATAATGATTATCGTACAGCCCTGCTCCTTCATCTTTCTGAGAATAGCAAACAGTGCAGTTATCTCCTGCGGAGTAAGCACCGCTGTAGGCTCGTCAAGGATAAGAACGTTTGCGCCTCGGTAGAACACCTTCATTATCTCTACAGCCTGCTTTTCGCTGACAGACATATTGTATATCTTCTTGTCGGGGGTAACGTTAAGACCGTATTTCTCGTTCAGCTTGTTCACATGGTGAGCCATGCGCTTTTTCGATGTGACAAAATGCTTTATATGACCCATTACCACGTTTTCTGCGGCGGTCATTACATCGACTAACTTGAAGTGCTGGTGTACCATACCGATGCCTGCCTTTATAGCGTCACCGGGTGAGCCGAAGTGCATCTTCTTACCGTCAATCGAGATAGTACCGCTGTCGGGCGTATATATGCCGCTGAGCATATTTACAAGGGTACTCTTGCCCGAACCGTTTTCGCCGAGCAGGGCAAGTATCTCGCCCTTGTATACGTCAACGGAAATATCCTTGTTTGCGTATACCGAGTCAAACGATTTGGTTATGTGTTCAAGTTTTATATAAGGGTCTGCCATATAACCTCCTTGAAAATAGCGATTTGTCTTTTTAAAACATCGCAGATATTCCGGTGCTTTAAAAAGACAAATCGGGCAGCCGCAATGGACTGCTCGTATTGTCTTTAATAGTCTTAAGATTCTGTGACCTGTAGATTATGCGGGGATAGTACCTGTTACGCCCTTTACAAACCAGTTCATGTTCCAGATCTCGTCGTCTGTCATCTTAACGCCGTCTTCAACCTTCTTGTTGCCTTCCTGATCGTAAAGAGGGCCTGTGAAGGGTTCGAGTGTGCCGTCAATGATAGCCTTCTTAGCTGCATCTACCTTTTCCTGTGTGCCTTCTGCGCAGAGGTCTGTCAGCTTGTCAAGGTATGTCATGTTAGCGGCAAGACCTTCCCAGTATGCACGGCTTGTCCATGTACCGTCCATAGCCTTCTTTACATCGTCTGTGTAGAATGTCTTCCAGTCGAAGCAAGCGGCTGTGAGGTAAGCCTTGGGAGCAGCGTCTGATGTGGGGAAGTTGTAGCCGATGCAGTATGCGCCCTTTTCTTCAGCGGCAACCTGAGGAGCTGTTGTATCCTGGTGCTGAGCGATTATGTCAACGCCCTTGTTGAGAAGCTCAAGTGCTGCCTGCTTTTCAACAGTGGGGTCATACCATGTATCTGTGAATACTACTTCTACCTTAGCATCGGGGTTTACAGACTGTACACCGAGTGTGAATGCGTTGATACCACGGATAACCTCGGGGATACCCTTAGCGGCAACATAACCGATGTAGTTCTTCTTTGTCTTCATACCTGCAACGATACCTGCAAGGTAACGAGCCTGATATACCTTACCGAAGTAGGTTGACATATTGTCTTCTCTCATATAGCCTGAGCAGTGAGCAAACTTTATATTGGGATGCTCTTTTGCCATCTGGTCTGTACCTTCCATAAAGCCGAATGAGTTTGTGTAGATAAGGTTGCAGCCTTCATCGATAAGTGTCTGGATAGCTTCCTTTGTGTCGGCAACGGTTTCGGGTACGTCCTCAACGTAGAAGGTCTTTACGCCCATAGCCTCAACTGCAAGTCTGCCTGCATCGTGAGCCTGTGTGTAACCGCCGTCGTTGATCTTGCCGATGTAAACAAAGCCTGCTACAACATCGCTCTTGGCTGTGCTGTCGCCTGTGCTCTGTGCGTCGGAAGTCTTGCTTTCATCCGTACCGCTTGTTGCGGCATTGCCGGAGCAGCCTGTGAGTCCTGCTGTAAGTGCGCAGGTTGCCGCCAGTAAAATGGCGATAAGTTTCTTTTTCATGTTTTTCCTCCCTATTAAAACAGTAAAAGATATATTAACGGCACTTTGCCGCTAAATACGGTTATTTACGGCTCAGTGTCTGAAAATACAGCCGCCGTCAACGCTCATCGAGTCAACTATTGCGAGCGATTCTACTCTGATGCCTTTCGAGCGGACAAGGTCTCCGCCCTTCTGGAAGCCCTTTTCTATAACGATACCTGCGCCTGCTATACTTGCGCCTGCACCCTTTACTATGTCGATAAGGCCGAGTAAAGCACAGCCGTTTGCAAGGAAGTCGTCGATTATAAGCACGTTGTCATCGGGCGACAGGAACTTCTTGCTGACTATTACGTTATATGTACGCTTGTGCGTAAAGCTCTCAATAGAGGTCGAATAAACCTCGCCGTCTATGTTTACGCTCTGCGCCTTCTTCGCAAATACGACAGGACATCCGAAATACTGCGCCGTAACGCACGCAATGCCGATGCCCGACGCTTCTATAGTCAGTATCTTGTTTATGCTCTTGTCGGGGAACAGTCTGCGGAACTCCTTGCCGATCTCGTTGTAAAGTTCAATATCCATCTGATGATTGAGAAAGCTGTCGACCTTGAGTACGTTTCCCTCTTTTACTATACCGTCCTTGTTTATGCGTTCTTCCAGTAACTGCATTTTACATTTCCTCCGTTTATTTCAGTAATTCACGTCCCATAAGTACGCCCATTACAGACGCCATCATAAGTCCTCTTGTCCAGCCGCTTGAGTCGCCTAAGCAATGCAGTCCCTTTACGTTCGTGTTGAAATGCTCGTCCATCTTTATACGGTTGCTGTAGAATTTAAGTTCGGGTGAATATAAAAGCGTTTCACGGCTTGCAAAACCGGGAACGACCATATCCACAGCCTTTATGAAATTGATAATGTTAGTCATTGTACGGTAAGGCATAGCCGCCGTGATGTCGCCTGCGACCGCATCGGGCAGGGTGGGTCTTACGTTGGAGAAATTAAGTTCCTTCGGCCATGTACGCTTTCCGTCAAGAATATCGCCGTAACGCTGTACAAGAATGTGACCGTTACCGAGCATATTGGTAAGTTCGCCGACCTTCTTCGCATATTCGATAGGCTGGTTGAACGGTACGCTGAAATTGTGCGAGCAAAGTATAGCAAGGTTTGTGTTGTTGCTCTTAAGCTCTTTATATGAGTGACCGTTTACAACGGCTAAATCGTTGTCGTAGTTCTCCTGGCTTACAAATCCGCCGGGGTTCTGGCAGAATGTACGCACCTTGTTCTTAAACGGCAGAGGATAGCCGATGAGCTTTGACTCGTAAAGGACGGCGTTTATCTCCTCCATTACCTCGTTTCTGACTTCCACTCTTACGCCGATGTCAACAGTACCCGGTGTATGCTCTACATTATGCGCCTCGCAGGTCTTTTCGAGCCAGTCTGCGCCCTTACGGCCTGTTGCGACTACTATCTCGTCGCCGTATATGGTTTCCTGTTCGCCGCCGTCACGGGCATTTGAAATGATAACACCCTTACATACGCCGTCTTCTATTATAATATCCTCGCAGTTCTTGCCGAACAGCACCTCAACGCCGCTTTCGATAAGATACTTTTCTATCTTGAAATAAAGTTCGTGCGCCATTTCCGTTCCTAAGTGGCGGATAGGACAGTCAACCAGCTTCAGGTTTGCGTTTATGGCTTTCTTCCTTATATCTCTTATCTTGTCGGGGTCGCTTACGCCCTCAACGTGCTTATCCGCACCGAATTCAAGATATATCTTGTCTGTGTAGTCGATGGTTTCCTGTGCAAGCTCCTCACCGATAAGTTCAGGGAGCGTTCCGCCGACCTCGCACGACAGCGACAGCTTGCCGTCCGAGAATGCGCCTGCGCCCGAAAAGCCCGTTGTGATATGGCAGTAGGGCTTACAGTTCATACAGTGCTTTGTTTTTGCCTTAGGACAGCTCCTTTTCTCTACCGAAGCGCCCTTTTCGATTATCAGAATTTTTTTGTCTGAGCCGTTTCTGACCATTTCAATTGCGGTGAAGATACCCGCAGGTCCCGCTCCTACAATTACTACATCGTATTTCAATTACTTTTCTCGCCTTTCCGCTTTGCAACAATAAGGCGTTTTACCGCTCCTTTGCAGAAAAACGCCGAATTTACACTAATATAATTATTTTGACACAATTCGAGCCTAAAGTCAATATCAAACCGACACAAAAATGAACTTTTGTGAATAATTTTTATACCACTTCCGGTAAAGCGAAGAATATAGTAAAATTTACAGCTAATTTAGCACAATACAGTAAAATAATACAAGATGGGCTTGACAAAAAAACATAATATGCTATTATAAAGGTAATAGCAAATGCAATGCTTCAGCAATGCCTGAAAATTGAAAGGAGTACACTTTATGACCAAGATCGGAAAACGTATTATTATCATCGCAATACCTGTGGCAGTATCAGCCGTTTTGCTGTTATCATCTGTCTTTTCTGCGACAAAATTCAACACCTTCAACTGTTTTTCTTCGTTCCCTGCATTTTTCGGGATTATAAGCGGCTCGGAGAATGCGACAGAGATAGACGGCGGAAAAATTATAATGTGTCCGCCTGCGGATTCTGTTGAAAAGCTGGCAGATTATCTGAAAGATAAAGGCATTGAGCGTGACCCCGAAAATGATATGGGCGGCAGGATCGGCTTTATCGAAAACGGTGAAAAAATTCAGTTTGCATCCCGTATAAACGGTTATTACGGGTTGTTTACAAGAGTGTAAGGCGATAATAAAATTTGACAGCTAAACTGTGTCTGTTTCAGGCACAGTTCAGCTTGTAGAAAAAGTCTATTGTTGAAATAAACTTCTGATTTATTATCCCTATCCCCTTTAGG
>ULXS01015260.1_pt1 | contig 12351 bp, 8 predicted proteins | sample 1961421 | NCBI WGS metagenome assembly ULXS01 (sample SAMEA4835842, study PRJEB28245) | human gut metagenome | biome: gut microbiome; material: fecal sample | place: Denmark | collected 2008
TTTCGCCTCCATCCTTCTGGAGGAATTTTCCTATAAGGCGGGCGTCCTCATCGGGCTGGGGCTCTACATGATCGGCGCGCTGTGCTACATTCCCGCCGCCATCGGGCAAAGTTTCGATATCTATCTGATGGCTATCTTCGTGCTGGCCGGAGGCCTCTCCATTTTGGAGACCACCTGCAACCCCTTCGTTCTCTCCATGGGGTCCCAGGAAACGAGCGTCCGCCGTCTGAACTTCGCCCAGGCCTTCAATCCCATAGGCTCCCTGACGGGTATTTTCCTGGCCAAATATTTCATTCTGGCGCATTTGAACGATGCGGACATGGACACCCGCAAAGCCATGGACCCGGAACAACTGAACGCCATTGTCAGCGATGAACTTTTCTGGGTATGCGTTCCTTATGTGGGCCTGGTAGCCATCGCCGCCGTCATCTGGTTCTTTTTCTGCCGTTACAAATCCGACGATGAAAACGTACCCACCCGGGAAAACACACAGCCCCTTTCCGCCAAACTCGGCCGCCTGGGACTCTGCATCGCCCTGATTCTCATCCCCTTCCTGTTCCAGTACTATTCCGCTTTCGAATTCAGCATGGTGCAGCAAATCCTGATTATGATGATCGGGCCCATCGCCTTCCTGCTCATCATGCCGGACTACCGCTGCCAGCTTATGAAACTGGTGAAGCTTCCGCGCTACTTCTGCGGCGTGGCGGCCCAGTTTTTCTATGTAGGCGTGCAGATTGCCGTGTGGACGTGGACGATTAAATACATCATGTCCGTCTTCCCCGGAATGCAGGAAGCGGCGGCCTCCAACTACTATATCTTTTCCATCATCCTGTTTATCGCCTGCCGCGCCATCACTACGGCCCTGATGAAAAAATTTAACCCGGCCAACATGATGTCCCTTTTCGCCGTCGCCGGCATTCTCTGCTGCCTGGGCACCATCTATCTGCCCAGGGAAATCTCCGTCTGGACACTGGTCGGAATCTCCGGCTGCATGTCCCTGATGTTCCCCACTATTTACGGCATCGCCCTGCGCGGACTGGGGTCTGAAGTGAAACTGGGAGCTGCGGGCCTTATCATGGCCATTCTGGGCGGCGCAGTCATTACCCCGTACATGGGTTCCTGGATAGACAACACCACAGTAAAAAACCAGGTGGCCTATTTTGAATCCATCAACCGTCCTCTGATCGCGCAGGCGGAAGCTGCGGACGCCCGCAAATCCTTATCCGGAGCCATGCTGGCGCTGTACAGGATGTCAGAAGCCAGCCCTGCGGACGGAGAAGAACAAGCCAGGGCCGCCGGCAAATTCCAGAAAAACCTGGAAACCTTCCTTTCCCTCCCCTCCCTGGAAGGGGACGCTTTTGAGCAGGCGGCCAAATCCCTGCCCGGCTGCTCCTCCCTCAAGCCTGGGGAACTGGCCGTTTTCAAAGCCAATCTGGAACGCCTCCCCGCTCCTGCCGGAAGAGAACAGCAAATTCAGCAATTCTCCCTGATTCCGGCTCTCTCCACGTTATCCGGAAACCAGGCGGAAGTGCTGGACAACCTCATCGCCCTGCCCCTGGACATGAAGCAATTCCAGACGGCCCAGGAAAACTTCGTGGAAAAAGCGGTGCGGTCATCCTTCTTTATTCCCATCATCTGCTTTGCCGTGGTACTAATTTACGGCTTCTTCTTCCGCAACACTCATCTGAAAAAGGAAGAGGAAGAAAAGCCTGCCCAGGCATGAACCAGCTTCACATCACCTACGCAAGATATGAAAACAGCATTACCAACCATCGGTATCCGCCCCACGATTGACGGTCGCCGCCTCGGCGTCCGGGAATCCCTGGAAGATCAAACCATGAACATGGCCAAGGCGGCCGCCGCCCTTATTGAGGCCAACATCCGCCACGCCTCCGGAGAACCCGTCAAATGCGTGATCGCGGACACCTGCATCGGAGGCCCGGCGGAAGCCGCCGCCTGCGCGGACAAATTCAAGGCCAACAACGTCGGCGTCTCCCTGGCCGTTACGCCCTGCTGGTGCTACGGCAGTGAAACATTTGACATGGATCCGTTCACTCCCAAGGCCATCTGGGGCTTCAACGGCACGGAACGCCCCGGCGCCGTGTATCTGGCCGCTGCGCTGGCCGGCCTGAACCAGAAAGGATTCCCGGCTTTCTCCATCTACGGAAAAGACGTGCAGGACGCCACGGATACTTCCATCCCGGAAGACGTAGCTGAAAAAATCCTGCGCTTCTGCCGCGCCGGCCTCGCCGTAGCCACCCTCCGCGGAAAAGGCTATCTTTCCATCGGCGGCTGCTCCATGGGCATTGCCGGTTCCATTGTGGACCAGTCTTTCTGGGAAAATTACCTGGGCATCCGCGTACAGGCCGTGGACATGACGGAAGTGCGCCGCCGCATGGACCAGAAAATTTATGACGAAGCGGAATTCGACCTCGCCATGCAATGGGCTGACTCCGTCTTTAAATTCGCCGAGGACAAAAACCGTCCGGACCTGAAGCTGGATGAAGCCGGACGCCGCAAAACTTTCAGGGAAAGCGTGCTGATGGCCATGATCTTCCGCGACATGATGCAGGGCAATCCCAAGCTCAAGAAAATTGACCGCGAAGAAGAATCCCTGGGTTACCAAGCCATTGCCGGCGGCTTCCAGGGCCAGCGCCACTGGACGGACTTCTACCCGAACGGAGACATCGCGGAAACCCTGCTTAACTCCACCTTTGACTGGAACGGCCCGCGCGCCCCGCTTCCCTTCGCCACGGAAAATGACTCTCTCAACGGCGCCTGCCTCCTCTTCGGCTATCTGCTGACCGGACAGGCCAATGTCTTCGCGGACGTTCGCACCTACTGGAGTCCGGAAGCCGTAAAGCGCGTCACGGGTTATACGCTGGAAGGCCATGCCAAGGACGGCATCATCCACCTCATCAATTCCGGCTCCGCCGCCCTGGACGGCTGCATGGCCTGCACGGGCAAGGACGGACAGCCCGTCATGAAAAAACACTGGGACGTCACTCCGGACGATGCGAAAACCATGATGGAACAAGCCGTCTGGTGCCCGGCCAACCGGGAATACTTCCGCGGCGGCGGCTACTCCGTCCACTACGTCACCAGGGGCGGCGCTCCCGTCACCATGATGCGCCTGAACATCGTCAAGGGACTCGGCCCCGTCCTCATCGTGGCGGAAGGCTGGTCTGTTGATCTGCCTGCCGAGGTGCACAAGACCCTGGACGAACGCACTGACCCGGGCTGGCCGACCACCTGGTTCGCCCCGCGCCTGACCGGCAAGGGAGCCTTTACGGACGTGTACAGCGTCATGGCCAACATGGGAGCCAACCACGGAGCCTTTACTTACGGCCACATCGGCGCAGACATCTTGACGCTGGCCTCCATGCTGCGCATTCCCGTATACGCCCATAACATTCCGGATGACCAAATCTACCGCCCCTCTTCCTGGGGTCTCCACGGCACGGCGGACCCGGAAGGAGCTGATTTCCGGGCCTGCGCCAACTACGGGCCATTATACGGAAAATACTGAAAACGAAAGGCAACAGTTAATAGGTAATAGTTAACAGCTTCGGATAAAACATGGCAGAAAGTCCCGTTTCCGCGAAAAGCTTTTCTTTCGCAGTCCGCATTATTCAATGATGCAGGCACTTGAAAAAGCAGGGCGTCGAACGGGAATTGCTCAGCCAGCTCCTACGTTCCGGTGCGGGCATTGCCGCCAATTTATCCGAAGCTGTTTACGGGAGCCGCAGAAGGGACTTCTTTTCCACCCCCCGCATCGCCCTGAAGGAATATTCCGGGACGCATGCACGGCCTAAACTGCTGCGCGCCACGGGAAGCCTGACGGAAACGGAATCTTCCTCTGTCAACCAGGACAGCACAGAAATCCCTAAAATGCTCATTTCTATTAACAAACCAACTCAACAAGCTCAGCCGGATTCCTATTAACTTTTCACTATTAAATCTTAACTCATGTACTCCCTCTGCTTGGACTGCGGCGCGACTAATGTGCGCGCCATGGTTGTGGATGAACAAGGCGTCATTGTGGGAAAGGCCTCACAGCCGAACGCCACGCTGCCCGGTGAGGAAAATCCGGAATTTCACGTCTGGGACGCCGACCGGATTTTCAGACAGCTCTCCGAATGTGCCGTGAAGGCCCTGGAAGGGCTAAATGCGGAACAGGTGACGGCCGTCACGATTACCACCTTCGGCGTGGACGGCGTGCTGGTGGATGACGCCGGCAACCTGCTCTATCCTGTCATATCCTGGAAATGCCCCCGCACGGCGGAGGTCATGAAAAACATCGGCAAATATATCTCCCAGGAGGAACTTAACCGTATCTCCGGCGTGGGGGCCTTTGCTTTCAACACCATTTACAAACTCGTCTGGCTCAGGGAAAACCGCCCGGAACTTCTGGAAAAAGCCCATGCGTGGCTCTTCATCTCCAACCTGCTGGCCTACAAGCTCACCGGCATCATGGCGACAGACCGGACCATGGCAGGGACCTCCCAGCTCACGGATCTGGAAACGGGAGATTTTTCCGAATTCATTTTGAACCGCCTCGGTTTGAGCCGCGGCCTCTTCCCCCCCATCGTGGATGCAGGGGAAACCATTGGCCTCCTTACGCCGGAAGCGGCAGACGCGATGAATCTCCCGGCCCTGGCGGGCATTCCCGTTATCTCCGCCGGGCACGACACCCAGTTCGCCATTTTCGGTTCCGGCGCAGACAAGAACCAGCCCGTCCTTTCCTCCGGAACATGGGAAATCCTGATGGCGCGCTCCGCACAGGCCAGGCTGGCCCGGGAAGATTATGAGGACGGCGCCACGGCGGAATTCGACGCGGAATCCGGCCTTCTTAACCCCGGGCTCCAATGGCTGGGCTCCGGCATTATCGAATGGGTGAAAGCAGCCTGCTTTCACGGGGAATCCTATGACACCATGGATGCGGAAGCGGCCGCCGTCCCACCCGGCTGCGACGGCGTGACAATGGTTCCGGACTTCCTGGCCTCCGGAGACCGGAAAGGCTCCATCAACGGACTGGTGCTGGGAAGAACACGCGGCCATATCTACCGCGCCGCCATGGAGGCTCTCACCTGGCGGCTGAAATCCCGCCTGCGCCGTCTGGAATCCGTGGGCGGCTTCAAAAGCGAATTCCTCATCCTGGTGGGCGGAGGCGCCAGAAACAGAGTTTGGACCCAGATGAGGGCGGACATTCTCCGGATTCCCGTCAAAGTCTCTGAAGTGTCAGAAAGTACGGTATTGGGCGCATCCATGTTTGCCTTTGCGGGCGCCGGGGTGTACTCTACGCCGGAGCAGGCCCGGGCCGCCTTCGGCATCACCTACCGGACATATATGCCGGGTTCCCAGGAAGCCGCCTACGAAAAGTTCAACCAATAACACGCTACTAAATATGTCAGAAGACTGGTCAATCTCCCCTCCCCTGCCGGACAAAGTGTTCCCATGGGAAAAATACAACCCCGTCACGCGGGAGGAAGTGAATGAATTCTTCCATTCCCCGGAAATTCTGGTCATCAAGGAACGCATGTGCGACATAGGGCGCCGCCTGTGGAACCGGGAATATGTGGACGGCAACGGGGGCAACATCTCCGTGCGCGTGGCTCAGAACCTGCTGCTCTGCTCCCCCACCCTGTGTTCCAAAGGCTTCATGACTGTGGAAGACATCTGCATGGTGGACATGGACGCGCGCCAGAAAGCGGGCATCCGCCCCTCCACCAGCGAGGTGAAAACGCACATTGCCATGATGAAATCCGTGGGCGTCAATGCCTGCATCCATGCCCATCCCCCGCACTGCAATGCCTTCCTGTTTGCCGGGCAGGTTCCCCCCTCCGGCATCAATCCGGAAGCGGATATCTTCCTGGGGCACATCCCGCTGGCCCCTTACGGAACGCCCGGCTCTCTGGAAACGGCCTGGGCCGTGGCGGAAGCAGCCAAACAATCCACCGTCGTTTTCATGGAAAACCACGGAGTCATTACCGGAGCACGTGACGTGGAAGAAGCGGAATGGTTCATGGAAAATGCGGATGCCTACTGCCGCATGGTGCTGATGGCCGGACTGCACAAAGCACCTCTGAACCAGGTGGGGCCGGAAGGCGTGGCAGACTTCCTCGCCATTCGCAAATCCATTGGTTACGCCGTGCCGGACAACCAGCCCCTGTACAACACGGAAACCTACGCCGGGTACAAACTGGGAAAATCCGGTAAATAACTCCCTTTTTCAACGGGGTGGCTGGAGCAGTTCAGCCGCCCCGTTTTTAACGGACCCACTCCGGAATAAAAACTTCCTTCTTTTACGCCAACACCTCCTGCCTTATTTGCTTTTTTACCCGTTAAAACCGCCTCTCCTGCCGCAGACTATTTCCGGTAAAGCCACATCCTCTCCTCAGTAAAAGAACGCCATTATGGCCCCGCCCTGCCGGGAACAGCCGATCCGGCCCCGGAATCGGCTTATTCCCATCCAGCCAGCAGCGTACCGGACCGCACGATCTTCCCGTATGGAACATGCAGGCGGGCGTTCACATAGGAGAACGGCCGAAGCAAATCGCGGCACTTCAACGGAAACCGGCAGCCTGTCTTTTCCATGAAGGAACTCCTGCACCTTCTTCAGGATTGCATGGTGGGGATATTTCCTTCCGGCTCCATAGTTCATACGTTTTTACGCTCCGGCACCGTTCAGCCCCGGGTTTCATTCCCGGGGAAAAACCTCTTGTTTCACTGGTCTTTCCTACAGAAATTGAGCATTACAGCTGTTTCCGCCTATACTCTGGTTTAAGAAAAATTTCTCCGGGAACTCCTTTTCCTGAGGGAAAGCACCGTAAACGAGGCATTCTGAATTTACAGCTCTTTATCTTCTGTCAGATATCCGGCATCTGTTATTTTCAATTGCTGCAAGGCATGCGGCTCCTTACGGCAGTTGCGCAACACCCAAATATTTCGTCTGCCCTACCTTTTCCGGGCAGGCGCCGCGGCGGGAGGAACGGGGGCTTTCCCTCCGGAAAACGGAGCGAAATTCCAGGAAACATTGCTCAAAGGCCCCGTTCCCCGCACTTGAAACAGCCCTCCGGCCAACAGGAAAACCGGGGAAGTAATAAACCCCGGCAAACCGCGAAGCCCCAGCTTGAAATCTGAATTGACCTGCAAATCGGAAAGGCGTATCCAGCCTCCCCCCTCCAGAGACATGTTGCTTCCCTGGGCCACGAAATTACTGGTGCGCACATAACCCTTCTCAATGGAAAAATCGCAATCGGCCCTGGATATCTTGTAATTAATCAGATGCCCCAGTCCAGGAATGTAATTAGAGAGGGCTTCCCCCAAAAATCCGAACAGGGGAATTTCCACCAGGTCGCCATGCACCAGGGCAGCCTCCCCCTTCGCCTGAATAGAATTCATATTGCCGCCCTTGGATGAAAACTCAATGGCTCCGTGCACAGTGGCTTTCTCCATTTTTTTGTCATAGGATTTCCCGATAGACGTCAAATTCATGTCCTGGAGGACAAAAGAACCGTTCAGGGCATCCCCATCGTCAATCTGCGCCAGAACGCGCCCCGTGAAGGTTCCGTCCCAGATGGTTCCCATCATCTTGTCCACAACCACCCATTGCGGAGAAATCAACACTTCCCCCTTTGTCCTTCCGAGGTCCAGCGTGGTTCCCAGCAGGGGATAGCGCACGCGCCCGGCGGAAGCGTCAAAGCGGATGCGCCCCTTCATCAGCTTCATGTCATCCCCCATCGGAAACATGCCGCCGCCGGAAAGCGTTACGGGCCGGGTAAAGACAAACTCCTTCAAAACCCTGGCGGCACTATCGGAAAACATCCGCAGGGTATAGCCGGGATAGGCCTGCCCCTCCAGACCAAGCACTTCCACCGTATCCTGCACAAAACGGAAATCTATGCTCTTGGCCTTGAGCGTGCATTCCGAAGGGCCTCCGGACAATCCGACGGAAGACAGGTAATTTCCGTTGGAAACCACAGTCGTCACATTGGTCAGCACCAGCTGGTCTGTCACCAGATGGGCATCCGCCCGGGCAGACTTCAAGTCCACCCCCCTGTAGCGCGTGTTGGTTGCGGAAACAGTAGCCTGCAAGTCGTAAGCCTTTTCCAGATTGTACAAACCCAACGTTCCCTGGAAGGAAAACTCCAGGCCGGAATCCTTGCGGAAGACAAAGCGGTTCATGAAAAAGTCGTCATCCTCCATGCTCAACAATTGGTCTATCGTTTGCAGCGGAACCGTGGACTGCCCCATCACAAACATCTGACCGTCCAGAAAACCGTTGGCGAACAATTCAAAGACGCCCTTTTCCATTTCCATCCGGCAATTTTGCACAAAAAGCTGGTTGGGACGGTATTCCGCTTCCACATCCGCCGTTTTGACAGGAACCTTGTTCCAGGCAAGATTCTCCGCATGGATGCGTGCTCGGACCAGAGTCGGCTCCACAGGCTTGCCCTCCGGAATATCCAGCCTGCCGTGCACCCATAAAACCGCTTTTTCCGGAAGCTGCAAATGTTCTGGGACAGAAAACCAATTTCCAGCCAGAGTCTCCAGCAGTTCAGGCTTCAGATTAGATTCCAGCGTAAAAACAAGGTCGGTGCCCAGATAGCTTCCTTCCAGCTTCACCCGGCCGTCATCCCGCACCAATTCCAATTGGGTGACGTTAATGGAACGGCCAATCAATTCCGCCCTGGCCGCAGCGGAAACGAATTCCACTCCTTGGTAAAAGACATCCGCCACGGAAGCCTCAATCTGGAGGCGGTCCACCTGGAACGGCCCTTTCCACCCCTTTCCCATATCCACGGAACCGTACACCTTCAATTCCGGGTCTCCCCTGATTTCCAGCGCTGGCGGCAGCTTCGCATCCTCCGGGGCAATGGAACGGGCCATCCCCAGCATCGCCTTCATAGGCAGAGTGCTGTGAACGTCTATCTTAATCTCTCCGTCCACTCCCATTACCTTGCCGGAAAAACTGCCTCCGGGATGCCTTATATCCAGATCAGTTACATAAAAATTACCGTTTTCATAACTGAAATCGCAGGAGGCCCTCTGGAATTTTTCCCCAAGCACGGAAAATGCTCCCATGGATCCGGAACCTAAAGCATTCAGATGTTCCACGCCTTCCCAATTTTCCGAAAAAACCGCACGACCGGATATCTGTACATGCGGCTCGCTCAGAAACTTCATTTCCTTCGGCACCAGAGCTTCATCAACAATAGCCACCGCCCAGGAGACCAGAGGAGCCGTACTGCGGACATCCCAGATCAGCGTGCGCTGTTTCAAATCGGCCTGGAGGGAAAGGCTGACGAAACCGGCCGTTTCCGCATCCCGCATGGTAAAGTGTTTGGCCATGATAACGGAATCCGCGTAATCCCCGCTGAACAGGAAATCCCTGACCATGATTTTTCCGTACCTGAGAAAAGGCGCCTGCAAATCCATGCCTACACGCGCGCCGCCTTTCGGATCGTCGCTTAAATTGACAATCAGGCGGGGAGGAGATGCATCAGGCCACTTCACCCGGTCCATGTAATTCAGGACCTGATTCAACTGCTCTCTGACGGCGCCCATATCCTGAGCCGTCAGCGTAAAGTCTCCGGAATCATCCTGACCAATGGAAAATGCCCCCTGGGCCGTCACCCGGATGCCCTGCACAACGGCATCTGCCTTGACGATGTCCACCATGCCGGGCCGCCCCAGATTCAATTCCGCGTTCACCCCCGTTACGGAAAAAACTTTTTCCAGATTCCCCGCATCTACGGGCACGGAGACGTCCATCCCCTTCACATTCACCCGCTCCGGCACTACTTGTCCTTCTATCAGTTTTTTCCAATTCAGCGCCACATCCGCCTCATGCAGCAGAACTATGGGCCGGCGAGTTTCCGGCATGGCCTCCGGATCCAGCAATTCCACATTTTTCAGTGTCACGACGGCACGGGGCCACAAAGTAACTTTCAGCGTCTCTATATGGGAGGGAATGCCCTTTTCCAGAAGAGCCTGCTCCACCCGCTGCACAACGAAGGAAGGCACCCCCCAGATAGAGATGTAGCATATGCAGCCCAGCAGCAACGCCCCCAGCAAAATAATCACTGTGGGAATCAGTCCCTTGATCCATCTCATAAATGTCCGCTGAGCCATAAGCCTTGTCTTCTTTGCACGGGTACTGCAGCACGCTACCCTAAAAGAAGAGACATTGCACCACCAATTTGTGTTGCCGATTTATTTTACGGTCCTGGAAATAATGTCATTCGCCTTGAACAGCCCAGAGTTGCAGCCGGTCAAACACTCTGCAAGCGGAAAACCGCTCCCACTCCCCCTATATCAATCATGAACATTACCATTCACCGTGCATCCTCCCGTGGACATGCCAACCACGGATGGCTGGATACACACCACACATTCAGCTTCGCCAATTATTTCAACCCGGAACGCATGCAATTCGGAGCTTTGCGCGTGCTCAATGACGACAAGGTTCTCCCGGAAGAAGGCTTCGGCACCCATCCGCACAAAAATATGGAGGTGGTTTCCATTCCTCTGAAAGGAAGGCTCCGCCACGGAGACAGCCTGAACAACAGCCACACTATCACGCGCGGAGAAATCCAGGTGATGAGCGCCGGAACGGGTATTCAGCACAGCGAATTCAACGACAGCCTCACGGAACCATTGGAATTCCTGCAAATATGGATCATTCCGGACAGGATCAATACGCCCCCCAGGTACCGGGATTACGACATCACCCCCCTGTTGAAGCATAATGAAATCTCTACCTTCCTGGCTCCGGAAACGGATATTTCCATCATGCAGCAGGCCTGGTTTTCCTGGGCGGAGCTGGACAGGGGCATAGAACGGGAATACCAATTCAAGGGACGGAACACGGGCGTATACATCTTCGTGATAGACGGAGAAATAAAAATAGGAGATGCCATATTGCACAGTCGGGACGGTGCCGGAATTACGGATACGGAAACCGTCTCCATAGAAGCCCACCAGAACTCAACCGTTTTGCTGATGGAAGTAGCCGTCTGATTTTTCCGGACTGCCCGGCTTTCCGGTTCCGCCCTGCCTTACACAGACGGCAGTTTTTCTATTACAACTTGCCGCTCTTTTTTCTGCTGTGCAGGAACTGGCCCATCCTCCATCCCAACTGCACCAGCCCGTAACACAGGCTGCCCAGAACAACGCTGGAAACCACCCAGCCCGCTGCGAATTCCAGGCTTACCATGCCGATGCTCAATCCGCCAAACGGCGTCCAGGACCACTGCTGAACCCCCGCTTTCAGCATCTCCCAGTTCGCGCCGGACGTAGGGAACCCCAAAATCGAAAAAAGGAACCACCCCAGCCACCATTGAGCGGGAATGGCAAAAAAGGTAAAGCCGGGAGGGGAGAGCCACGCCATCAGAATGGCTACGGGAATATTACCCTTGCGCCACAGGCAGGCGAAAACGCCCCACAGGCTCTGCATGGGAAGAGGGGCAATCGCTGCGGCAGCCCCCCAGGCAGCTCCCGTTGCAACGGATTGCCTGTCCCATGACCAGTAAACAGAATCAAAAACCCTGGCGGAAAGGAACTTGCTTGCCCACGATTTTTTGCGCACCTCCGTCAGCAGGTAAAGCCTGACTCTGCGCATCAATTGCCTGTAGCGGTGTTCCATCCGCCGCAGAGTCTCCTATAAACCGGCCTTGAATCAATCGTAAAATGCTCCAGTACGAGGAATGCCGCATTTTTACGCCCGAATGCCTCTCTGTGCTCGGTTTTTCTTGATTCTTCATGCGGTTTCATGAAATACCTGCGTTCACACCTTTTTCCGAATCATGAGCAAGCAACGACTCGATATCCTTCTGGTTTCCCGCAATCTCGTAGAATCCCGGGAGCTGGCCCAGCGGCTCATCATTGCCGGAGAAGTGAGCGTGGGGGGGCATCCCTCTACCAAGCCCGGTCTCAAGGTTAATGAAGACGCGGATATCACCATTAGAAACCGTCCCCGCTATGTCAGCCGCGGCGGCCTGAAAATGGAAGGAGCCCTGAATGCCTTCCCCGTTTCTGCGGAAGGCAAGGTCTGCCTTGACATTGGGGCTTCCACCGGAGGTTTTACGGACTGCCTGCTCCAGCACGGAGCCGCCAGGGTGCATGCCATAGACGTAGGAACCAACCAGCTCGTCTGGAAACTGCGGCAGGATCCCCGCGTCATTGTGAAGGAAAAATTCAACGCCCGCTACATGACTCCGGAGGATATTGGGGAACAAGTGGATCTGATCGTTTCCGACGTCTCCTTTATCTCTCTGAAAAAAATCCTGCCCGCCGCCTTTCCTCTGCTTAAAAAAGGGGGGGATGCCCTGGTGCTCATCAAGCCCC
>ULXS01052175.1_pt1 | contig 12331 bp, 26 predicted proteins | sample 1961421 | NCBI WGS metagenome assembly ULXS01 (sample SAMEA4835842, study PRJEB28245) | human gut metagenome | biome: gut microbiome; material: fecal sample | place: Denmark | collected 2008
TTATCATCATCCAACCATAGCTCTGGCTTGTCCTTCAGCTTCTCTATGTGATGCACTTCTATGTTACGGTAATTATATATGCCTTTGTCTTTGCATACTTCACATAGATAGTTTGCATCCTCTCGTATCTGTTTGCTCTTCTCTGTCCATGCACTCTTGCTTCTCATCCTTGACTCTTTGTAGCTGTACTTATAGTGCTTCTTCTCTACATGACAGACATATCCTTTCGGATGTATCTTGCCACATCTACTGCAAGAATAATATCCTTGTGCCATTACTTAACTCTGATACGCTGTCCAGCATAAATTAAATTAGGATTACTGATACCATTCATAGCCTGTAACTTCTGCCATGTTGTCCCATACTTGGATGCAATACCTGATAATGTATCTCCACTCTGTACTGTGTAATACTGTGCCTGTGTTGCACCCATCTTGTCATTTACGATATTCTGAATCGCATTAGCATCATATCCTGCTGCATTCAATCTGTTCACTCTGTCCTGACCATTTCCCCATAATCCTGCGATGACTTCCTGTGCTACCTGCTCATTGCTCTTTCTTACAGGTGCAACCTTCTTGTTTACAATGTCTTGAATAACATTGTAGTCATATCCTGCTTTTGTTAGTCTGTTCTTGCGATCCTCACCGTTTCCCCAAGCTCCTGCAATAACCTCATCTGCAATCTGCTCGTTACTCTTTCTAACAGGTTTTGGCGTAACTGGTTTTGTTTCACCACTTGGATTCGCATACTTGCGCCATGCTGTAGCATCCATATAGGCAATATCTAAGTCAAGGTTGCCAGCATATCCTGCCAATCTTCCACAAGAAGAATACTGTCTGATAGCACATGTATAATAACCCTCATTCCATGGATGTTCCTGATAGCCTGTCGGATTGTTATTCGCATACTGAGCAATCCACAGTCCATAGTCACCAATGCCAGAAACTTCTTTATACAAACTTGCTGATGCATAGATTAAAGGTTTAACCCCTGTTTTTTCTACAATTCGATTGCACCAATTGCTAATCCATGTTCTAGCTGAACCACCTGTTCCGCATAGTGCGTTGTTCTGATGCTCCCAATCTAAGCAAAGAATAGCTTCGCCAATATATCCTTGAATGTTATTTAAGAAATAATCTGCTTCTGCTGTTGCACTTCCACCGTTTGCATAGTGGTATACACCTAATAGCTTTCCATTTGCTTTTGCCTGCTGATAAGCTCTGTCGCAATCTGGATTCACATACCATGTACCTTCTGTAGCTTTGCAAATTACAAAGTCACATGGCACTTTTGATAGATCAATCCCTTTTTGCCAATTTGAAATGTCAATTCCGTTTAATGCCATTTTTTTCTTTCTCCCTAATATTCTTCAATATGAACGGTGCTAATGATTCTGTGCCCGTTCGTTTTCCAAATCCTTAAGTCTCTTTTCGTGATCATCCTTGTATTTGAATAACGTATTTATACGTTCAGTAACAAGAATTAGTTGCTCTGATACCTTTTTCAGTTGTTCAGTCTTTTCACCATTTTCTGCCATCATCTTTTTTGTTGTGTCGCAAAAATCGTCCAGTTTCACATTGATTTTTACGAAATTTTTTTCAACATCCAACTGTCGATTCTTTTCTCGCTCTGCCTGCTCTTCCTGACGTTTTTTTCCACCTGCAAAAGTGTTTATCAACGTACATGCAAGCGATGTCAAAGAAATGAGTAATGCGATGCTCACACTTGCTTCAGGAGTCATTATTCCACCTTTTTATAGTTCGCCGAACTGATTTGTAAACATGCACCGATGCACGTTCCAATAGCCGAAATAGTTCCTGCAATTGCTTCTGCACAATCCCATCCCCAGATTTTTCCAAGTGTGATAATTAAAGCTGAAAATGCGTTCGTTCCAACTAGTGCAACCCATTTTAGCTTGTCATATGTTTTATTAGAAAATACCATTTTTTACCTTCTTTCACACCTAAATTATACTATAATTATCACAAAAAAAAAGGGCTTTTATACCCTTTTTTCAATCATATTTCAATCGTAATTTTTTTCGACCGAACAAGCTTCTCTAGCAATGCCGTTGCATTCTTTTTTCCATATATTTACATCAAATTTTATGATGGTTATAGTCACTCCAATCAATTCGTTGTCCGCAGTTACTGCAATAATTCAGTGGGTATAAATTCTTGTGTTGTTCTCCACATCTAGGACAATACCAATTAGTATATCTAACAGGCTGGTCTAAAAATTTATTTTTTGGCTTCATTGGTGTAGCTTTTTCGGCTAATTCATACATTAAATCCAGATTTTCATCTTCACTGTGGCCTAAATACTTAGGCTTTACACGATAATGCATTGTAAAGATAATGCTGCTCATTGCTTCTGTATACTTAATCATGTTTTTTTCCTTTCTTTTATCTTTTTTGCTCGATAATAATTTTACCGTTTTCTGCCTTCACCGTGATTTCTTTTTCAGGATCAATCCCAGATTCCTTCACAATCTTTTTGGATATTGTAGTAGTATACGTGTTGACCTTTAAATCACCACCGACAGTTCTGTACTTCATCTTTACAAGTTTAGCCATTGTTTCTCTCTCTTTCATCCTTCAAATAATCGAACTCTTTCAATAATTCATTCTTTGTTTTATCGAATTCTAATTCAATTTGCTTTTGCACATCAATCTTAGTTTGTCTGAACCACTTCTTTTTGAATTTATTTACCGATTCTCTGTAAGTATCTTCACTGTAATCACATGATTGCCACCATTCTAGATCATGCAGCAACTCACACAAATCATTCATCATTGCATTTAATTGTGAATCATGCATCTTGCCTGCATATTCATATTCAATGCGACTATACATATAGTTATAACTTCCACCGCTCATTCTCAATCCTCCACAAATTCAATTTGTTCTCTATCCACACAAAACCTAGCACCATCTTCGAATGTAATATCGAATAAATTTGTAGCACTTCCATTGCCTGTTAGCATTTTTTGAACGTGTGTAATATTGCCAACTTTACCAATGTAATAGCTTTTGTATTTGCCTGTAGTACTGATCAAATCTTCCTCATATTTATCATCTAAACACAGCAATCTAGCTTTACGCTCAATGTAATCTAAGCAACCCTTGATGTTCTCATCATCACCGACCATCGAATCTAAATATTCTATACATTCGCAAATTGTCATTTCATCTTGTTTCATATGCCTTTATCTCCTTTTTTAATTCGTCAATAGCTTCTTTAACGAATTTTAAATCCATGTCATAGTCCCTAACTAAATCTGCCATTCTACAGTTTGAATAACCTTGTAATGCACTCTCTAAAGTTGAGTGAAAGGAAATTGATTTCTGAATTTCCTTTACATCACCATTTTTGCTAGTTTGAATTGCATATTGAATTAGCGTATAGCTTTTTCCATCAGATGTAATTCCATATCCGTTTTGTAATCTAATCATTTTCTTTCTCCTGTCTTTGCATATTCTAGTGATGCAATAAATGCTCTGTATAAATCAATATCATCTTTCATCACATTAATATCTTTGGCGTCTAGTTGAATATTCTCATATATTCCATTATTTAATTTGAATATTAAATTTTCTTTGTCTTTTTCAATGTTTCTTTTATTCCATTCAATGTACATTTGATATGTTTTAATCAATTCATCAATTCTATCTTTAATTGTTTCATCTATATTTGAATCGTCATTAATAATTGCGTTGTATAAGTATTCAATACGCTCTTTGTATTCCTCTTTTGTGATTTCTGATAAAGGCTTTTTGAATGATGTAGGCAACAATTTAAATCCGAATTCTTTTTCGAATTCTTCTAAATCTTTTTCTGTCATACTTCAACATCCTCATCTTGTGGCATTTGAAATACCATTGTCGGTTCGTGTTCAAACGATTCCATATTATCTTGGATTTGGTCTAAAACTTTTAAAGCTTTTTCTTCGGTTGAATATTCACCAATAAATGAACAACCACCCCATATTTGATTAGCTTGATAAATGGTTACTTCATGAATTTCTTTTAATTTCTTTTTATCTTGACTTCTAATCCACATTAGTACACCTCCTTCAATATTTGTTCGAATCTTTCTCCGTACTGTTCAAACATATCCATGTACATACTTAAAATGCACATGTTCATCATTGACAATAGAAGTGTGATAACCAACGCAACTAGCAACCATGCTTGGGCAGTTCGCTGCGTGATTTTCTTATGCTTCTTTGAATGAGAATTAAATTTATAGACATTCAATTGATCGTTTGCGATCTTATCAGCCTCTTCAATCTTTTCTTCTAACTCCTTAATGTACGCATCTTTCTGCGCTTGTGTTAGTTTAGCCATTTATATCATTCCTTTCTTTTATCAACTTTACGCACGTAATAATCCTTTGCTTTCAAATATGCCATAGTATCGTATTTATATGTTCATTTACAATTTTCACATGGTTCTTCAAGCTCTTCAAAATCTTCGTATACACATCCCATACATCCATCATGTTCATTTACCTCTAGTTTCTTTTCTAGCTCCATCTTTTGATATTCTAATGTTCTGATCCTTCTTCTGTATTTTTCATACTTGAAGATACATTTTGTAGCTTTGTCCTGTTCTTCCTGTATTCTTTTAGCAACTAGAATACTGTATACAATTAATGTGATACCGCCACCTGCAATCATTCCACAAATAAAATATGCCATTGCTTCTTTTAATTCCATTTTGTTATACTCCATAACTTCTAGTCACAAAATCCAATAGTTCGTCAACTTTAATCATTTTTGTTTCTTCATCAATAAACTCATGAGTGTACATTGAATTATAGTTAAATGTTAAACATGCTTTTCCAGTGTTTGGGTATTTTTCTTTGTATTTTAAATACAAACTTCTAAACCAACTGTTAAACATCTTTTCGATTTGCTCATTTTCATCATAAAACCAATGATATAAATTTTTTTCTAAACCATTTAAGCCTTGCACGAATCTTTTCTCTCTTAATTCACCTAATCTATGTTCATTGCTCATGTATTTGTCACACATAAACTTTGTAAATGATGAATCTGTGATCCCTTTCATGTTTTCCTTTTGCCAATCTTTTGAGTAAATATTTCCAGCCATGTTTTTTTATCTCCTTTTCTTTACACCCATATATTACCATATTATAATAATATGTCAATACTTTTTGTAAGTTTTTGTTTCTATTTGAAACCTTTAAGCATTATAATATCGACTGCATTTCTTTCATATACTTTGTGATCAATGCCATATATGATTCACTGTCTGGTTTTTCTTCATCTTTATAGTTTACAATGATCTGCATCGCATTCAGCTTTTCCACGATCTTACAAGCCTTGTTGATTTTCTCAGCAAATTTCTTTGTCTCTTCGATGTTCTGTGTTCCACAAGCTGACCAGTTCACACCGAATGTTATTACTTCTGCACCAAAGCTTGAATTTTCATAAATATTGACTGTTCTGCCTTCCATAATTTCATTTACTGCACTCATAAGTGCTGAATATTCTCTGTTGTTCATGTTTGTCATTTTCTTTGTTCTCTCTTTCTTTTTACATCTATATTATAATACTATAATATAGAAAAGTCAAACGTTTTCATGCCATTTTTTGACAATTTTTTTTTGGTAAAAAAAAGACTAGGTTTTACTAGTCCGTTGTTATCAAGAAATATTTACTTCACAATCCTTAACTTTCTCTCTTTTAATGTATCTTTTTAGCATATCATCTTTTAGTCTTAGCATTGAAAAATGTAATTTCGATTCGTAATAATCATTTAATTCACATGTTTGATATTCATATTCACCTATCGCATTGTATAGGTTTTCTGTAGAATACTTATATTCTTCATTACGTTGATTATTTTCTATGTATCTGAACTCGCGTGGTGCACGATTTTCTCTATATCTAAAATTTACAGAATCATAATTCTTGTTTAGGAGTTCTTGTCCTATTTCTCTTTTCATTGTTTCTGCGTTGTAAATAATTTGAATTTTTGGTTCATAACCTTTTGACTTTAAATCGGTCATACCATCGCTATTTTCAGTTTCCTTTGATACGCATTTCCAAATGTGGAACTGTGCAACAGCTTTCTCGCCTTTCTTCACACAATAACCGAGCTTTTTCCATGCTTGGAATGTATGAATGTCTTCAGGTTCATCGAGCATTATTTTGTTGCCATTTTCATCCTCGACTTCAAACTGTCTGCCTGTTGTTCCGATCTTTCTATTTTTCATAAGTTCAACTGCTTCATTAAAAATAATTTGTTGGTTTGTCATGTTGTTTACCTTCCTTTTTTTTATTTCCTTTTGCATTATTATAATATCATAATATATATATACAATTGCAATACTTTTTGTTTCTTTTTGAAACATTTATCCGTTCAAAATATCTATGAACCTTGAATCCTGCGCTTTGTTCTTTCTTCTGTCCTCACCGCTTACCAATACAGGAAGGCACATCTCAATGATACGGCTGTATATTCTGGCTTTGCTTGTATTTTCTGTATGGTACAAGTCTGAATACTTCAGATTCGTTGTAATTATCATCGGCTTTCCGCTTCTGTATCTTGCATCAATGATGTTATACACCAATTCGTTTACGTACTCCGTGTTTCGCTCAATTCCCAGATCATCAATCACAATAATATCAAACTCGTTCAGACTGTCCAGATATTTCTGCTTTCCTTCATACATTCCCTGTAGCGTATTGATGATTCGTGCAAAATTCGTGACCAGACACGGCACGCCATTATCAATCAATTCATTTGCGATGCATGAAGCAAGAAACGTCTTGCCTGTTCCAACTCCGCCAAACAAGATAAGTCCTTTTCCTGCTTCCTTGAACTCGTCAAACCTTCTCGCATAATTCCTGCACATATCGCTAGCCTTCTTTGATTTCTCATCGTCGTGATCAAATCTGCATTTCTGAAGCTCTCTGTCAGGAAAGCCTGTGTTCCTTAATCCTTCGATTCGTGCCAGTCTGTCCTGCTGCTTTTTCTCTTCTTCCTTCCTGTCATTTTCAGCAACCAAGCACGAACACATTACAGGAATATATATCCCGACCGCCGACATCCATTTTCTTCGTGGTTCGTTACATTTTCGGCAGTAAATCATATTGTCTTTGATGTATTCGGTACTTTCATCGCAATTTTCTAACATCCTTTGGATTGCTTCTTTTGTTGGCTGTTCACTTTTAAAGATATCTTGCATACTTTTCATAGTTGTAGTCCTTTCTTTTGCTTCTATTTGAAACTATTTGCCGCAAAACATAGCCATGAGTTCTTTTTCAGACTCATAACCGTTCTGGTCGTATTTCTTTTCTTGCTGTTTCTCATGCTTTGTATTTCCATCCTTCAACGGGAAGATTCCTTGCCAGTTATTAGTGATTGACTGATTTAGAATAGCAATTTTTGTATCATCTGTATTTCCAAATTCATCAAGTTTCTTTAACATAAGTTTAAGAGCATACTCTGTCATAGGCTTCTTGATGAATGATCTCATCTGTAAGAATGCTTTCAACGCATTCTGTAAATCTTCATTTTGTGTATACTCTGCAATCTGTTCATCATACGATTTCGATTTGCTCTTTCTTTCTTTCTTACTAACTATATTATTATCTAGAGTATTATTATCTAGAATATTAGGTAAACTTTGTTTAATACCCCCCGTTAAACTTTGTTTAATACCCTGTTCAACTTTGTTTAATACAATAGAATTAGGTTTAACTGCTTGATACTCGCAAAACTTTACACCGTTCACGATATTTTCATACTTTGTGATATATCCTTTTTCAGCCAATGACTTTAGGCATTTTATGCAGCTTTGCTTTGTTGAATTCGTCCAATCCGCAAGATACTGTAGACTGCCTGTGAACCTTATCTCATCATCCTGTGAGAATCCATATATGATCGCATATACAAGAAGCTCGTTCCCTTTCAGCCCTAGCCTTGTAACCATCCAACCGGATATGCTGATAAAGTTCTCGTCTTTTACTTTGCTCATGTTTTTATTTCCTTTCTTTTCTGTATCTTCAATCATGTGATTGCCTTTCTAATCTAACGAAAAAACTGCACAGCTTTAATAGTTTCGCACCCTATAAAGCCATACAGTTCTCGTATCTATTCAGTTGTTTACCCACTCAGCAGGTGCGAGCTACTGAACAGACAATATAGTTTATTAACTACTCTCTAATATTATCATCACATTGTGATTAAATCAACACATTTTGTCAACTTTCGTTTCTTTTTGAAACCTGTAACGCTTGTAAGACACGCTCTCTCCAAACCGATTTTTTGACGTTTCAAACGTTTCATCGAACTGGTAGCCCTCTTCCCTCAACTCATATATTCGTGCTGACAGTCTTGTAATTCCTAGGTCTTGAAACGCTTCCATGCTGCTGATGCTTCCAAACTTCTGAATGTAGAATACAATCTTCTCACGCTGATTCATTGCATATCCTTCCTCGTGACTATCTTTATAGTAAGCTCCGGATATTTATACTCGAACAATTTTTGTTTTAACCGAAATACGTCCGTAATTACCGCTATAGAGCCTTTTACGTCTTCGATGATAATTCTATCATCCTCACACAAGATATACCTAAAATCGGCTTTGTACACGGTTTTACGCCATGTCTTGCCGTTCTTCCTGAATGATGGTATAAGCTCAAAAGAAGGCTGTAATTCCAACCCTCTTATAACCCCCGCACGTTCCAGAATCTTCAACTGTGCATACCGTTCAGCTTCAAGCTTTGAATCAAACTTGATGCCATCAGCAACCGTCTTTGTATTGTGATACTTTCTGTACAATTAAGTAACCTCACAGATAGTTTTTCCCGAAAATGTCAATGAACTCGCTTGTAGTCCATCCATACTCGTCCATCGCTCTTTTCTGCCCCAGCTTTTTCAGATGCATATTAAATTCATGCCCTTTTCGGTTATGCACGCCATACTCAGACATGTTGTGATCTTCAGGCCTGATGAATACGACAAGACCATACTTGATTGATTTTTTCCTGTTGGCAGTGCCGAAAAAAATTTCATGTCTATGTGTGCCCTCATAACGCTGATTGCTGTAATAATATGTGTGACCGTTAGCCTGATACATGCCATTAGGCATAATTGAATCTTTCAACTAATCACCTCCTATAAATTTAAGCTGTGCAATTTCTGACGGTGTTAGCGTTGGTATTCCTACCTCTTCGCATTCGCTTCTTACACCATCAAGCAATATAGCGAATTCCTTAGAATCCATCTGGGAACTGCCTTTATAAATCTTGTAATGCGTGAACTCCTTGCCGTTCACCGTTCCGCTGCCGATTTCATCAAAGTATTTTAAATATCCGGTTAAATCAATGCTGCTTTGAACGCTGATAACCTCATACACGCCGTACCGCTCTAGCATCATTTTGTGCATAGTGTCATTGTCTATCTTCAATGCGCTAGCTAACTCATGTAGCAGTACCCAATAGTAAGCGTTTTGTGTCAGCGTCCGCTTTGCTTTCTTTTCCTTGATTTCAAATATCTTTTCTCTGTCCTGTTGGAATAGCCATTGTATGATCTTTTCAGCGTTTCCAATCATACCATTTTAGAAGGGGAGTTCACTATCATTTATGCCGACATAAGACGAATCAATGGCGCTATTTGTATTTCCCCATGCATTATCATAATCGCTCTTATTTTGACCGCTAGTGTCATCATCTCGCTTATGTTCCAAGAACTGAAAACCTGTCGTGACTACTTCTGTCACATAATTCATTCTGCCGTCCTTCTCATAGCTTCTTGTTTGGATGTATCCTGTCACACCAAACAGATCGCCCTTGTGAACATATCGTGCGATTGTTTCAGCTGCATTGTCCCATGCAATGCAGTTGATAAAATCTGCACCGTATTCTTTCTTTCTACGGTCAACTGCAAGCGTGAATGATACAACGCTCTTTCCGTTCTGCGTTCTCCGCTCCTGCACATCCTTCGTAAGTCTTCCAATAAGTACACATAGATTCATTGTTTTTTCTCCTCATATTCATTTACTAATTCAATTGATGTTTCTTCATTGTTCATATTCTTTAACCTCAATCAATGGACATGCATCCGGTCGACCATCTCCACCATAGATCCATTCTTCCGGCTGATCATCATCAAGACAATGATGGCATAATTGACAATACTCTGTCCATCCCTTAAAAGGATCGGGAGATGTTTCTCCATAAATGCAATCATCACAAGTTTCCGGTAATTTATCCAGATATGACATTTTCAATACGATCATCTTTCACTCTCCAAATATTCATTTACTAATTTCCACGTCATGCCCTCGTTTATAGGGCTGTCAATAACTTTTCTGATGCCATCCCTGAGATGTATGATCTTCAGGAATTGTGCATCAACTCCATAGCTTTGCATCAATCCGATGCGGTACAAATTCAACTGATATGCGATCTTTTCCTTGTTTAATGCACTGACGGTTTTAATATCCGCAATCCCTATTTTTCCGTCAATCAGCATCGTCATATCAAGTCTGCCACATGCAATCGGCATATCATCCTTGAAAATCACAAGTGGCAACTCACTGTCAAGAACTTCGAATCCATATTGTTTCTGCAAGAACTTAAAGTTCTTCACTGCTTCGCTACCATCATCATAGTCTGAATTGTTGTAGTTCTCGATTGCCTTATGTACTGCCGTACCTCTTTGAGCCGCATTGTTCAACACGGCAGGTGGTACGTTTTTATAGTCTCCATTGAACTTCGATTCAAGAATCCGTGAGACGCTTGGCAACATAAGCCCATCATACAGATATGTATGCGTTTCAGGAAAAAATTCAAGCGTACCGCCTTTAATGCTGAATGTTTCCATCATTTAACCGTGATGCGGATGGATGGCTTTACTTTTGAGATTTTGGCGTACAAGTCGTACACGTCAGGATTCTCTTCCTTGAATTTCTTGCTGTCAAACTTTTCTGCGTCATGTTCTGGAATAAATGCGATCTTCAGAAACTCGTTGTCAATCTTTATTACTCCATTCTTCTGCATAGCATCAAGAATTTCAGCTTTCATATTATCCTGCTGTTTCTTGATTTCTTTCGCCTGTTTCTCAAGGCTTACAATCTTCTCACATACTTCTTCAGACAATGCAACGTCTGAGTCTTTTCTTTCGATAATGTTATTCATTTGTTTCATCCTCTCTGTAGTTAAATTTAATAAAATCATATTTGCCGATAACTCTTTTGAGTGGCTCACATCCTGCACCTGTAAGAACACGCAATACTTGCTCCACATCATTACTAGTTGAATTGCAAACTGCAAGCACTGTTGCCATTTTTTTTCCGAACTTCGTATCAACTAACACTTCGTCACCACTCTTGATGCTTGCATAAAGCGGTGCATAGAACAGTAATTTTTTTTGGCTGTCAGTGTGCTGACATACTACAAATTGCACGTAACTACTCATGATTGTCCGCCTTTCTTTGTTTCATGATTTTACCAATCAACTCACTTGCCTTCGACATCGGCATATCTTCCAACTTTTCAATCTTGTTCATCTTTAGCAGCTTTTCAAGATTCTCGCCTGTATAGTTGTTGCTCAATACTTCAATCTGTCTCGGCGATGCCTTACGCTCCGTGCTGTTCGTTGCTTCATCATCATTGCCATCTGTATCTTCTTCAGTTGCCATACCAAGGAATGCACCTAATGAGTAACGCTTTCTGTATGTGATCTCTGCGCCTTCATCTTGCAACTTAGCGCCTTCCTTCACTGCAAAAGGATAGGTGTTTGTCTCGAATACATGTCCACTCTTGTGTACAAGAATACAGCGAACACCGTTTACGCCGCTCTCATCAACTCCAATAGGTTGTAGCAATGCAAAGTTCTGATTTTCCTTGATTTTGTTTAAAATGTTGTCTAATGGCACATAATCAAATGCCTTGTGCATCCATTCCCCTGTTTTTCTATTTTGCACAGAATAGTTGACCTGTGCTGACTTTTCAAGTCCTTTCAATTGGTTTACCAGTTCGATTAAATCTGTTGCGATTTCTGGCTTAATGTTTAAAAATCCTCTCATTTTTCTCTTTTTCCTTTCTTTTTGAAACATCTTTTGAAACATCAATTTCATATTGTTTGATAATTTTGTTTAGTTCTTCTGCGTTACCGCTTTTTACGATTTCTACTATGATATCATATCATACATTTTTTTCATCTCCCAATTATCAAACTTACTTTGTCATATCCAAATACTTTGCAGAACGTTTTGACAAGCTTTGTAGAAGGATTGTGCGTTCCTTGCTCAATACAAGCATAATGGCTCGTTGATATTCCAAGC
>ULXS01048286.1_pt1 | contig 12278 bp, 8 predicted proteins | sample 1961421 | NCBI WGS metagenome assembly ULXS01 (sample SAMEA4835842, study PRJEB28245) | human gut metagenome | biome: gut microbiome; material: fecal sample | place: Denmark | collected 2008
GTAATTTCAACCGGATAGATATTTTTCAAAACAAATGTTTTTTCATCTGCCTTTGTAATAATGCAGTTTTCTTCTAATACCTCACTGGCACTTTCTCCTGACATTTCTACAGAATAAGTTCCCTCAATTACATCTGCATACCATTGCTCCTTTGATGAATCATATTCTGCATAAAATTTGGTTCGATAATTATTTGGTTCTTTTCCATATAGCATCATAGAACGCGCCTGTTTATATGTCCCTCCGGTGGAATCAAAAACATTACATATAATCCGGAACGTATTTTTCACATGAATCTGCCATTTAACAACAACCGTCTTCGCCGTATCTTTTGTATCCGTCACTTTTACATACACGGTTTTATTCCCTGGCGTACTATTGCGAAATCCAATTCTAGCAGCCTCATCAGTATCATCTGAATAATAATCCTCATCAATGTATGCACCCGGATCCGAGTTATCTGCAATTTCAAATGTATAACTTCCGCTTCCTCCCGCAACTTCAATCGGGTTTGATGCCTGATATACATTTCCTTTTGTATATAAAAGATAAGAATCCCCCATACTTGCCACGAGTGTATTATTGTCTCCGATTATCCATGTTGTTTTATATGTATACTGACATCCCAGTTCATCCTCATATTGAATCTGATATGGATATATGCCTGCCTTTGTTGGCTGTCCGGAGAAATTAAGACAGTATCCATCGACTTCACTTTTCTCATAATGATAAGTAATACCATCCGGAACCTGAACCGATTTTACATTGAGGTATCCTGCTGTTTCCGTTTCAAGATAACAATACTCAGACACCTTATCTCCCACTTCATATGTATAGATGGTTTCCGGTATATAACTGCCTGAACTTATCCCCGTATAAACCGCCTCTTTTGACAATTCTCCGGTCATTGTCATAACAGAAATCTTTACAGTAAAGCCTTTTCTAATATAATCTTCATTATCAATGGTCAGCGTATACACTTTCTGGTCGGATGTAGAAATCTTAGTAACCGCACATTTATGATTATATTTTCCGGAAGAATATTCTTTCATCATAACCGTAAATGCAGAAGCCGGAAGCTGTTGAGCTTCACTTAATACAACTTCTACCATCGTTGAATTCAAAATCCGAAACGATGTAATCGACATGCTTTTCGTTTGATCCTGCAAATTCTGGTTTGGTGTATTGTTTGATGGATTACTCGGTTTCGTATTCTGCACCGTATTCTTCTTTGACGCCTTTGCTTTAACCGTAACCCTGCATTTTAATTTAGTCTTAGCAACCTTTGCCGTAATAACTGCCGTTCCTTTTTTCTTTGCTTTTACCCTGCCTTTTTTTGAAACGCTTGCAACACTTTTTTTACCGGAAGACCATTTTACCTTTTTCTTCGTGTTCTTCACTTTCAGTGTCTTACTTTCGCCCACGCTCATTGTAAGTTTCTTTTTACTTAGTACCGGCTTTTTCGCTTTTGCATATCCCTGATTTGGCATAATCAAAGAAATCGCCGCAAGCAGTGCCGCCGATGTGCACAAAATTCTTTTTTTCTGCATACTGCATTCCTCCTATTATTTTTTGCTTGAATTTTCCATACAAGCTTAGAGATTCCGGGAAATTTTAAACTACCTTTTTTTCATTACCTCTTCTTCATTACCCCTCTTGCTCCGCTTTCTTTTCTGCATTCAATACAACGGTGCTGTTTCCATTTACAGTAAAGTTTCCGGATACTTTGTAATCTCCCAAAGAATTCAAAAGACGATACTCTTTAAATGTTCCTTCGGTGCTTTCCTCAACTTTTCCATAAGCGGTAATGTCATTATCACTGGAATCATAATCATATGTTACTACTTCATAACTTCCAGCCGGCAGATATACAAACATGGAATGATCTGCATCATAACTGTCATCATAATCAGAGACGCGGTATGTTACTCCATAGGAACTAATCACATCCAGATTAGATACAGAATATCCGGCTGCTCCGGCAATATTCGTTGCAATATTTACCTTGTATACCGGAAGTTTAAAGTTTTTCACTGCATTTGCATAGAACATATTTCCAACCGAATAATCATAGGCATTACCGGCACAGGTATAATAGTCACCCGGCAATGTTCTGGCTACATATGTTCCGTCTTTTTCTGTCCTTACATTGAATGCACCATATCTTCCATACTCATCTGCTTTGGTAAAACCGGTCACATAACCGTATTTAACAGGCTGACCTGCCGCATCTACAACCTTACCGGATATGGTAACACCGGCAACAAAATTAAAGGTAACCGCATCACTTGCTTTCAAAGATTCATTATTATCATCCGTCACCGTCACATCAAATCTGTAGGTTCCCGGATTAATTGCAACCAGATTGTAGTCTTTGTCATAACGCAGTTCAGACAGGCTTTTTCCGTTATATGTCACGTCATATGAGTAGTCTCCGCTTCCTCCTGCTGCATGTACTTTATCACGGATGTCATAAGAACTAATCGAAAAACCGCTTTCTTCATTTTGAATTGTTTTTGGGTCATTCGGACGATATGCCACTTCCGTTGAAACAGGCTCCGTTACAGTAACAATCTGAGTATCAGAACCTACAACAAAGATAATTTTCTTTGTAAACACGGTTCCCTTTTCATCATATCCACTCAAAACAGCCGTCGTTCCACGCTCGATATTAGCAAATTTACCTCGTACTAAAACTTCTGTCTTATCCTCGCTAAAATAAGCTTTCAAGCCTGATGGAAGTCCTGTCAGTGAAGTATACGTAATCGCCCCTACTGCATTGGAATTGCCAATTCCAAAATTGTTGCTGTAGCGGTTTTTTCTGTCTTTATTGAATTTGACATAAGAAACCTCTGTATTTCCTGCATCTCCATATCCTGAAATATTGTCAATATAGATTTCAACCGATTTATTCGTTGCCAGAGCAGAAATTGTCACTTTCAAATAATCTGTCGCATATACCTGCTCTTTTAATGTAATATCATAAATCTTCTGATCATTTGTTGTCACGCTTTCCACATGCTTGGTTAAATATTTCGTAGACGAAGCACCGGAACGGGTCTGAACCTGAAAATCAGCTGCGGATAATGCTTTTTTCCCAGTCAGAATAACACGAATCACATTTTTTCTCACTGCAGAAACACTCGCAATCCCAGCACCGACTTTAACAGTGACACTAGCCTTTTTCTTACTTCCGTCAACTGCCGATGCCGTAATTTTTGCGGTTCCTTCCGAAAGTCCTTTAACAACACCTTTTGATGTCACAGTAGCCACTTTTTTGTTGGAACTTGTCCAAGCAACCTTCTTGTAAACATTTTTCTTAGGTGTTACTTTTGCTGTCAGTTTTTTTGTTCCGCCCGCCGACAAAACAAAATTCTTGCTGTTAATGCTCACCTTTTTAACAGCCGCTTTTTTTACACAAACTTTTAATACGGTTTTCTTTTTCTTGTTCTTCTTTGATGTAATCATGATTTTTGTTTTTCCCGCTTTTACACCCTTTACAACACCTTTGGCTGATACCGTAGCAATCTTTTTGTTTGCCGATTTATAAGTCACTTTTTTATTTGCTTTCTTATTCGGTTTTACCTTTACGGTCGTTGTAATTTTAACCTTTTTACCTTTTGCCACATATACATTTTTTCCTGATGGTGCGGATGCTGTCACTTTCTTTACACTGGCTTTTTTCGCCTGAGCATCACTTGCGTTAAATACAACTGCTGTTGAAAGTGCTGCTGCAAAACTTAACGCGCCAATAAATGCTTTTGTTAATCTTCTATTCATTTCATTTCCTCCCTAATAAAATTTCATTTCCCGGAATCTCTAAACTTGTATTTTCCCTTGTTGCCGCTGTCCGTTACTCCTCCCTCCGTGGCATAATTGCAAGATTATGAATAGTATAACATTGTTTCTATGTGACGGCAATTGGAAATCGCCTTGATTTGAAATAATTATCTACGCATCCATTTAGTCCAAGGACTCTTTTTTTCATACAGAACATCACATAATTCCTGCATAGAAGAATATCTCTTTTTGGCATCCACCGCCATTCCTTTCATAATAGCCTGTTTCTTATACCGTTTCATATCAATATTTTTAAATTTCCAAAGTGGCACAACCTGGTCACGAATCAGTCTCCTTACGGATTCATCCGGTCTTATCCCGGTGAGCATAAAATAGATTGTAGCACTGGCACCATATACATCCGTATATGCTCCTTTTTCTGAATTTTCTATGTACTGTTCCTCTGCTGAATAGCCTCTTTTAAAGAAAATAGTCATTGTCTTATTATCACGTACTTCAGAAATTCTTGCAGCTCCAAAATCGATTAACACAGCTTTATTATTCTTTGTCAAAATAATATTATCCGGTGAAATATCTTGGTGAAGTAATCCTTCTTTATGAATTTCATTCACCGAATATAAAATCGGTTCCATAATTGTCAAAACTCTCTGCGGACTCATCGGTCCATCACGTTCCACAATCTGTTTCACATTTTCACCCAAAATTCTTTCCATCACCATATACGCCGTTTGATTTTCATAAAAGAAATCTTTTACCATAACAATACTGTCTAACGCCTCAAAATGTGCCAAAGTTCTCGCTTCATTGACAAACTTGCTAAGCCCTTTTTCAAACAATTCTGTAGAATTTCCTTTGTAAATCGTAACCGCTTTTTCACCATTCATGCGCATCGCATAACGCCTAGGAAAATATTCCTTAATTGACACTTTCTGCTGCAAAATCTTATCAAAACCCAAATATACAATTCCCATTCCACCCTCGTCAATTACATCCAGAATTTCATATTTGTGATTTAATTCTGTTCCTTTTTTCAACCAATATTTTTCATACTCACGCATTGTTCTTTTTCTCCATATCAAAATACCTTTCTAAAGTATCCGCCAGAGAATACATCTCATCTTTCTGAAAACAACCACACAATATTCCATCCAATTCGTATTTGTTTTCGTCTATTGGTGCCATCTGACACGCATTTAAAATATGATTTGCGAAATCAATAAACTCCGCTTTTGCTTTTACTGCATCGTAGTTTTCGCTTTCCATACGCCTGACATACCGTTTCTGTGATAAACATAGAATCAATGGCAGCAAATCCTGTCTTGTAATTAACAAACACCTTCTTTTCTGCTGTTTGATTAATTCATCCCGATTATCAAGATTTGGCGTAACTATCAAATGCATTAATTTTTCTTTTTGTAATGAAACATTTAATAAATCTGATAAATACTTATCATCCATAAGACGAATTTCTCCCTGCTTTCTCCTTTTATTCTCCTGCCTCGTCCGATTTTTCAAATCCGTATACAATTCAGCCAAAAGTTCCGTATTCGAGTTTGTAGAAATATTTGAAATTTCCACCAGCTCATGAATCGTCTTTTTCATTTGCTCAGAAAGATTATCGTTCTTATTGCAATAAATGCTTTTCAAATATTTCGGAATTGTTTTCTTTCGATTTTTGGTATTCATATGCCATTTCTGCTCCCATCGTTCAAAAGAAGTTTCTGCCAGCAAAGTCTCTAAATAATCTTTGGCATCTTTCTTTATTTCGTGTATTACTTCTTCTTTAATTGTCTTAAAATAATCTAAAACAGTCTTACTGTATCCCTTAAAATCTTCTACACGCTCCAGCATCCACTGTAAAAAATCATCCGCAGCCAACTCACAATTTTTTCCATACTCTTTCCAAATATTATTCGTGCGGTTCTGTTGTTTTAAAGAAAATTCAAGGGGAAGAGAAGATTCAAATTTATCCACCATTGCCAAACATTTTGTATAAGACAAGTGATGATAGAATCCATACAAAAAAATCATTTCACGATAATCATTTACTTGAAAATCCGGTTCACAAGTCACATAAACTAATAATTCCCGCATTTCTTTATCCGATAATTCTAAAGCAAAACCCAATTTAAACAATCCTTCACGATTTGGCCTTTTTTGTCCCCCTATTCCAAACCATTTCTGAATTGTTTGTGTTGCCGCAATTCGTTTTCCTTTTTCCCCGGTACGTTTTAAAAACATACGGTATGCCTGATAGCGCTCCTCCTCCGAAAAAGCATTATAATCTTTTTTACACCCCAACATTTTTTGTAACAAAAAGCCATCTAAATGATTGTAACTTTTTTGCATAGTATCTTTTCACCTTTTTCGCTTTATTTCGTATATTAAGCATAACATATACCGCTATCTTAACACACACCCCTATTATATTTTTTCCTAATTTTTAACGGCGAGAAAAAAGGACGGCTTTAGCCGCCCCCTTGTTTACTTCAGTATTACACTGGTATTTGAATCTGCGAGATACAAAACTGTTCCTGCCGGACATTCTGTCTGTACTTCTTTCTGAAGCCGTTTGTTTGCTATAAATGTTCCATTTGAGGAATGATCCTTTACTATGTAACGATTGGTTTGTGCATTATAACTTACCGAACAATGGACATTACTTACATGCGGATTACGAAATACGATATTTGCCTTGTTTGGATTCTTCCCCAATATAAGTTTGCAGTTCTTCGATATTATATAATCTCTTTTCCCATACACTTCACCTTTCAATACACATACATTTCCCAGTTTTTCTTTTGGCGGCTGTGGTGCCGGTACATGCGTTTTTTGCGGTGTCAATACTGGTGCAGATGCCGGCTGTGGTGTTGGCACCGGGTGTGGTGGTGTTGGCACCGGTGACGGCTGTGGCGGTGTCCGTATTGGAAATGGCTGTTGTACCGGTGTTGGTACCGGCAATGGCATAGCCGCTTGTCCGGTCACAAAATTATCTGTGGCATTCTTAAATAAAATCGTTGAAATAAGCTGTAAAAAAGCGGCTGCCAAAAAGGAACACACCAAAGAAATTATCACTACCGATTCTAATATATACCATCTCAAAAAAATATGGCTATTTCCAATAATATATTTTCCAACATAAAACCCTGCTCTCCCAGAAAAAATAATCCAGAATATAATTCCGACTTCATTAATAATACCCAAGGTAATGGACGCTCCTTTATGATTACTTCCACGTTTTAAAAGTACAATTGCAGCAAGAAAATTTACACATGCACCAATCATGAAAAACAACATAGTTCCTGCAAACAATAAGTGCATTTGAGTATCTCCAAAATCAAAAATACTCTCTTGAAACAACGCTACAAAAAATGACAAAAACGGTCTTCCGGCAAAAATGTTTCCTAATGACATTGTCATAATCCACGAAACCACATCCCAAATTGCCATTACCAAGCTAATACCTGCTGTTATCGCAGCAAAAACTCCACCAACTGTATTTCTTGTACTTCTCATAATTCTACCTCCAAACTTCTATCCTAATTTGATTCTTGTTTTACCATCTGCTAATGTTAGTACCGTTCCTGCCGGATATTCAACAAACATATCTTTTGGCAGACGATTCGTTCCAACAAAAGTTCCATTTAAAGAATGATCCTTTATAATATAGCCGTTTGTCTTTTCATTGTAACGAATACTGCAATGTACATTACTGATATGCTCATCCTGTATAATCAAATGGCATCTTTGTCTGCTTTTTCCCACCAATATTTTATTGGCTGATGGCAGTTTATAACCTGCCTGTCCAATAACTGGACCACTCGTAACCACAACCCGTCCCATTGGCGATGTAACATTATTTTGCTGTATGTTTACTTCCTGCCATGGATTTTGCTCCTGCAAAGGTTCCTGTTTTTCAAATTCCAAGTCTATTGCAGGCGGAATCACTTGATCTATAGGATAAGGCGGCATTCCATATTCCTTAAGCTGCTCTTCCTTTTCTGTCGGCTTTTTCCATATTACAATTGCTAATATAATTAACATTGCCGTCAAAATAAACGTCACAACCGCTAATACAAGACATAAATTTTTAAAACTCTTATCATATGCGTTAAAGCCTTGAATCAGTCCATTAATACAGAAACCAATCCAGACAAGAGAAACAACAACATTTATAATTCCACAAAATACATAGAGCCCATTGGTTTCTCTTTTTTTCTCCCGAATTAATTTTGCCTCACAAAATAACACAACAATTCCGCCTCCGAAAACAATCACAAAAAGAGCCATTGCCGTATGAAACCATGCAGCGGAATTAGTAGTCAAAAACCGCCAGATAAAATTTGAAATAAGCCGAAATGCATCTGCTTTCCATGCCACCCATTCAATAACAAGCAACACTAAAACAATAGCATGTAAAACAGCAGCAACATAAGATAATACACTCCATTTTTTTAATTTATCACTCATGTTTATTTTCCCCTTTCCTACCGTTCAAAAATCCATGTTGATTCATGTTGCAGCAATCTGCCATCCTTTATGTAATACTGTGCCTTACTGTTTTTTTCCGGTTCTTTTTGTTTGCCATTCCATAACACAATACCGCCGCCATATCCATCAACAACTTTCCATTTCGGATTCTTTACCTGCTTTTTAAAATCATCATTCTTTTTCTTACATTCTTCCTCTTCACTCTTTTTTTTCGCTATATACTCTACATCATAGCTGCCATTTGCATTAAGAGATAGAATCATTTGATAACCATTTTCTTTTTGAAAATCTTTTTCCTCCTTTTCCATTCCCTGAAGCTTAGTTGTTGTCCACTTGCCAACATAAGATTGATTTGAGCACCCGGTAAGCATACACAAACCAACTGCCATCAAAACAACCACTGCTTTTTTTAACTTCATGTTTCTCTCCTCACTTTCTTTTTTATTTCTATTTTCCACTTGACCACCAAGTTTTATCACCAATCACATCATAATACCGTTGCAGTGGAACAATCGTTCCATCTCGAATTTCAAAAACTTCCCATAACACTCCACTGCGATTTGCCGGAACATAAAAAGTCTGTATCAAACCATCCTTTCCGTAAACACGAACCGCAGCATGAGACCTTGACATCTCATAACTGTCCTCATTTCCGCTGGAACAATTACTAAAATCCGCCACATAATATTTGTACTGTCCTTCCTTAACAGAATCAATTGTAACGGTTTCCGGTCCATACCCCTCCCGTTCATCGACATCCAAAGACGCTGAGCCATCCGGTAAATCTTTCTGATAATAAGCAACATGGTAATCCTCATCCTGCTGTCCCATATTTCCCGGTGTAAACAAATGAGAATCCAAATCGTTCGGTGTCTCTCCCCAAGTTAAAACGATTCTCAATTCATTTTCATTTAACTGTTTCGATAAATAGAGTTGTGTTAAATTTTCCGAGCTGCCGGAAACAAATATTGTTTCATAAGTATCCACATACCCTTCCTTTGAAATCTGTACCGTATACATTCCGGAAACTAATGATAAGTTTTCCCTGCTGTTTTCAGAATAAAACTGACTAACCGGTTCACCATCCCTATGATTAACACCAGTACGGATTGTAACCGAAACGCCTTCCAGAGAACTCACACTAAGAGCATCATAAAATTCCAGTGCATACGAATATTTTGTATCCGATTTTTCCGATAGATACACCGGCTGCTGGCTGATGTCTATCTTATCTTCGTCTATTTCAACATCATAAATTTCTTCCTCCGTAAAATCCTCTTTTGTAACAGCAAGTTCATAACTAGCCTCTCTTGTCGGCACCAAAATATTATAGTAACCCTTGTCATTTGTTGTACCACCATAAACATCGCAGTTATATTCTGTTGATTTCAAGGTTACGGAAGCATCTGCCATACCGGTTCCATTTTCATCACACACATAGCCGCATATACTGCTGACACCTTCAAAATGATTCACCTTTTCAAATGTGTTATAGGCACGGTTAAGCATAACTTTCTCGCAATTGTCATATTGTTTTCTTGTTTCTTGTGACAATTTTGAATACTCCACTACTTTTTTATGCTCTGAAAGTGCCTTCTTTTCCTTTTTGCCATAACAGTAATTGATTTCACCTTCCGCATTTACAATTCGCCAGTTTACCATCGTGTCATTATGAAATAAATATCTCACACCTTTTTTGCTTAATTTCGCATAAGACGGTACATAATTAGTATCCTCGTAACAATAAATGAAATTTACTTTTCCATCATCCGTGAAATAATACTCGGTAATATGTAATACCGTCTCATCTTTTTCAATACTTACCATCTTATGAACTTTGTCACTCTCCGGATGATGATATATTTCATATTCGATTTCATTCTTTGTTTTTGCGTGAATAAACTTTTTATGTGTTACCCGGTAAGTATTAATCTGGTTATCTTCCTCGTTATTTTCATCTGCATCTTCCAATGTATAAAACAACGTCTTATCCCATTTATACTTGCCACTTCTTTTGCCTGGCACATAGTTTAATTCATCCACATCAATCTGGCGGCTGTTATTTATATCCGCAGAAATAATTTCCTGTTTGTCATTTTCTTTTGAAGAATCCGGGGACTGACCGTTTAGATTCCGAACCGAATACAGCAAATCATCCTGTTTAGAACGTGTCTGAATCTGGCAGGTAGAACTTACACTTTTGTCCGTCCTGCTTTTTGCCGTCAAATTACAGTTAACTCCATAATCATTTACGACAATATGTCCATTACTTCCTACAATCACCTGATTCGAATCACATGTCCACACAACATCTTTTTCTTCTATGCCATCCCTCTGTAAATATTTCGTCATGTCCATTTCTTGCTTGGTATCCACCCAAAAGGATGGCGCGCGAAACGCAAGTGACTGAGTAGTCGGAGTCTTTCTATTTTGCACATAATTTACTTTTTCATTACTCTTAGAATACATTGCCAGATAAACAATAACAGCAGCTAAAAAAAGCAAAAAGATTCCAAGAGCAGCACATGTTGATTGTATACTCGATTTTTCATTCTTCATACAGCATCTCCCCCGGCTTTCTAAAACCTTCTTATTTTTTCAATCTTGCAATATAGGATTGCAAACCTCGCAAAAATGTAACAACCGAATTATAGTTATACATTTTTACCCGCAGTTTTACAGTTTCACCGGCAAAGGATATAAGCAAATAAGTTCCCCGCCGCAGAAAATACAACAAGGTAAATAAACCGGCATAGAACAATCCCGAAATAAGAGCTCCCACTAAAGCTTCACCCCCTGCAATTGCTCCAATAATAAGATTAAATATAAGCAGAAGACCACCCCATATAAAATACGAAATTGGATTTTCGTGCAGAATCTGTGTGCCGGAAATTTCTTGTAATTCTACAATGGTGTTTTTCGTATCAAGTCCTCTCGATAGAGTAAACCGATTTTCTTTCGCATAAAACCTTTTGTTTGTAAAAAACACTCTGGTAGAACCAATACTTCCATCCGCAGCCATTGTCGAGACATATGAATTCTGAAGATTCATAACAATCTGCTCATCCGAATCAACGATTAATTCATTTCCTCCGGATGCCGGCTGCTGATATCCCTGTTGATACCCTTGCTGATACCCTTGCTGCTGATAATTTCTTTGCTGCGCATTCGTACCAAATTGATAACCACATTTATTACAAAATGCTGCGTTATCATTTAACACATTTCCACACTTTGGACAACTCTTACTCATAGTAAATTCCTCCTTAAAATATGTATTGATTACCGCCACCTCTTTGTCAGCGGAGGCGGATAATTCTCTTTTTTTAATCGTTATGCCTTGATTGCCGGTAACAGTTATAAGCACTAAAACAACCAAAAGCAAAATACACAGACTAAATGTTATGTACATTCCCACAGAAAGTATTTCTTTCCACAGAAAGCGGAGAATATTTTCTGCCGGTTTAAACCCTGATAAAATCTGTCCGGGAACACCCCACAAAAAAATACTGCTGCAAATAATACCAAAAAGCCCATATACACCGGCTGCAATAATAGGTACAAACTTAGTTCTCTTGAAGCAAAAGAACACAACCAAAAGAATAAGAACCGGCAATGAACCAAAATACAAAATACACATAGGAATCGGAAATTTTGTCATCAGTTCATAACCACTTACGGATTCTTCCGGAATCTGGTCCAATAAAATATTTTCTGCTATTGATAAGAACACATTATCTTTTATACTTTCCCTTGCTTCATCTTTTAGCTGCTCCGCAATATTTTCAGCAACGTCTCTATCCACATGCAATACAGAAAAAAACATCGTTTGCGGTATCAGCATAAGCATCGCAAGCAGCAATACAAACTGCCAGACTTTGAGTATCCTGCGTTTCATCTCAGAGCCTCCCATTACTTTAATAAAAACTGTTCCTCTCCATCTCCCAAAAGCAATACCGTTCCCGGTTCTGCCATCGAATAAGAAG
>ULXS01031405.1_pt1 | contig 12248 bp, 10 predicted proteins | sample 1961421 | NCBI WGS metagenome assembly ULXS01 (sample SAMEA4835842, study PRJEB28245) | human gut metagenome | biome: gut microbiome; material: fecal sample | place: Denmark | collected 2008
TCATGGTCATTGTAGTATTTCTTCAGCTTGCATAGTAAAGGACGGTTTACATATGGAACAGGGAAACTATGGAGAAAACTTTGACAGAGGATATGAGGAGCAGGCGAGACCGAGACAGCAGGTGATCGTGATCGGGGAACCGGTTCCGGATAAGAGAACGACCAAGAACCTTGCAATCTGTTCGCTGGTACTTGGAATTCTTGCGATTGTATTCAGCTTTTTGCCTTATATTGGAATTATTCTTGCACTGATCGCATTGCCACAGGGAATTGTAAGTCTTGTGCAGAAGCGGCCGGGCAAAGGACTTGCGATTGCAGGGATTATTACAGGAATATTCGGAATATTATTGTCGATATTGTTTATTTTGGTGTATGTTGTTGCGGTACTTGCTTTATAATACCGGGATAGGATAAAGAGGTTATTACAGAAAGAATGTCAGCTTTGTGTAGTAACCTCTTTTTCTACCTATTGACATTTTTTCTCTTATTGTTACAATAAAGTTAGTCGATACTAACCAACAAAATACATACATTATGAATAGAATACGAAATTGTAAAATTGATTGAGGCCTTAAAGAAAATAACTGAAATAAAGTTTGCAATTACTTATTAATAATAAGAGAGGAAGGTGTCTTATGGATCAGGCAGTATTTTATGGAATTTTAATTCCGTTTTTGGGTACGTCGCTCGGTGCAGCGTGCGTATTTTTTATGAAACATGATATGAGCGAACGGTTGTCCCGGATCCTTACCGGGTTTGCTGCAGGGGTGATGGTGGCGGCATCCATCTGGAGTTTACTGATTCCGGCGATGGAGCAGTCGGAAGAGATGGGAAAGTTTGCGTTTGTTCCTGCAGTTGCAGGTTTTTGGGGAGGCATTCTGTTTCTGCTTCTGTTAGATCACATCATCCCACATTTGCACAGGTACAGTGTCAGTGCAGAGGGACCAAAGAGCAGATTGCAGAGAACTACCATGATGGTGCTGGCCGTCACGCTGCATAATATTCCCGAAGGAATGGCAGTCGGGGTTGTGTATGCGGGATATCTGGCTGGAAATGCAAAAATCACAGTGGCGGCAGCTATGGCATTGTCAATAGGGATCGCAATCCAGAATTTCCCGGAGGGGGCGATTATTTCCATGCCGCTCAGGGCCGAAGGGATGAAAGTGTCAAAGGCTTTTGCAGGCGGTGTGCTTTCGGGGATTGTGGAGCCGGCCGGTGCAATGCTCACAATCCTTGCAGCAAGATATATTGTCCCGGCTCTGCCTTATCTGTTAAGCTTTGCAGCCGGAGCGATGATCTATGTGGTTGTGGAGGAACTGATCCCGGAAATGTCCCAGGGGGAACATTCCGACCTTGGAACGATCTTTTTCGCAGTGGGATTTACGGTGATGATGTCGCTGGATGTTGCTCTTGGGTAAAAATAACAGAATAGAGACAGTGAAAAAGAAATTCCTTTCCGGATGTGAAGGGAGTTTCTTTTTTTACACAGATGAATTGTGGACATACCAGTGACAAAACATTGTGTATTTTTTAACAAAATCATTGACAATAATACTTATGCAATGTATGTTATAGATAGAATGTTTTATAAATAACAATCTGGTTATACCAGAGGACAGACGCTGGGATCTGACATGGAAACATGGGATAGTCGGAACATAGAAGAAGGGAAGAGGGAGAACAGATGAAAGACTTTAAAGTGATTGAGGTAAAACGGAGTATTTTTGAAGACAACAATGCGGATGCTGACAAATTACGCGCAGAATTAAAGTCAGAGGGGACATTTTTGTTAAATCTTATGTCTTCTCCGGGCGCAGGAAAGACAACGACATTAAAACGCACGATCTCCATGCTCAAAGACGAGATGAAGATTGGTGTCATGGAAGCAGATATTGACTCTGATGTGGACGCACAGGCGATCAGTGAGACCGGTGTGCGTGCCATCCAGATCCATACAGGCGGAATGTGCCATCTGGATGCGGACATGACAAGACAGGGAATCCGGGAGTTCGGAACAAAAGACCTTGATTTTGTTGTGCTTGAGAACGTAGGCAATCTGGTCTGTCCGGCAGAGTTTGATACCGGAAGTACAAAGAATGCCATGATCCTTTCCGTGCCGGAAGGGGATGACAAACCTTTAAAATATCCATTAATGTTTTCTATCTGTGATGTGGTTCTCATTAACAAATGTGATACATTAAGTGTTTTTGATGATTTCAGCAAAGAGGCTGTGAAAGAACGCATCTTGAAATTAAATCCAGATGCAAAGATTTTCTTTGTCTCAGCGAAGACAGGAGAAGGTTTTGATGAGTGGGCGGACTGGATCCGCACTGAGATTTCTGAATATCAGAAATAAGTGAAAGCAGAATAAAATATTTTTTTACAGGAGCCGGCAGAGTGACGGCTCCGCATATAAGGAGGAAGAAATGGCAGATCCATTGGGAAATTTTGTACCGGAATTTATTGAAAACGAAGTAGAGAGAGAAGCTATTGTAAAGCTTGCTAAAATGATCACAGACCGTGTTCCGCAGAAACTTGGAATGAAAAAGATCACAAAGTATGATCCGGAGTACTGGGGATTATCTGCAATGTGTACAGATGAGATGGCAGAGATCGCACTGAAAATGGGTGTTCGTAAGCCAAAGACATTAGATCAGATGGTAAAGCTGACAGGCATTGAGAAAAAGCACTTGGAAGAGGTTTTACAGCAGATGGCTGTGAATGGTGTGATCGAGTATAATTGGGAAAATCCACAGCATGAGAAACAGTATGTACTTCCAATGTTTGTACCGGGAAGTGCTGAGTTTGGAAATATGAACCTTCAGATGTTAGAGGAACATCCGGAAGTAGGACGTTTCTTCGAGAGAATGAGCCGTCTGCCACTGGAAAAGGTAACACCTATGGTACCGGAAGGAGGAGCCGGCATCGGTATGCATGTTATTCCGGTCGAGAAAGCAATCTCTATGGAGAACCAGTCTATTTCCATCGAGCATATTTCACACTGGCTGGATAAGGATGAAGGAAAGAATGCAGCAAGCCCATGTTCCTGCCGCCGCTCCCGCCAGACGTATGAAGAAGGATGTGCGGATGATCCGGAGAGCTGGTGCATCGCAGTCGGCGACATGGCTGATTATGTTGTTGAGACGAATAAGGGCGGACGTTACATCACAAGAGAGGAAGCATTAGATATCCTAAAGAAGGCAGAGGAGAATGGATTTGTCCACCAGATCACCAATATCGATGGTGAGGACAAGATTTTTGCGATCTGTAACTGTAATGTGAATGTCTGCTATGCACTCCGTACTTCACAGTTATTTAATACACCGAATATGTCCCGCTCTGCCTATGTTGCTAAGGTTGAGACAGAGAACTGCGTAGCCTGCGGACGATGTGTGGAATACTGTCCTGCAGGTGCAGTAAAACTTGGACAGAAACTCTGCAGAAAAGACGGTTCTGATGTGGAATATCCAAAACATGTCCTTCCATCTGAGAAAAAATGGGGACCGGAGATGTGGGATGAAAACTACCGTGATAACAACCGCATCAACTGCTATGACACAGGTACAGCTCCTTGTAAGACAGCCTGTCCGGCGCACATTGCAGTCCAGGGTTATTTAAAGATGGCAGCGCAGGGAAGATATCAGGATGCGTTGGCGCTGATCAAGAAAAACAATCCGCTCCCGGCAGTCTGTGGACATATCTGTAACCGCCGCTGTGAGGATGCATGTACCAGAGGAACGATCGATCAGGCAATTGCGATCGATGAGGTAAAGAAATTTATCGCAGCCCAGGATCTGAAGGCTGAGACACGTTACATTCCAGAGAAAGTCGTTCCATCTGTCAGAGGATATTTTGAGGAGAAGATCGCGATCATCGGAGGTGGTCCTGCCGGTTTATCCTGTGCCTTCTATCTGGCTGAAAAAGGTTACAAACCTACTATTTTTGAGAAGAATGAGCGTGCCGGCGGTATGCTGGTATACGGTATCCCATCCTTCAAATTAGAGAAAGACGTTGTGCAGGCAGAGATCGATATCATCAAGGAGATGGGCGTTGAGATCAGAACCGGAGTGGAAGTCGGAAAAGATATCACATTAGATGAACTCCGTGCGCAGGGATACAAAGCGTTCTACATTGCGATCGGATGCCAGGGCGGAAGACTTCCGGGCATTCCAAACGATACTGTAAAAGGATGTTCTTCCGCAGTTGACCTCTTAAAAGAAGTCAATGCAAATGAGAAATATGACATCAAAGGTGATGTCGTTGTGATCGGTGGCGGTAACGTTGCAATCGACGTTGCAAGAGATTCCAAGAGATGCGGCAGTGACAGCACAAAAGTCAACATGTTCTGTCTGGAATCCAGAGAGACAATGCCGGCTTCCGTGGAGGAGATCGAGGAAGCAGAGTCCGAAGGAATCGTTGTAAATCCGGGATGGGGACCAAAGGAAGTTCTCGTGGATGAGAACGGTGAAGTGCGCGGAATCGTTTTAAAGAAATGTATTTCTGTGAAAGATGCAGATGGCAGATTCAATCCACAGTATGATGAGAACCAGCTTTTGACAGTAGAATGTAAGCATGTATTCTTCTCCGTAGGTCAGTCGATCGTATGGGGAGACTTATTAAAGGGAAGCAAAGTGGAACTTGGACGCGGCAACGGAGCGGTTGCAGATGCGCTTACTTACCAGACAGCAGAACCTGATATCTTCGTTGGAGGAGATGTTTATACAGGTCCTAAATTTGCAATTGATGCGATTGCAGCCGGAAAACAGGGTGCAATCTCCATCCATCGTTTTGTACAGCCACATTCGAGCCTTACGATCGGACGTAACAGAAATGATTTCATCGAGTTAGATAAAAACGATATCAAAGTGGAAAATTATGACAACTCCAGCCGTCAGATACCGGGACATAATGCTTCCATCGATACAAAACATTCCTTCCGTGATGCAAAACTTGTATTTACAGAAGAGCAGGTAAAAGCAGAGACAGCACGTTGTCTTGGATGTGGAGCTTCTGTTGTTGACCAGAATAAGTGTATCGGCTGCGGTATCTGTACAACGAAGTGTGAGTTTGATGCGATCAAGTTACATAGAGAACTGCCTGGATGCAGCAAGATGGTTCCAAGTGAAGATAAGTTGAAATATATTCTTCCAAATGGAGCAAAGCAGGCGATTAAGATTAAATTCTCCAAGAAGAAGTAATCATTTACAGAGAGGAATAAAATGCACGAACTTGGAATTATTGTACATGTTATGCGTACCGTGGAGGATGTTGCAGCAGAGAACAATCTCACAGAGATCAGATCCGTGACCTGTGAGATTGGAGAAGTCAGCGGCGTTGTCCCGGAATACATGACAGACTGCTGGGGCTATGCAAGAAGCAGATCAGAGCTTTTAAAAGACTCAGAATTAAAAATCGAGATCATACCTGGTGTTACCATGTGTGAGGACTGTGGAAAAACCTATTCCACAGTCCAGTATGCAAAAATATGTCCGCACTGTGGAAGCAGTGCCACGTATCTTCTGGAAGGAAACGGATTCAGCATCAAGGAGATTGAAGGGGCATAACAAAAAAATATTGATAGTAAAAAACCTCACTGGCTGAGTATAATCTGCTGGTGAGGTTTTTCTATTAAAAAGTAAAAATGCACAGAGACCAAATCCGCCTCTCATGCATCTAATCTATGTAAATAAGTGAAAAGCCGGCAGAAAGGAAGCTGATCCACGGACAAGTCAGTGGAAACAGCGCAAAATAAAATGACAAAAGAAACATTAGGACAATTGATTATTGATTCCGAGGAAACAATGTATCATATCGCAAAGTCTCTGCTCTACAATGACGCAGACTGTGCGGATGCGATACAGGAAGCCATTGTAAAAGCATTTGCAAAATTACATACATTAAAGGATGACTCGTATGCAAAAACGTGGCTCATCCGCATTGTGATGAACGAGTGTTATGCGATCATGCGCAAAGAGAAAAAAATTATTTCCCTGCAGGATTATCAGATGAACGAGCAGGAAACGGAATCCAAAGACTATTCAGATTTATATGAAGCGATTTTCCATTTGCCAGAGCAGATAAAACTGTGCGTCACACTGTATTATATGGAAGGTTACAGTGTGAAAGAGGTCGCAGCATTGTTAGATACGACAGAGAGTGCAGTAAAAAACAGGCTGGCAAAAGCGCGGGGAAAATTAAAAGAAGCGCTGGCAGATTGAGACATAGTGATGATCCATTGGAACAGACATACAAAAACACGGATATCGAATGAAAAATAATAAATTTCGTATCGTTTGGATAGCAGGAAAGGCGGTAACAGTATGAGATTAGAAGATATGAGAGAACAATTTCCGAAAATGCCGGAGAGCATGAAGCGGATGATTGAGCAGGAAGTTACAGTGCAGATCGGGCAGGAGAAAGAAAATGACAATCCAAAAGTTGTAACTTATAAGAAAAGAAAGAAAAAAAACATGGCACACCGTATGCTGGTGGCATCTATGGTGGCTGCTCTGGCACTTGCAACAACGGTCTGTGCAGGTGTTGCTTACCAGATGCATAATCAGAAGGTTGGAAAATATGGCTTAAAAACACAGATTGAAGGACCACAGACAGCGGCAGAAAGTACGGAGAATATGGCAGATCAGACGACAGAAGAGAGAGCGGGTAAAGCAGCCGAATATGTCAGACTGGAAACCTCTTATCTGCCGAAAGGTATGGTGCAGTCAGAGGAAGGAAAATACAGTTTTGAAGATAATTATATGCAGGGTGGAGTCAGCATGATCGTGTACCAGCTGACACCGGAAAAAACAATAACAGACATTGAAAATACAGGCATTGCTGTGAGCGAGGAAACCAGCATCGGTGGCAGACCGGCAGTTTACATGGAAACAGCTCCTGCCGAGGGTGATTCAGCAGAAAATTCTTCTACAGAAGGAACTGCGAATGAAAATACAACCGGTGCAAAAAAAATATATATGATTTACGCGGAACACAACTACCTCCTTGAGATGTTCATTTTCCCGGATGTGACAAAAGAAGAAGCATTCCAGATCGCAGAGGGTGTTTCCATTACTCCGACAGAAGAAACGAGCGGAGAGAATGTTATGCAGGTGTGCAGTTGGAATGACATGGAAAATGAGGCAGGAAAAGGAGAATCGGAAACGGATGAATCGGAAACATTGATGACATTTCCAAAAGAGAAAATGAAAAATATACACCTCATTGGCGGTGAGATTTCTCTGGATCAGAACGGAATTGAAGCAACACCGGGACTTACAGCAATCGTTTCCGATGTAACAATTTCCGATAATATCAGCAGTTTGTCAGAAAATATGCTGGAGGATGATACAAAAGCAGCATTTGACACAGACGGTAATTTATTGCCAATGAAAGTGGAATATTTAAAGAGCGGAGACGGTATCAACACAGTTGATGAAGTTGTGGAGACCAAAGAGATTCCAATGAAAATTGTTTCAGTGACAGTGGATTATAAAAATAATGGAAAGACGGCACTTTCCAATGTAATGTTTAACGGCGGCATTGCACTTCTGGCAGAATATGGAGAAAACATGCAGTTTGACGCATACATGAATGAAAAACCGGGAACAGGCGATATATGGGATTGCGTAAACGAAGAATCTATTGGATTTAGTCAGGAAGTTTATTTATCGGATGTTCATGGAGGAGAACGCCACAACAACTACATTAATACGATAAATCCAGGTGAAACCGTCACCGTGCGTATGGCATTCAAAGTGCCGGAAGAAAAATTAAATGAGATGTACTTCACCTTAAGCAATTATGGTGGCAGCCATTTCTATGATGAGACAAGCTTACAGCTTGGGTATGTGGATATCAGACAGTAGAAAATTTTTATGAGAAAACCCTCGCATCCAGTTTTAAGAAGCTGTTTGCGGGGGTTCTTTTTAAGTTTGCCGTCACCTATATACAAATCTAATTTATAGAAAAGGAACCATATAAACTGGCAGACAAAGAATGTCAGAGTCCTTAGCCAAATCTTTGGTATACACAAGATACTTATCAAGTATACGATCAGAATATTTTTTGCAAAATTCATCAAGAGATTTATGTGTTTTGTATCCGCTTGACTTTACTTCAATCGGACATATTTTATTTCTACTTGCAAGAAGAAAATCAATTTCATAATTATGCCGCGAAGTTTCATTGAAAAAGGTATAATAAAATAATTCATTGCCATTACAAGTAAGGATTTGGGCAACTATATTTTCATAGAGATATCCGAGATTTGTATTGAGCGTATCATTTAATAGTTTTTCGTATATTATATTTTCTGTAAAGTCTTTGTCCTTGAACATCAATGTAGTAAAAAGTCCGGTGTCGCAGAGGAACAGTTTAAATTTACAAAGGTCTTTATTAGTTGACATTCCAGCATTTGGATCATTGGCATGATATGAAACAAGAACAGTTTTTGAATCTTTTAATTCGGCAATTAATTCTAATATACTGTCGGCTCGGTCATTTGCCAGTACACTGGAAACTTGATATCGTGCAGCATTTTTATTTAACTGGGCAGGAATTGCATCAAAAAGAAGTGAAAGCTTTCCTGTTGAGTCTATTTTCTTGAAATCATCCTCATAAAGATTTAAAATATCACGTTTTATGGTATCGACTTTTCGAAAATTATTTGTCTGGAGATATTCATTTACAGCCTGTGGCATTCCACCAACAAGCATATACAGTCTGAAGTCTCTCATTAATTTCCGATGTAATTTATCTCCGATTGGATGGCGGGAGTCAAAGAGTTTTCTTACTAAGGCGGTGGTTGTATGATCACCTAAAGCCCATAAGAATTCTTCGTAATCCATGGGATACATAGAGAGTTTTCTTTCTTCACTCGGAATAAGGATGTTCTGTATGTTCTTTTTTATGGAAATCAGTGAACCGGTTTCTATATAGTCATATCTGTGGTCTTTTACTAATGATTTAATTGCCTGTCTTGCAAGTGGACATAGTTGAACTTCATCAAAGATAATTAGAGAATTTCTTTCGTGAAGATCAACCTTGTATTGTAACTGAAGCTGTAAAAAAAGATAATCTAAATCGGAAATGTCTTCAAAAAGAGCTTTGATACTTTTGGATACAGTTGAAAAATCAATTAATATATAGCTTTGATATTCATTCTTAGCAAAAGATTCCACAACCGTAGATTTTCCAATTCGCCGCGCACCTTCGATTAACAATGCTGTATTTCCGTTGGATTCTTCTTTCCAGGATAGTAGTTTACTGTATATTTTTCGCTTAAACATAGATCCTCCAAACAAAATCGCGTTTTTTATTTTGATATATTACCACAAAATCGCACTTTTTATTCTATTATATTACCACAAAATCGCACTTTTTCAATCATTTATTTGGAAACAAAGTGTCTTCAGCTTGTGTTTGATATTGACAGTTTCTGTGCCTGCGATGGCAAAAGCAGAGACAATATGGGCAAATATAAATTGAAAAGTCCTGTGATTTAAACTATCATAAAAGATATATCGGCAGACATTTTTACAGATGGAGGGGACACAAAATGAAAAGCTATATAAAAATTGTAAAAACAATGTTTTCTGGTAATAAAAGAGTATTAGCAGAGGCTTTTTCTGTTATGGTGATATTGCTTGCACTTGAGATGACAATCCCGGTATGTGTGAATAAAATGATAAATGGTCTTGCGGTAGAAAATGGAATTGTCACTTTTTTTGGAGGAATCTTTCTATTTGCCTGTGCATATGGAATCGTTTGTTTTTTATCAGCACTTAATACAAAATTATATATTCGTATTGGCAATCAACTATTATGGAACATGCGGGAACAAATTTATAAAGTGTTATGGTACAGCGGCTACATGGAAAATGTGCAGAAAAAGAAAGATAAGTTTAAATTTGTACTTTCAAATCAGGCATATACAGCATTTGCAATAGCTGTCATTTATTCCATTGGAGGCTTTACAAATTTATTAAGTATGCTTGCTTTTCTGGTAATTGTGTTTCTATATAGTGTACCTGTTGGAATGACATTGATAATCTGCATTTTTGTTACATTTGTTGTTTCGTTTTTTACCGGAAAAAAGATTTTAGAGGGGTATGAAACCTGCAATGTGATGCAGGAGAAAGATACAAGCCAGATATATGAAACGGTTGATATGGTTGAAGTGACCAGATCAAACGGATTAGAAGATTATTATTTGAAGAAAAATAAAATGATTCATGATAATTTTCTGCATTTGCTAGAGACGGCTGAGAGCCGATCCGCTTTTTGTGAGACTGTAGAGAGCAGTCTGCATTCACTGATATATATTGTAGTGGCAGGTGTGCTGCTTTTGAGCACAAATTTCAATGGGGGAACATTAGTGACTATATTATTTCTCACAAATTTATTGTTGGAAGTCAGTCAGAGAGTACAGCGGCAGTTACAGGTAATTATAAAAAACATTCCGGTATTCGATAATGTTGTGGAATTAATGGAGATTCCATTGGAAAGTGGAAGAAAATTAGAAAAGGTAGAAAATATAACGTTTGAGAATGTAAGTTTTCAAATAGAAGAAAGAAGCATTTTTAAAAATCTTAATTTTTCAGTTCAGGAAGGACAAAATATTTTGATTCAGGGAGAAAACGGCAGTGGAAAAAGTTCTCTTTTAAAAATGATTTTAGGATTTTATAAGCCGACAGGCGGTACCATATATATCAACGCAATACCTGTGGAAGCGTATGATTGTAAAACATTTTATAAAGAAATTTGTTATATATCACAGGAAGAAATGCTGTTGAATGAATCGGTTGAGGATTATCTGCGTTATGCTGCGCATGCAGATTTGAAAGCTGACAATATTGAGCAAATGCGGAGAAAGGTTAAATTGAGACCTGAAATTAAAAATATTGAGGAAAATGGAGCAACTCTTTCAGGAGGAGAAAAAAAGAAACTGCTTATGCTCAAATGGCTTTTGAATCCGTCGACTTCATTTGTCATTTTAGATGAGATCGATGCAGGATTGGATGATGAAACAAAAGTGGTACTGAAAGAACTGGAGAAAGAACTGCTGAAAGACCGAAAAAAAATTGTGATGAAAATTTCACATATTGATGAAGATATGGATGGATACGATCAGATTATCAGATTATAGAAAAATAAAGAGTGCCTATAAACGGTGTCGATAAAGTGCATAAAATTTCAGATGGAATATTGGGGAATCTGCATATTGTTGGAAAATATATATGATGATACACTTAAATCAGATGATATAGGAGCAGGCAGGAGGTAAAAGCGTATGCGTACAAATAGCAAGTTAAATATATTGATCGTAACTCCATTTGCATTATGGATGTATATTATTTGCATTTCCAATATTATCATGCAGGAGTTGAGTGGGGCACCTTATGTAGCGGGAATCATTACTTATGTGAGTGCGTTTATTATTTTTTTATGCTACTATTGGCTGCTTTTACAGAATATCAGAAAAATGGAGGACAGCGCGAAGTATTTAAAATGGACACGTTTTTGCCGGATTGTTGGTATTGTTGCATTTATAGTCGCAGGGTGTATTGTTTTACTTGTATAGAAAGAAATTGGAATGGAATGAAGAGATAAAATACACGAAGAAAGTGTAGGCATATTAGGTGGAAAGATATTTGCCTTGGATTAAGTATTTACAAAATGAATGTTATGGTAAATAATAAAAATCTTTCTAAATATGGAGAATATCATGGAAAAAGAACCAACGCTTATTGAACAAAAATTTGAAGATGCAGTGAAAAATTTTCGTCAGGAAATGGAAAAAGGAAAAGAATCAATGCAATACGTTTTATGTAAACTATAGATAGTTTTCACGCTTAAACGATCATTTTAACTTTCTGTAAAGCTGAATATTCAATTGTTAGGAGAGCTTATGAAGAAAAAATTGTTAATACTAATGATGAACTAATTCAGTTTACAGATTTGAAAAAAGGCACAAGAATTTCTATGAGATTATGGATAAAGGAAAAGACTTTATATAATGATATGGATAGACTGGATATTGTTACATTGATTCAGTGCTGTGAATGAAAAGAAGATGCAAATGAAGAAAAACAAAAAAACAGCCACACCGAGATTCATAAAAAAATCCCGGTGCGGCTGTCTTTTTACATTTATAAGGTGTAATTTAAAAGATCAGCCGACATATTTCTGTAATGTTTCCATAACAGCGCCAGGTTTTCTGGTCATTTCTGTGAAGTACTGGCAGGTAAG
>ULXS01025521.1_pt1 | contig 12156 bp, 14 predicted proteins | sample 1961421 | NCBI WGS metagenome assembly ULXS01 (sample SAMEA4835842, study PRJEB28245) | human gut metagenome | biome: gut microbiome; material: fecal sample | place: Denmark | collected 2008
TCTTTCATTTATTACTTGACTTCCTTATAGTTAAATCCTTCTTTCTTGAACAAATATTACTAAAAGGATTATCTCACGTTACCAATTTAATATAAAGCCAAATCATAGAAACACTATTTGATTATAACGATAAAATGAAATTTTTTTTACATACAAAGGAGTTGATTGATTTGAAAGATATTAAGACAAAACAAAAAGTACAGATGATTAAAACAAAGGATTCTAAGGCAAATATAAAACACTTTATTAAGCAGCAAACACTTCGCACACGCAATATGGATAAAGATATTCGTCAAGAGAGTATTTCATCCAATGCAAATGTACAGGCTACAAATTCAGTAAAAAAAGCTGCAAAACAAACATTTATTGAATCGAGTTATCGTACAACGAAGTTCATTAAAGAAAAAAGAAATGAACATAAAATAAAGAAACAAAATCCATTGCCAAATCGTAATGAGATTCATCCTCAAAAAGTATCCTATATTTCCAAAGCAAAACAGACTGTAGTGAATAAAGTGAATGCATCTAAAGTCAAACAAACAGGTGAAAAAATTGTATCTACACCAGTTGTTCAAAATACAACAAAAGCTGTTAAAACAACATACAATGTAATCAAGAAGAGTGTATCCAGTATTGGTGCACTTTTTTCATTTGGTACAGGAAGCATCTTATTACTTGTGCTTATTTTGTTTATTGGCACATTTGGAGTACTAGCACAAGATGGTGGATCCAATAGTGAAATCATTTCTTTAAGTGAAGAAGTCATTGCGTATGAAGATACCATTCGTAAATATGCCAAAGAAAATGATATTGAAGATTATGTTTCTTTAATACAAGCTATTATGATGCAAGAATCTGGCGGTAAAGGAAATGATCCCATGCAATCCAGTGAGTCAGGATATAATACCAAATATCCAAGAGTTCCTAATGGCATTACAGAAGCTGAATATTCAATAGAAGTCGGTGTTAAAACATTTTCGGACTGTATTAAAAAAGCCAATGTCAAAGATCCATCGGATACAGAACGTATCTATTTAGCTTTGCAAGGATACAACTATGGAAACGGCTATATAGAATGGGCACTTACGAATTTTGGTGGATATTCCAAATACAATGCACATCTCTTTTCAGATAATAAGAAACAAGAACTGCATGTAAGTGGATATGGTGATCCGCTCTATGTTGATCATGTTATGCGCTATGTTGGAATTACATTTCGTGGTGGAACCAATCCTAACTTTAATAATCTAGAAGCATGGGTAACAAAAAATCCATATGCAAGAATTGGTTTATATGGTCAATGCACATGGTTTGCGTGGGGTAGATTCTATGAACTATATGGATATGATCCAGGCTTTACTGGTAATGGATGGGATTGTGTCGATGAATTGCTTGCTGCACATCGTGATAAATTTGAAAGAGCGGATACACCAAAAGCAGGAGCCGTCTTTTCAGGTATTGGTAAAAATCATGTTGGAATTGTACTTAAAGTAGATGGAGAAAACATAACTATCCAAGATGGTAACTACGATGGTAAGACCAATACGTTTGAAGAAGCAAAAACAGACTGGCATACAAACACGTATACCTTATCTGAACTTAGAAGAAGGTATGGAGGTATTGTATTTGCCAATCCAAAGTAAAAGCGAAGACTCATCATCTTCGCTTGTTTGCTTCCTTATGCAGTTTAACAACTTCATTAGCTTCCTCTTCTGTACGATACAACTTAGATTCACGAACACGAGTACCAGAAGTACCACAATTGCCATTACCGTCAAAGATAATAGTACAAAATCCACCAGCATTTCGAACAACCTTAGCTTTTCTTACAAAGATAGAAGAAGCAACAAAGTAAACAGTATCTCCTTCATTAAATCGTTTCAATTTATTATCCTCTTTCAATTAATGTAGATTTAGAAATATGCAAAGATTAATGTTTATATAGTTGAATGCCATCAATATTTGTATTTTCATTATCCCATACAATACCTACACTGAATTTTGCACGAGTTAGTGATACATAAAATTTTGCCCTGGTTTCATTTCCTAAAACTATTGAATTATCAATAATCCAGTCTTTCATTTTTTTTGTTGGATAAATAAGAACATGGTCAAACGTCAATCCTTTTGCTTCTCCCATATTCTTAAACTTGTAGGATTCATCAATCTTGGTTTTGCGATTGTATCTTATTTGAACTGGGTTAAACCTATGCAGATATTCTTGAACATCTTCCTTTTTAACTAAGAAAAGACCCGAATGACTAGAGTTCTCTTTTTGCATACTACTTGGAATCGGATAATTTGGGTATAATTTTGATGCATACGCACAAATTCTATCAATATTTCTATAAGAATCACATAAAGTTGAAGTATCTATAATACAATCAGTTTTAGAACATTTTTCATTAATATATTCAATGATTTTACCATCTATATATTTAGAATTTTTACGTTCATTATGCGTATGGTATGTTACTTGTCTTGGATCACCAACCATTAAAATATTAGTTTTCGATTTTAAAAGTAAAGATATTATTTCTAAATCATAACCCGCCATATCTTGAATTTCATCTATATAAATATTTTCGAAAATATTCTCTATTCTTTCGATAACTTTTCCATTTGTAGACTTGTTACATTCATATGCAAACGCTGAAATTTTATCAGAATAAATTTTCATGTCTTTCGTAAAATAGTAATGCCTAATATCTTCTTTTGCATAGTAAATTTTTCTTGTGCTAGTTTTTATTCTAATTCCTGATTTTTCACTGACTAGAAACAAGCCATTTATTTTATCATTAATTCCTTGGGAACCTTGAAATGGTTTAACACCATGTTGTATTAAAAAAGAAAACCATGTTTGTATATGAATGTTTCCAGGTATACAACCATTTCGTTCAATAAATTTTTTTCTGATTTCAAGTTCATTAGCTATAGTAAAAGTTGTGATAAGTGTTGGTGATTGTTGCATTAATGCTTGTTCAATCAAATATGTTGTCTTACCAGATCCTGCAGCTGCAACAATCAATCTGTTTCCCATGTAACTGCCTCTTCAATATATTTCGGAATTACAAATTTATGTGGGTAATCAAAAAATTTTAATGCACAATTTGTTTTATTTGCATGCATATGAATTAAAGCTTTTTCATCGTTCTGAAAATCTTTTTTTAGTATTTCATTTATTTTTTCTAAACCATTTGCATAAAATAATTCTGGTTCTAATGTATTATAGTTAAAAGGTGAGTTTGGTTTATTTAATAGGCCATCCCTCGTTTCAGTACTATAACATATATGTATATTTGGATATGCACCATCTAAATATTTTTCATATTTTTTTCTAAGAGCCTTTAAATCACCATCATTATCTGTAACAACAATAACTTTCGCTTTAGATAATTCAGCAATTTCTAAAAATCGCAAAAAAGATATACCTGTGGATATTACCTCAATACCATCTTCAATAGGTAACTTTTCATTATTCAACTGCATATATGCCTTTTGAATAATTAATTCATCTGAATCCCCTTCGCAAAGAATTGCTTTTTTTGACAATATTAGACGTAACGTATCATATCCTGCTATTTTTTTAAAAAATTCGTATGTATCATTTGATAGTTTGGAAAATTTCGTTGGCACATGATTTTTCAGCATTATAATCTTTTCAAGACCTAATTTATTTGCTACAAAACTACTATGTGTTGTTATAAGTATTTGATTACCCATATACTCCTTTGAAATGTAATTTATAAGTACATTTAAATTAGTATGAGACAAATGATTTTCTGGCTCCTCAAGCAATATTATCTGTGGCTTAGTGCTTGTTTTTGTTAATAAAGCAATATCAGTTTTCACCATGCATTGTGAGCCTTTTCCAATATAATTGAAAGGAATATCATTTAATTCAGTTACTAAGTTACTTTCCCATGTGTTTTTTGAACCTAAATCAACTGTCACTTTTAAAGATTTATCTTTGAAAAGTTCTGATTTTTCTGATAATTTATTATTAATTGAAATAATAGATTTGTCTTCAGAAAATGATTCTTTCATTCTACGATGAGCTTGAATAATCCCCACTAATTCATCATTAGATAATTTATTTTTTAAGATTTTAGATAAATATAAGTCTTGTCCATTTTGATATTTATATTCTGATGAATCAATCAAAATACAACCAAATGGAATTGATCTTGTTGTAACTGAGTCATGAGCAAATGTCATCCATGAAACTTCATAATATTCAATAGGTATACTTTTGATTTCATTATTTTTAATTAAACTTTCATATTCAGAAGCATAATCATCATTAAATTTGATTTGGAACACAAAGCCTTCCGCATTATTATTACTATCTGAATTGTAATCACCATTCATGATTTTTGATTCAGTTTCCTTAAAATAAATCTCTATAGATATTTCTGGTGGTGATATTGGGTGTTTGCTATTAACAGAATCAATGTATTCTTTCACACTTAACTGATTAAAAGTATATTGGGAAATCTCATTCCATATACTTTTTCCATAAAGATATCCAGATAAGGCTAAATTAATAGCTTCAAGTATTGTTGATTTTCCTGATTCATTGTCACCAACAATAATATTTAATCCTTTATTTAATTCGAGAGAAAAGTCTTTGTAGCATTTGAAATTTTTTATTTTAATTTTTGATATATACAATTTTATTCCCTCCCTAATAAATAAAAGGTATCCAATCTTTTATTTCCTTTAGTCCTTTATACAATTTTACCCATTCATGATTATCTTCCAAAAAGTTTATTCCAGACATAGTTATTCGTGGAGTTCCAACAATTAAATTAGGCTTGTTATCATAATAATTTATTGTAAAACCTTTCGCATAGTTTTCTTCAATGATGATCTGTACACATTGTATAAATGTTACTTCATCTACAGAAAAAGAATCATAAGTATATTTAATTGAAGAATTATTATTAACTTCACGGAGAATAGCATAAATAAGTTTTTTTCGATTGATTTCCATAAAAAGTCTTCTCCTTATTTTTTCATACATTATGGTGGTTATATTCATAATGATAAATCTATAAAATTTCTGTTTACATCATATGGTCTAATTTGAATACCAGCTCGAACTAAGTGATAATCTTCTCCAACAGTATAGCCTTGTCCATATACAATAAAAGTTAGATAGTCTTCAACTAAAGCCAAATCCACACCATCTTTAAAAGCCACATATTCAATCATTTCATCACAACTATGTAATTTACATTGTTTAATAATTGGCTCTTTATCTTTATTTACTTCATCAAAATACTTAATGATTGCTGCACAATCATAATTAGGATATTTTAATAGTCCTTCCAATATTTCTTGAGTTTCTTTGTTATGTATCTCTTCTTCAAACTCATCGCAATCTAAGATACTTTTTGAATTTAGTAATTTCATGAATTATCAACTCCTTCTGAGTGTAGCAATTGTACTTTTTCTTCAATAGAAGCACATAGTTCAGCAATCATTTTTGTATCGGCCACTTTATAATTTCTAAGTAAGTAGTTGAAATCTATTCCAAATGTATAAATAAAGTCATAATCTTCAACTTTATTATCCATTCGCCAATCAACATCTGCATACCCAAAATACACTAGATTATCATCCGAATAACGTAACAAATCTTCATCATTTTTAAATACATCTAGTTCTTTGTTGTAAGGAAGAATAAATGCATTTCTAACGTGCTCATCTTTGATTGTATTATGAACGTAATCACCATATGTAATCTGCTTTTGCAAAGACTGTGTATCTGGTAAATCATTCATGCTATGTGTGCATCCATATTGATACATTTTTGCATCGAGAATGTAAGTTTTATCTTCATTTTTAACAATCGTATCCGGTCTTAATTCAGATGCTTTTCCATTTCTTCCACCAATAAGATGCCAATGACCACTTGGATTATATTTGCTTTTATTTGTGGAAATTCCTCCAAATAAAGAATCTACCATGGTTTCAAAAACATAATAGTAATTTGTGATTCCATAAGAACATGCAGAAGAAATCATCTTATTTCCTTCGGTGTTGTTTAAGATTTTTAATAGATGGTTATATCTCAATTTCTTTATATCGTCAAAAGTCTGATTAAGCTCTTTTCTTATTGCACTAGCCATTTCAGAAATTGAAAACATTTGTTGAATTTCCACATAAAAATTGTAATCAAATAGCCATCCAATACGATCAACACTTTGTTTCAAACATAACCTGTATGTCTGTGCAACAATATCATTCGATGCCGATATCTTAGAAGTAATCATTTTGTCATAAATGATATTTCCATCTGAATATATAGGCGTCTGTTTTAATGTACGTTTCCAATCAATTTTTCCACTATTAGATCTAGAATATTTTTTTTCTCGATTGTAATAATATCCATTTTCAAGGAAATCACGAATGATCCATAAATAAGAATCAATAGGCCAGACATCATTGTTCGCATCGTTCCCTTTTTTTACAGACTGTTTATCAAATGTTTTTGCCAATGCTAAAGACTTCAAGAATAACAATCTATCATTTTTTATATTTTCCTTTTCCTCACGAAAAACTTGAGGAACAAATAGCTTTACATTGTCATTCTCGATTTTAATTCCAACAAACTCATTTGATTTATCCACTTTTACTAGGGTTACTTCTCTAGTCATTGTCATCATCTACTTTTTTAGCATTTCCAACTAATTCATTAGAAATGTCTTTAGTGAAAATCTCAGAGAAAATGTTTTGTGATTCTGCCTGTTCTGCACCAACATTATCTGGCTCTTCTAAAAATTCTTTTTTATACGCGTCAATGCGTTCATAAATTTTATCTGTTGTTAAAATTTGTTCTTCAAACAAAATCTTATGATTAAACTTCGTAACATCATTAAACAAGTAATCTAGAACGTTATTGGCAAAGCTATCAATTTTATCTCCATCCTTCTCATTTGGATCTTTAGTCAACATGCTTTCATCCGCAAAATAGGCACCCATTTGTTTATCTTCAGAGATAGGGGCATCTTCTTTAGCGCTTTTATCAATCATTTCTTTATTGATTGTTTTTACAAAAGTTTCCCAAGTAACAGATGAATATGGAATATACAATTTTTTAATTTTATTCTCGTCACCCCAATCACTTGTTACTTTTTCTCTGTTCCATCTTCTCTTAAATGCTGTATCAAGAGGGAATACATTTTGATCACTTGTATTCATTGTCGCAAGTAAGGTCAAATTATGTGGAATGTAAATATTACCTGGCGTAAATTCAACACCCTGTTTTCTCAAATAATCTTCAATAAAAGCATTGGAAATTGGATATTCACTATCCCCAATAACACGGCCATTCTTGTTTTCTTTTAATCTATCTAATAATTGGAAAGTATCACCAAAAATAGCAGCTGCATTTCCACGATTTATTTCTTCAATAACCAAATAAATCATTTCACCTTTATTAGTTAAAGCACGTTCCAAAGCTTTAGTAAATGGGCCAGGAATAGGCTCGTATTTTACCTTATCATTATCATCAACAACAGGATAGATTTGACCAATAAAATCACTATTTGAATAGTCCAAATAGAAAGTAGTTCTAAATACATTATTCTTTTTATCAACACCATCTAAAACAGTATTTTCTATATAGTAACTCTTTCCACAGCCAGGGATACCATAATAAATTTTATTAAATCCACAATTTTCTATATTTGTTAAATTTGTATTTGCTACATTAACATCTTCATTTAAATTATCATCATATGGGCGATTATCGAAATATTTTAAATATTCTAATATAAATTCTTTCTTGATACATGAAAACCAAAAACCTCTATTTGTACAAAATCTTTCAAATGGTTTGTCAGGAATAAAATCGTTTGGGATATTTGCCTGAGTCCCTGTTCCTTCATTACCTTCTTTGCTTCTAAAAGATACTCCACTAATCTTTTCATCCGTATTTTCAATGCTAAAAAAATAATTTTTATATCTTTCTTGTTCTGAATTAACACACAAGAAAAAGAATTTAAAATTATTGGAAGCAGCAAATTTCCATGCTATTTTTCGTTCTTGAACACCACTGTCACGTGTATCAACCCAATTTTGCCTATTATCTTTTTTGCATCCAATTGGGGCAGTAAATATAACAACTTTTTCGTTGTTCACTTCCATAATAAATGCTCTATTATTTGTGTTATCAATAAATTCAACTTCGGATTTATCAAAATTAAAATAAGAAAACACTGCGTCAATCGCATTTTTATAATTATATGCCATTATTCTAATCATCCTTTCCATTCTGCGTAATTTCTAAATATCTATAAACGGATTTACCAATTGCTTCACCAAGAAGTGGTGGAACAGCGTTTCCTACCTGCACATATGTTTCTTGCTGATTACCGACAAAAACAAAATCATCAGGAAAAGACTGAATTCTAGCTGCTTCTCGTACTGATAATGTTCTGCATTCAGTTGGGTGTATATACATATATCCATCCATGCCAATATGTGCAATCACTGTCCAACAGGGCTGATTAGCCACAATTCTTTTTAATCTATCCTGAAAAATATCCTCTCTAAAAGGTAGAATTCTCCTTATTTCTTTTGGTAAATCCATATATTTATCACCTTGTTTCATATGATTAAACACTTTTTTTGCTCTATCATTTGACATTCTACAAATATTATTTTTTACTGTATTTGTTTTTTGATTTTTCCTCATTAATTTTTGATAATCATTCAAATTCTTATTTTTTGAATAAGTACATTCAGAAATACGCCAATTATCAGTAATAGTTGGTAGATCAGAAATAGCTTGTTCAACTGTAACAGCTGGCTTTAATATCTTTTTCAAAGATCCATCTTCTTGATCGTAATAATGAGTTTGCTTAGGATATTCATAATGTTGTCCGGTTTTTTTATGAGCTACAAGCATCATTCTTCTTCTAGTTTGTGGCACCCCATAATAAACAGAATTTAATACCTGAACAGGTTTTTCTACTTCATAAATTCCGTCTGAGCCTTCTGTTTTACCTATGTTTTCTATTATTTCAACGGCCTTTTTAAAGATTTCCCCTTTATATTTTGTGATAAAATTTGGAACATTTTCTATCACAAAAATATCAGGTCTAAAATAATCAACATATTTTAAATAATCCATAAATAGTTCATTACGTGGATCTTCTCTTGTTGGCTTTCCAGTTACAGATTTAATTTTTGCGTCACCAATTGTTGAAAATGTTGGACATGGAGGGCCACCAATTATCACATCAACATGATTTGTGCCTATTATTTCCGCAAATTTTTCTGGTGGTATATCTCTAATGTCTCCACTAATTGTATGAGAATTAACATGATTTAATTGATGTGTTTTTGCAATTGTTTCATTTAATTCAATACCACCTATACAAGTAAACCCAGCATTTTCCATCCCCTTAGAAAATCCACCGGCACCACAAAATAAATCAATAAATTTATATTTCATCTTCTTTACTCTTCCTTTCTTTTTTGGAAATTTCTTTTAGAACTCTTTTTATTGCTTTTGCACATGCTCTAGCTAGTAAAGGTGGTACCGCATTTCCAACTTGTTTAAATTGCGCAGTCCTAGCTCCTTCAAAAAAGAAGTCATCAGGAAAAGATTGAATTCTAGCTGCTTCTCTAACAGTAAAAGTTCTTTCTTGTTTACTATCTGGGTGAATAAATAAATTCCCATCTTTATATAAATGTGCTACAACAGTTTTTCCTGGCAAGTCATAAACTTGAACTGTATATCTATTTCCAAAATGTTTTGGGTCATGGTGGATTAAATCTGGCCTTATTTTCTGTAAATCCTTAAGTTGCCATCCACCATGTTCACTCAATATTTTGTATCTTTCACGGTCTTTCTCATTATGTTTTCTGGCAAAATGATTATATAAAAGATTAAAATTTGGTTTTCTTATTTCTTTTAAATAATCATTCCAATTTTGTTCCTCAAAATGAATAATTTCTGCACCTTCACCAGGCAATAATTTTGGCAAATCAGATATTGCATCTCTTACTGTTCTATACTTCTTTAGTCCCGCATGATTTTCTTGATTTGGTAAATAATGCGTTTTTTTAATCAAAGAGTACAAATCATTAATTTTATAATTTATATCTTTTCTTATACCAATAATAATCAATCTTTCTCTTTCCTGTGGTACACCATAATTTGCTGCATTTAAAAGTGTTACGTTTGGATCTCTGATAACATTATAGTTTTCACTCATCTTATCCATAATAATTTGATAAATATTCAACCCTTTAGGATGAGCAGTTAACAATCCTTTAACATTTTCAAAGATAAAAATTTTTGGAAGATAATAATTTAATATTTTCATATAACTTTCAAATAAGAAATTACGCGGATCATCTTGCATTCCGTTTGGATCTTGTGCTCTACCTACTGTCGAAAAAGCCTGACATGGAGGGCCGCCTATTATAATATCTGGCTTAGATTCTATTCTATCGTCCATTTGTTGCAAAATATCTTCGTTAGTTATATCAGCACATAAAACAGATTTTTTTATGTGAGCATCAGTATAACCATAATACTTCATTCTAGTTGCAAGTGTTTTGCATGCAGTTGCATCAATTTCTAAATGTAATAATGGATAAAAGCCAGACTGATAAAAACCTTCGCTCAGGCCACCACAACCAGCAAACAAATCAATAAAAGTAAATTTATTTTTATACATTTTTAACTCCTCATAGTAATCAATCTTATAAAAATTTAATTTGTAGTCTCTTTTTCAAAAGAAACTACTTCATCAAAAGAATCGCATTGAAGATAGTTACAGATTTTTAAAAGAGTTTCCATTGAAATTGGCTGATTTTTAGAAATCTTTGCCATTGTATTAGAGGATATTCCTAGTGCATGAGCAAACTCTGTCTTTGTCATTCCCTTATCAATTAATTTTTTTAACAAATTATTATAACTAATATTCATATACTCACCTCGTATTTAGTATATCATTTTCTAATAGTTATATAAAGAATAACTATAGAAACCTATATAAAATATAAATTATTGCCAGTTTTTAGCTTAATTATTTATATATTTTTGGAATTCCAAAAAACAATGAATTTTCTACAATATTTTAGCCTTATTAAACTAGAAAGTATTCATTTTATTCTTATCAAACGAAATATATGCGTTTCTTAGTATAAATAAATGTAACCAATTCTTAGTACATATTACACCATTCAAAATAGTACTTATATAACTAACAGTGCAATTAATCTGTATTTTTTTTTATAAATTTCTAGCTTTTTGTGCAATTTTTAGGCTCTTTCGTCGGCTCTATAAGTGAAGGGATGTCCCTTCACTTAGCTATAGACGTAAAGGAGGAACTAAAAATGGCTAAAGGTTATAATCACAAAAGTGCAGAGCTTGAATTCAAAAAAATGAAACAAAAGGACAATGAATTCATGCGTCGGAATGGAATGTCAGAATTAAATATCGACAAAATGTATCTTCATGATCGTAAGGATTTTAATTCAGATCGTAGATATAATGAACGCAAATCAAAACACAGCGATTTATTTGTCACTATTGCTACACAACCAAGCGAAGATCTTGTATCATCCGCAATAACACTGGAAGAATTTCTTGATCGAATCCCAATTGTACCTTTATCACAAGCTTTAGAAATGGTTAGTGCACAAGTTAGGCTAATGAGCTTTCTTAAAAATATGGGGTACAGTGATACAGAAGTAGCACGTATTATTGGTGTACATCCATCTACAGTTTGTAGAAATCTAGACAATTTATATGATTTATATCAGTTTTTCAGAAGATACGAAATGGACGAATAATGCAGAAGAAGCGGAACCAACATGGATTCCGCTTCTTTTAAAATTTAGACTTTGAATACGTAACAATTTCTTGATGCTCTATATCATCAATTTCATATTCTTTAAATTGATCATAGAAATCACCATACATATAATCCCTTAAATATTTTGCAAACTCTACTGCTTTTTCATCCACTTTCTCTGGTAAGTATTGCATGATATAGCTCCAAAACATCCAATAATGACTTAATATGATCATCATAAAATATAGATTTTTTCATCTTCTCCTCCTCAAAATAAAAAAATTATAACTTTTTTTCAATTTCGTGCAATTTTTGGACGTTTTCGTCGGCT
>ULXS01032263.1_pt1 | contig 12156 bp, 7 predicted proteins | sample 1961421 | NCBI WGS metagenome assembly ULXS01 (sample SAMEA4835842, study PRJEB28245) | human gut metagenome | biome: gut microbiome; material: fecal sample | place: Denmark | collected 2008
CCGGAGGTGTCGGCGAGGGTCTGATTATCAAACATGGAGAAATTTACAAAAAGGTACCGGAAGCAGAACTTCTGCCGGCACTGCGTTATGAATTGGAACATTGGAGTGAAGACTGATGTCAAAAGCATTTCGTGAAGCCTTTCCGACACTGAAACTGGAGGAAGAACTCGAAGGGCTGTTAGATACAACTGAAGTGACAAAAATAAGTGCGAATCATGAACATACTCATATTCGCATTTATTTGCGTGCAAAAAGACTTATTTTCAAAAAAAACATATGGAAACTTGAAAAAGCGATTACCGAACAGATTTTTCAGAACCGGGCCATACAGGTAAAGATCATAGAGTCTTATGAGCTTTCCGAACAGTATACCCCGAAGTCTCTGATAGAGGTGTATAAAGACAGTATTTTAGATGAACTGAATGCCTACAGTGTGCTCGAATACAATCTGTTGCGGACGGCGGACATGGAATTTCCGGAAGAGGACCGTCTGATTCTGACGATGGATGAGACTATTATTGCCAAAACCCGTACGGATGAGATTATCGAATTTTTAGAGAAAGTGATCTGTGAGCGCTGTGGAATGAATCTGAAAATATTTCCACAATACCGGAAAACGCAGGAGAGCAAATACCGGAAAAATTCCGAAGAACAGATCCGGCAGGAAGTGGCAGGAATTGTTGCGCGGACGAAGCTGGTTATGGAAGGAAAATCCCAGGAAACGGAAGAAAAAGAGAAAACTGTCGAAACAGAAGAAAAAACAAAGACAATTGCAAAAACGGCAGGAAATCGTGCAGACGCTTCAAAAAATGGTACAAATTATGCAAAACCAAAGCAGAAGTTTGAAAAGCGGGGAGAGTTCCGCCGGAAATTCGAGTCGGATAACGGCAAAAAATCCATGAATCCGGATGTAATATACGGAAGAGACTTCGAAGAAGAGAGCATGGAGATTGAGAAGATTGACGGACCGATCGGAGAGGTTGTGATCCGCGGAAAGATTCTGTCGGTAGATACCCGTGAGATCCGCAATGAAAAGACCATCATTATTTTTTCCGTGACGGATTTTACCGATACGATTGTTCTTAAAATTTTTGCGAGAAATGATGATGTACCGGAGCTGTTAAAAGAAATCAGCGGGGGAAAGTTTGTGCGTGTCAAAGGTGTTGCAACCATTGATAAGTTCGACAGTGAACTTACCATCGGTTCTATCGTCGGAATCAAGAAATGCGCCGATTTTACAACGGTCCGTATGGATACCAGCGTAGAAAAACGCATAGAGCTGCACTGCCATACCAAAATGAGTGATATGGATGGCGTTTCAGATGTCAAGGATATTGTCAAGCGTGCCATGAAATGGGGGCATAAGGCGATTGCCATTACCGATCACGGGGATGTGCAGGCGTTCCCGGATGCCAATCATACCGTACCGTCCGATTCGGATTTTAAAGTCATTTACGGCGTGGAGGCATATCTGGTCGATGATTTAAAGGGGATGGTGACGGACAGCCAGAACCAGGATCTGGATGCAGATTATGTGGTATTCGATTTGGAGACAACCGGATTTAGTCCGGAGACCAACCGCATTATAGAGATCGGGGCGGTGAAGGTGCAGAATGGAAAGATCGTGGACAAATTCTCAACGTTTGTCAATCCACAAGTGCCGATTCCGTTTCGGATTGAGCAGCTGACGTCGATCAATGATTCCATGGTGATTGATGCACCTGTCATTGCAGACATTCTTCCGGAATTTATGAAATTCTGCGAGGGATGTGTTATGGTTGCCCATAATGCCGATTTCGATATGAGTTTTATCAAGAAAAACTGCCAGAGGCTGGATATTCCATGCAAGCCGACGATTGTGGATACGGTTGCCCTGGCGCGTGTCCTGCTTCCGAATCTGAACCGTTTTAAGCTGGATACGGTTGCAAAAGCGCTGGGCGTATCCCTGGAAAATCACCATCGTGCAGTGGATGATGCCGGATGTACGGCAGAGATTTTTGTGAAGTTTATTGAGATGCTCCGGGAGCGCGGTATGTCTACCCTGGACGAAGTGAATGCAATGGGAACCTCATCGGTGCAGAATGTACAAAAGATGCCGACTTATCATGCGATCATTCTTGCCACCTGCGATCAGGGGCGGACAAACCTGTATAAGCTGATTTCGCTGGCGCATATCAAATATTATCACCGGCGTCCGAGGATTCCGAAGAGTGAATTTATCAGGTACCGGGATGGACTTCTGATCGGGTCTGCCTGCGAAGCGGGAGAGTTGTACCGGGCAATTTTAAATGGCCGTCCGGAGGAAGAAATTTCCAGACTGGTAAACTTTTATGATTATCTGGAAATCCAGCCGCTCGGAAACAATGCATTCCTTGTAAGAGATGAAGATTCTCCGGTTGCGTCCAATGACGATCTGATTGAGATCAATAAAAAGATTGTCCGGCTCGGTGAACAGTTCCATAAGCCGGTGGTGGCAACCTGTGATGTGCATTTTTTAGATCCGGAGGATGAAATTTACCGGAGAATTATCATGGCAGGGCAGGGATTTAAAGATGCGGATGAGCAGGCTCCCCTTTTTCTGCGGACGACGGAAGAGATGCTGAAAGAATTTGCTTATCTTGGAAGTGAAAAAGCAGAAGAGGTTGTTATTACAAACACAAACCGGATTGCGGATATGTGCGAAAAAATTTCTCCCGTTCGTCCGGATAAGTGTCCGCCGGTCATTGAAAATTCGGACCAGATGCTGCGTGACATCTGTTACAACAAAGCACATAAAATGTATGGAGATCCACTGCCGGAAATTGTGCAGGAACGTTTAGACCGGGAATTAAATTCCATTATCAGCAATGGGTATGCAGTGATGTATATCATTGCGCAGAAGCTGGTTTGGAAATCCAACGAAGACGGCTACCTGGTCGGATCGCGTGGATCGGTCGGAAGTTCTTTCGTTGCGACAATGTCCGGTATTACGGAGGTGAACCCGCTGCATGCGCATTATCTGTGCAAACATTGCCAGTACAGCGATTTTGATTCGGATCTGGTAAAATCTTTTTCCGGCCGAAGCGGATGTGATATGCCGGATAAGCTCTGTCCGCGCTGCGGAAAACCGCTTTCCAAAGAAGGGTTTGATATTCCGTTTGAGACGTTCCTGGGATTTAAGGGAAATAAAGAGCCGGATATCGACCTGAACTTTTCCGGAGAGTACCAGAGTAAGGCACATAAATACACCGAAGTTATCTTCGGGGAGGGACAGACCTTTAAGGCAGGAACGATCGGTACGCTGGCGGATAAGACGGCATTCGGTTATGTCAAAAATTATTATGAAGAGCGCGGCGTACATAAGAGAAATTGTGAAATTGACCGGATCGTACTTGGATGTGTCGGGGTGCGTCGTACTACGGGACAGCATCCGGGTGGTATCGTTGTTCTTCCGATGGGGGAACAGATTTATACATTTACTCCGGTTCAGCACCCGGCAAATGATATGACGGTCGATATTACGACCACACATTTTGATTATCACTCGATTGACCATAATCTTTTAAAACTTGACATTCTCGGGCACGATGATCCTACCATGATCCGTATGCTGCAGGATCTGACGGGCGTAGATCCGACGCAGATTCCACTGGATGATAAGGCTGTCATGTCGCTGTTTCAGGATACTTCCGCACTTGGCATCACGCCGGACGATCTGGTGAACTGCCAGCTGGGGGCATTGGGTATCCCGGAGTTTGGTACAGACTTTGCCATGGGCATGTTAATTGATACACAGCCAAAAGAATTTTCGGATCTGGTGCGTATTGCAGGGCTGTCCCATGGTACGGACGTATGGCTTGGCAATGCACAGACACTGATTCAGGAAAAGAAGGCAACGATTTCTACCGCCATCTGTACAAGGGATGATATCATGATCTATCTGATCAGTATGGGACTGGATTCCGAGGAATCGTTTAAGATTATGGAGAATGTCCGGAAGGGAATTGTGGCAAAAGGAAAATGTGACAAATGGCCGGAATGGAAGCAGGATATGATCGATCACAATGTACCGGACTGGTATATCTGGTCCTGTGAGAAGATTAAGTACATGTTCCCGAAAGCCCATGCAGCCGCGTATGTTATGATGGCATGGCGCATTGCCTACTGTAAAGTGTTTTATCCGCTGGCTTACTATGCAGCATATTTTTCTATCCGTGCGACCGCGTTCAGTTATGAGCTGATGTGTCAGGGAAAAGAAAAACTGGAAGGATATATGCATGAGTACGAAAAGCGCAAGGACGAGCTCTCCAAAAAAGAGCAGGATACCTACAAAGATATGCGTCTGGTACAGGAAATGTATGCCAGAGGATTTGAATTTCTTCCGCTGGATATCTATAAGTCAGAACCGCATCATTTTCAGATTGTGGATGGAAAACTGCTGCCGGCGCTCAATACGATTGACGGACTTGGCGATAATGCGGCAGTTGCGATTGCAGAAGCGGCAAAAGACGGAATTTTTCTTTCCAAGGATGATTTCAGGGAACGGACAAAAGTATCAAAGACAACAATAGAACTGATGAGTGATCTGGGATTGTTTGGCGATATGCCGGAATCCAATCAGCTTTCCCTGTTTGATTTTGGCGCGTAATGTTATGGAAGTTTTGAAAAACAAAAGAGGAGGAACCGCATTTTTGGGTTCCTCCTCTTTTACAGTCTTATAAATTTATTTTTTGATAACGCCGGGATGGAAAGCGGTGAGTGTTCCCGGATGATCGGTCGGTGTACAGAACACTTCTTTTGTCTTAAAATCGGTAAAATAGATGTAACTGGAAGTGACGTTGATATTGGAGTAATTGCCCTGTGCCAGTTCCTGATATCCACTGCCGTCATTTTTGATCATACAAAGGGCCGGATTGTCTTCGGAATAGCGCTGATAAAAAATACTGCTTCCGTATACATTGTAGAGATCCAGACTGTCCTTGGTAAGTGTAACCGGATGACCGGATTTCATATTGGTATGTACCAGGGCGTTGTTCTGATCCACATCCATATAATAGACATTGTCATCACTGGTTACAATCGGTTTGAAAGAATTACATTCATAGACTTTGCTTAAACTGTCACTGGCGGTATCCAGCTGATAGATGGCACCGTCACTTTCGGTTCCGCTGGTATAAATATACTGACCCAGCGTGCTGCATGTAAAAATGTAAGGCGAATATACTTTTTTGCGTCCTTCGCCATCGATTCCGATCTTGTAAAGCGTTGTAGCATCCTTGTCATCATAGTGCAGATAATAAATGTAGTTTCCGACAAGCGAGGCATACAGGCAGGGATCTTTGTCTAAAATTTTAGTGTTTTCTCCATTCTGGTCAATTCTGCACAGACTGTTTCTTGCGTAGGAGAAGAAATCAAATCCGGTTCCATTATTTTCATTATTGCGTACATAGTATACATAATGGTCATCGGCGTTGATATACATGACACGGTCATAACTGAGTTTTTTCAGATGATTGCCGTTTGTATCCATGGAATACAGCCGGTAATCGTCATCCGGATTGGCAAAATAAACGGTTCCGTTTTTCTCACAAAACAAGCCGGCATTGTAAAGGTTTCCGGCAGTATTTCCGTTGACATAGCTTGTGTTGTATTTGATCTTACTTTTCTGATGGCTGTAAAAGCCCAGTCCTGCAAATACTACGACCAGAACAGCAATTATAATTATGGGCAAACGTTTTTTCATAATATCGAGTCCTCCTTGGTAAGTTGTATCTTGCCTTTTATACCTTTGTGTTATAAAATTTTATCATAAATCATGAAGGAGCGCTATATGAAAGATTTACTAGATATCCGAAAAGATATTGATAAAATTGACGAACAGATCGTAAAACTCTATGAGGAACGGATGAAACTGACCTCGGATGTGGCTGAATACAAAATAAATACCGGGAAGCAGATTTTTGACAAGGAGAGAGAGGAATCCAAGCTGGCAACGCTGCAGAAAAAAGCGGAAAGTGATTTTACCAGACACGGAATCCGTGAACTTTTTGAGCAGATCATGGCGATGAGCCGTAAGAAACAGTATAAACTGCTGACGGAGCATGGAATTATGCCTCCGCAGGAGTTTGAGCCGATTCACACGCTGGATTATTCCAATGCAAGGATTGTTTTTCAGGGACTCGAAGGTGCCTACAGCCAGCTTGCCATGGAACAGTTTTTTGGAGAAAACTGCAATAATTTCCATGTGGAGAGCTGGAAAGATGCCATGGAGGCCATTAAGAACGGGGAAGCGGATTATGCGGTACTCCCGATCGAGAATTCTTCGGCAGGAATTGTCTCGGAAAATTATGATCTTCTGGTGGAATATGATAATTATATTGTCGGGGAGCAGATCATCCGTATTGATCATGCACTTTTAGGACTGGAAGATGCGGATGAGAGAGATATCCGTACCGTGTATTCGCACAAACAGTCACTGATGCAGTGCAGTGAATTTCTGGACAGTCATGCGGACTGGGAAAAATTCAGTGTCAGCAATAATGCCGTTGCAGCCAAGAAGGTCAAAGAGGATGGGGAGATTTCCCAGGCGGCGATTGCCAGTGCAAAAAATGCCCAGATTTATGGGTTGAAAGTATTACGCAATTCCATTCAGAATAATAAAAATAATTCGACCCGGTTTATTGTTGTGACAGGGAAAAAAGTATATACCGATCAGGCAGACCGGATCAGCATCTGTTTTGAGATTAATCACGAAAGCGGTGCTTTATATCATGCACTGTCGCATTTTATTTATAATGGACTGAATATGACAAATATCCAGTCACGTCCGTTACAGAATAAAAACTGGGAATATCGTTTCTTTGTTGATTTTGAGGGAAGATTTGAGGATCATGCAGTGCAGAATGCGCTGCGCGGACTTCGGGAGGAAACAATTGCATTCCGGATTCTTGGTACGTATTAGTCAGAATTGGTGAAAGAAGGTGGGCGTATGGCAATTCACACATTTGCAGCAATTTATATTGGCACATACGATGTGAGCCTGAAGGTATTTGAGTTTACAAACAGAAAAAAGTTTCATGAGGTGGATCACATCCGGTCCCAGCAGGAACTGGGAAAAGGCACTTATGGCACAGGGACAATCGGATATGAGCAGGTGGAAGAACTTTGTGAAACACTGGCGCAGTTTAAAGAGATCATGGAAAGCTACAAGGTAGACAGTTATGAAGTCTGTGCAGCCGCCGCACTCCGGGATACCACAAATGAGATATTTGTCCTTGACCAGATTTATCTTAGAACCGGATTCCGGGTAAAGGTGTTAAGCAACTCGGAACACCGTTTTATCAGTTATAAAGCGGTGGCTGGCAGTCCGGTGTTTGAGGAGATGATAAAGACGAGTGCAGCAGTCGTGGATGTCGGCGGGGCGAGTGTGCAGATCACATTATTCCGTGACGGGAAAATGATCACGACACAACACATGGAAACAGGCATTATGCGCCTGCGGAATCTGCTTGGAGACCGCGGATACTCCCTGAAAATGTATGAAAACCAGATTGAGGAATATGTCAATAAAAAACTCGAGGGATTTCGCTCCATGTACATGAATACGCCGGTGGATTATCTGATCCTGATCAGTGACTATGCCGGCGGCCTGGTCAAAAAAATTGAGGAAAAAGGCGGAAAAAGCCGGCAGGTAAAGCTGGATAAATTCTCTAAATTTATCGATAAACTGCTCAAAAAAACGCTGGAGGAGATCACAGCGGAATTAAATCTTTCAGATGAGAGGGAACCGCTGATCATTCCGGCACTTGTGCTGTATAAGATGATGGCACAGAATGTGAATCCAAAAGAGGTATGGGTGCCGGGAGCAAACATTCAGGATGGTATGGCATTTGATTATGCACAGCACAATAAACTGCTGGCATCGACACATGATTTTGATGCGGATGTCATTTCGGCGGCCACATTTTTATCGGAGCATTACCACAGTTTTTCTCCACACATTCAGACACTTTCCAAGCTATCCATTAAGATTTTTGATGCGATGAAACAGGAACACGGACTTGGAAAGCGAGCGCGTCTGCTGCTTCAGGTGGCTACAATCCTGCATGACTGTGGAAAGTATGTCAGCTTTGCGGAAGCGTCGGAGAGTACGTATCATATTATCATGTCCTCAGAGATTATCGGTCTGACCCATCAGGAGCGCGAGATTGTTGCACAGATCGTGCGCTACAATACTCTTCCGCTGGATCCGTATGAGGAAGTCGCTGATGTATTGAGCCAGGAAGAGTATCTTTGTGTGGCAAAACTTTCGGCAATTCTTCGTGTGGCAAATGCGCTGGATCAGAGTCATAAACAGAAGTTTAAAAATATCCGGATCGCGGTAAGGGAGAGAAAACTCGTGATTACGGTCGAGGCATTTGAGGATATTGCGCTGGAACAGGCATTGTTTGACGCAAAGACCTCTTATTTTGAAAATGTATACAGCATGAAACCTGTTTTAAAAGAGAAGCGTATTTATAACTATTAGATCGGAGGGCTTTTATGGACACAAAAATAGATTTTAAAGATCCGGCATATTATGAAAACCGTGAGCTCAGCTGGATTAAGTTTGACCAGCGTGTATTAAGTGAAGCAAGAGATAAATCCATTCCGCTTTTGGAGCGGTTGAAATTTGTCAGTATTACTTCTTCCAATCTGGATGAATTTTTTATGGTAAGGGTGGCATCCTTAAAGGATATGGTACACGCAAAATATAAAAAGCGTGATATCGCCGGAATGACCGCCACGGAGCAGCTTTCCGCCATCAATAAACAGGCGCGGGAACTGGTCAATATCCAGTACAGTACTTTCAGCCGTTCCCTGATGCCGCTTCTGCGTAAAGAAGGAATTTATCTTCTGGATGCACATGAGGATCTGAACGAGGAACAGGCGCGTTTTGTGGATCGCTATTTTATGGAAAATGTATATCCGGTACTCACCCCGATGGCAGTGGATGCGTCGCGTCCGTTTCCGCTGATCCGCAATAAGACACTGAATATTGCAGCACTTCTGACCGGAAAGAAAACGGAGGATGAGACTGTGTTTGCGACCGTGCAGGTGCCAAGTGTTCTGCCGCGTCTGGTACAGATTCCAAGCGAAGGGGAAACGAAGTCTTTCATTCTGCTTGAGCAGATTATAGAACGCAACATAGGCATACTGTTTTCCAATTACAAGGTATTGTGTGCGTATCCGTACCGGATCATGCGAAACGCAGATCTGACGATTGATGAGGATGAGGCATCGGATTTGCTGAAAGAGATTGAGAACAAATTAAAGATGCGTCAGTGGGGAGAAGTTATCCGTCTGGAAATTGAAGAGAAGGTAGATAAAAAGCTTCTGAAATTTTTAAAGACGGAGCTGAAAGTGTCGGATGAGGATATTTTTCAGATTGCAGGTCCGATTGATCTGACTTTTTTAATGAAAATGTATGGGATTGACGGATATGACCATCTCCGCTATAAACCGTATACGCCGCAGCAGGTGCCGGAAATTACACCGGGAAGTGACATTTTTGCCGCAATCCGCAAAGGGGATATTTTTCTGCATCATCCATACGAAACCTTTGATCCGGTTGTGGATTTCATCCGGCAGGCATCCAAAGATCCGGATGTCCTGGCGATTAAACAGACACTGTATCGTGTCAGCGGAAATTCCCCGATTATCAGCAGTCTGGCACAGGCAGCGGAAAACGGCAAGCAGGTGTCGGTTCTGGTTGAGCTGAAAGCCCGTTTTGATGAGGAGCACAACATTGTCTGGGCGAAAAAACTGGAACAGGCAGGCTGTCATGTGATCTATGGTCTCGTTGGCCTTAAAACACACAGCAAGATCGCACTGGTGGTCCGCCGGGAAGAGGACGGAATCCGCCGCTATGTTCATCTGGGAACCGGAAACTATAACGATTCGACGGCAAAATTATATACGGACTGTGGAATCTTTACCTGCAAAGAGTCGATCGGGGAGGATGCCACAGCGGTATTTAATATGTTATCCGGATATTCCGAACCGCTGGCATGGAATGAACTGGTGCTGGCACCATACTGGCTGCGGGATAAATTTTTGCGCCTGATCGGCAGGGAAGCGAAAAACGCGCGGCAGGGAAGAGAAGCCCGTATCGTGGCAAAGATGAATTCTCTCTGTGATCCGGGCATTATTGCGGCGCTGTATGAGGCATCTGCAAGCGGTGTAAAGATTGATCTGATCGTGCGCGGAATCTGCTGTCTGCGCGTCGGAATTCCGGGAGTGAGTGAGAATATCTCCGTGCGTTCTATTGTGGGAAATTTCCTGGAGCACAGCCGTATTTTCTATTTTTATAATGACGGCAATCCGGAAGTATTTATGGGAAGTGCGGACTGGATGCCGCGAAATCTTGACCGGCGTGTAGAGATTGTTTTCCCGGTGATTGAGGAGGAACTCAAAGAAAAAGCACTGCATATTCTGCATGTGGAACTGGAAGATAATGTGAAAGCGCGTGTGATGCAGCCGGATGGTACTTATGAAAAACTTGACAAGCGGGGCAAGGTTCTGATAAACTCACAGGAGCAGTTTTGTGCGGAGGCAAAAGCAGCAGTGCCGGATCAGAATCCGGGAAATAACCAGCGGCTGTTTATTCCGGCAGAACCGGCGGAATAAATTTACAGAAAACAGTTGACAATACCGTAATCAGGTGGTATAGTCAAATGGTTGTTAAGAAACAAGTAGAGTATCCACTCTCACCTAAGCGCAATCGGGCGACTTAGTGTTCATACTTTTAGCATGTTATATGAATGTTAGATGTAATAGTGGATAGTCTGCCTATCCACTATTTTTTATTGGAGGTACAAAACCATTAGCGAATTAATGATTAACGAACAGATCAGAGACAGAGAGGTTCGTCTGATCGGACCGGATGGCGAGCAGATTGGTGTTGTCTCATCCAGAGAGGCACAGAAAATTGCAGATGAAGCCGGTCTTGACCTTGTCAAGATTGCTCCGAATGCAAAGCCGCCTGTATGCAAGGTAATTGATTACGGTAAGTATCGTTATGATCTTGCACGTAAGGAAAAGGATGCAAAGAAGAAGCAGAAGACAGTGGAATTAAAAGAAATCCGCCTGTCACCAAACATTGACACCAATGATTTGAACACCAAGATGAACGCTGCAAAGAAGTTCCTCGCAAAAGGCAATAAAGTCAAGATCACACTTCGTTTCCGTGGTCGCGAGATGGCACATATGAACAGCAGCAAGCACATCTTAGATGATCTTGCTGAGCAGCTTTCCGATATCGCAGTAGTGGAAAAAGCACCGAAGATCGAGGGAAGAAGCATCGGTATGGTGTTGGCAGAGAAGAGATAACATTTATTAAGGAGGAATACACAATGCCAAAAATTAAGACAAACAGAGCAGCAGCAAAGCGTTTCAAAGCAACCGGAACCGGAAAGTTAAAGAGAAACAAGGCTTACAGAAGACATATCTTAACAAAGAAAACAACAAAGAATAAGAGAAATCTCAGAAAAGCAGCAATGATGGATCAGACAAACATCAAGAACATGAAGAAGATTTTACCATACATCTAAGATTTGTTAAGGAGGATATAGGAAATGGCAAGAGTTAAAGGCGGATTAGGCGCTAAGAAAAGACATAACAGAACTTTAAAGTTAGCAAAGGGATACAGAGGAGCTCGTTCCAAGCAGTATCGTGTAGCTAAGCAGTCCGTAATGAGAGCCTTAACAAGTTCTTATTCTGGACGTAAAGAGAGAAAGAGACAGTTCCGTCAGTTATGGATTGCTCGTATCAACGCAGCAGCTCGTATGAACGGACTTTCTTACAGCCAGTTCATGCACGGATTAAAAGTAGCAGGAGCTGATTTAAACCGTAAGGTATTAGCTGACATGGCTGTTACAGATGCAGCAGGTTTTGCAAAGCTTGCAGAAGTTGCAAAGAAAGCATTAGCTTAGTCATCGGAAAAATGTTGGGTAGAAAACTCCGGACAAGTTGTTTGTCCGGAGTTTTTTGAAAAATATACGGGGAAAGGTATTGGAAACAATGGAAAAAAGAGAACAGCTCGGAAGCAGACTTGGGTTTATTATGCTCTCGGCAGGATGTGCAATCGGATGCGGAAATGTATGGAAGTTTCCCTGGATGTGCGGACAAAACGGCGGG
>ULXS01045928.1_pt1 | contig 12116 bp, 10 predicted proteins | sample 1961421 | NCBI WGS metagenome assembly ULXS01 (sample SAMEA4835842, study PRJEB28245) | human gut metagenome | biome: gut microbiome; material: fecal sample | place: Denmark | collected 2008
CATTACGGACAGCCCACCAGTTTACGGATTATAGCATATCTGATTTGGAAAGGAAGCTATAACACTCATTACGGACAGCCCACCAGTTTACGGATTATAGCATATCTGATTTGGAAAGGAAGCTATAACGGATTCAGAGGTTGTTAGTGGAGAAGATAAATTATAGCATATCTGATTTGGAAAGGAAGCTATAACCAAGCCGGTTTTGCAGCGCAAAGGCTGGTGATTATAGCATATCTGATTTGGAAAGGAAGCTATAACAACATCATCCATCGGTCGGTTCCTTGTATAATTATAGCATATCTGATTTGGAAAGGAAGCTATAACGGAGTTGGCGGTGCCTTGGGCGGATTGGCCATTATAGCATATCTGATTTGGAAAGGAAGCTATAACCAACTACATCAAGAAAAAAAACTTAGAAAGATTATAGCATATCTGATTTGGAAAGGAAGCTATAACTTTAAATTCGCCGTAACGGACCGCGTCGGTATTATAGCATATCTGATTTGGAAAGGAAGCTATAACATGAGATTTCCTCTCCCGCCGCATAGTTGAATTATAGCATATCTGATTTGGAAAGGAAGCTATAACTTCAATCCCTGCGGAATTCCCATATAAGAGATTATAGCATATCTGATTTGGAAAGGAAGCTATGACGCATCTGCTGCCGGCAAACAAACAGCGCATATTATAGCATATCTGATTTGGAAAGGAAGCTATAACCCGGCTTTGACGTCAAAATTATGCGTACCAATTATAGCATATCTGATTTGGAAAGGAAGCTATAACGACAATACTAATGTTAATCCTTCTTGGAATATTATAGCATATCTGATTTGGAAAGGAAGCTATAACGCTGGCTGGCGACCGGATCCAATGTCTTGGATTATAGCATATCTGATTTGGAAAGGAAGCTATAACGACTGTATCTGATGAGTATATGTCGCAAGTATTATAGCATATCTGATTTGGAAAGGAAGCTATAACCGTTTATGACGGCATGACAACGGGACAACGATTATAGCATATCTGATTTGGAAAGGAAGCTATAACCCGGTTTTCGGCGGCCTGTTTGTCGGCTTTATTATAGCATATCTGATTTGGAAAGGAAGCTATAACCAAGAATAACGGCAATTCGCGCCGTGAAAGATTATAGCATATCTGATTTGGAAAGGAAGCTATAACTACAATTGTATAATATCAAACTTCATAAGCATTATAGCATATCTGATTTGGAAAGAACGTTACAATAAAATCATCAAGCTGGTTATAACTAACATTTTTAACTTTTACAGAAACTTATTATAACATCCATTTTTTAAAAAAGAAATAACAACCATTGGTTATTTAAAAATCCGGAACAATCTGAAAACCATGTCATGCAGGGGCATGGTCTGCCGCAGCTTATGCGGATGTTGCCTGCACAACCCCTCATCTGCCGGTCAGGATTGCTCCGGACGGTGCAATTATACTCAAAATTAATCTTTTTTAGAAGCATTTTCAGAAAGTTCTCGCGCTTTTTGCTCAAGTTGCTTTTTTTCTGAAAAGGCTTTTTCTATTCCTTCTTTGGAAAAGTCTTTGGGCAGTACTTCGTAGATTATATCCATGGTTGTTCTCCTCATATTTATTATGAATTTTTACCAAAATGTCCGCTTGGAAGCAATAAAAGGTTTGATATTCGGGGAAGTCTCAGGTGTATTTTCCGGGCAAATGCGGCAAAATTCTCATACGGAAAATAAAGGCCGACGGTAAATGCTGCGGCCGTTGATACGGGGAATTTATGTTTTATCGGATTCGGACAAACGGATATTTTCCGGCAAGTCGATTTTATTTATTTAAGTTTCTCCCGCAGATATTTTGCCGTATAGCTTTTTTCCGATTTTGCGACTTCTTCCGGCGTGCCCTGAGCGACGATTCGGCCGCCGCCGTCACCGCCTTCCGGTCCCAGGTCGACGATATAATCGGCCACTTTGATCACGTCCAGGTTATGCTCGATGACAACCACCGTATTGCCTTGGTCGACCAAAGTTTGCAACACTTTCAACAGACGGTTGATGTCTTCAAAGTGCAGTCCCGTGGTCGGTTCGTCCAGAATATAAAGGGTTTTGCCGGTTGCCCGTTTGGAAAGTTCTTTTGACAGCTTGATGCGCTGGGCTTCGCCGCCGGACAGGGTAGTTGCCGGCTGGCCGAGGTGAATGTAGCCGAGGCCGACTTTGCGCAAAAGGTCCAGCCGGTTTTTGATCGACGGGATGGAGTCGAAAAAGTCAAAAGCCTCGTCGACGGTCATGTCCAAAACGTCGGCGATGGATTTGCCCTTATATTTGACTTCCAGCGTTTCGCGATTGAAACGTTTGCCTTTGCAGACGTCGCAGGCAACGTAAACATCGGGCAGAAAGTGCATTTCGATTTTGGTCACGCCGTCGCCTTTGCAGGCTTCGCAGCGGCCGCCGGCAACGTTGAAGGAAAAACGCCCGGCGTTGTATCCTCTCGCCTTGGCTTCCGGCAGACCGGCGAACCAGTCGCGGATGTAGGTAAACAGGCCGGTATAGGTGGCCGGATTGGAACGCGGCGTGCGGCCGATCGGCGACTGGTCGATGTCGATCACTTTGTCAATGTTTTCCAGCCCTGTCAGTTTGTCGTAAATGCCGGCCGGTTCGCGGCTGCCGTTTAATTCCTTGTTGACGGCTTTAAACAGGGTTTCGAGAATAAGCGAAGACTTGCCCCCGCCGGAAACGCCGGTAACGCAGGTCATGGTGCCGAGCGGGATTTTCAGGTCAACGTCTTTGAGGTTGTTGGTTTTGACTCCGCTTAAGGTGATAAAGCCGCCGTTTCCCTTCCGCCGTTTGCGGGGAACGGAAATTTCCCTTTGCCCGGTCAGATATTGGGCGGTCAGGCTTTCCGGCGTGTTCAGCACTTCTTCGACGGTGCCTTTGGCCACTACATGGCCGCCGAGTTCGCCGGCGCCGGGTCCCATGTCGACCAGATAATCGGCGGCGCGGATGGCGTCTTCGTCGTGTTCGACCACAATCACCGTATTGCCGATGTCGCGAAGCCGGGTCAGGGTTTCGAGCAGGCGGTCGTTGTCGCGTTGGTGCAGGCCGATGGACGGTTCGTCTAAGACATACATCACTCCGGTCAGTCCCGAACCGATCTGCGAGGCCAGCCGGATGCGCTGGGCTTCGCCGCCGGACAAGGTGCCGGACTGGCGGGAAAGCGACAGATATTCCAGTCCGACGTTATTTAAAAAGTTCAGCCGGTCAACGATTTCCTTTAAGATTTTGTGAGCGATTTCCCGTTTTTGCGGGCTTAGTTTTTCCTCCGCGCCGGCAAACCATCCGAGCGCCTGTTTGATCGACATGGCGGAAACGTCCATGATGTCCAGTCCCGCGATTTTAATTGCCAGCGCTTCCGGTTTCAGGCGCTTGCCGCCGCAGTGCTCGCAGACGGCGGCAGACTGATACTGGGCAAATTCGTCGCGGGTGGCCTGCGAGTCCGTTTCCATAAAACGGCGTTCCAGATTGTTGACGACGCCTTCAAACGGCTTGTGGGTGACAAAACGCGAATAATACATCGGCACCGGTTCCGAGCCGGAACCGTATAAAATGACGTTTTTGGCGTTTTCGGGCAGGTCTTTCCACGGCGTTTTCATTGAGATGCCGAGATATTGGCAAAGCGATTCCAACGTGTCGTTGTAAAAGCCGTGTTTGCGGCTGTACCAGGGCAGAATGGCGCCTTGGGCCATCGACAGGTTTTCGTTGGGTACGATCAGACACGGATCCATATACAGCCGGGCGCCGATGCCGTCGCAATAAGGGCAGGCGCCGTACGGGTTGTTAAAGGAAAACAGCCGCGGCTCGATTTCCTCAATCGTAAAACCGCTGACCGGGCAGGCAAATTTGGAAGAAAAGGTGATCCGGCTGCCGGAAGAAACGTCTTCGGCAAACATCAGGCCGTCGCCGAGTTTGAGCGCCGTTTCCGTCGATTGTGCCAGACGGCTTTCCAGTCCCGGTTTGATTACCAGCCGGTCGACCACCACTTCAATGTCGTGTTTCTGGTTTTTGTTTAATTCCGGCAGTTCTTCGATTCCGTAGACGGCGCCGTCGATTTTCAGGCGCTGGTAACCCTGCCGCTGCAGGTTTTCGAATTCTTTTTTGAATTCGCCTTTTTTGCCGCGGGCGATCGGTGCCAGCAGCAGAATCCTGCTTCCCTCCGGCAGGGCGGCGATGCGGTCGACCATTTGCGACACGGTCTGCGATTCGATCGGCAGACCGGTTGCCGGCGAATAGGGGGTGCCGGCCCGTGCCCACAGCAAACGCATGTAATCGTAGATTTCGGTAACCGTGCCGACGGTCGAACGCGGATTGTGCGAAGTGGTTTTCTGTTCAATGGAAATGGCCGGAGAAAGCCCTTCGATCGAGTCGACGTCCGGTTTTTTCATCAGTTCAAGAAACTGGCGGGCATAAGAGGAAAGGCTCTCGACGTAGCGTCGCTGCCCTTCCGCATAAACCGTGTCAAACGCCAGTGACGATTTGCCCGAACCGGACAGGCCGGTGATGACGGTCAGCCTGTTTTTGGGAATGCTGATGTCTATGTTTTTTAAATTGTGCTCGCGCGCGCCTCTGATTTCGATAAAATTGTGTTCCGCCATCTTTTTTCTCCGGTCTGACAATATAAACACGAAAGAACAAAAAGGCAACAAAAAAGCATGTCCGCCGGCGTTTGACCGGAACGGAAAACGAGGGCGGCGCAATGCAAGATTTATGTCAATAAAAAGCTGTCCCCGCTTGCGAAGCGGCGGTTAAAGATGTAAAATAAACATTAATTTTTCTTATGAATTTAGAAGATTGTCATGGTTGATTACAAATATGTCTGTTTATTTGCCGCAAGCTGGCTGACGTCTTTTTCCGTCCGCGCGGATATGAACGTGGCGGTTATTGCCCCGACCGACGGCGATTACAAATATTACAGCGAAGAACTGATTAACGGCGCCAAGGTGGCGGTGGACGAGATTAACGAAAACGGCGGACTTAAAGGCAAAAAAGTCAATCTGGTGCAGATCGACGACCCCTGCGACGACACTCTCTCGCTGACCACCGCGCAGATGATTGCCGTCAACCGTTCGGAGGAAGACAAGATGCATCTGGTGCTGGGGCCTCAGTGCATCAACCGGACGGAAAAGATTGCCGCCGTTTTTTCGGGCGCGAAGATTTTTCAGATCCATCCGACCGGCAGCAGCCGCGCCTTGTATCAGACGGCGCATCGCGGACCGGTGGAGCTGGTAGGCTATTCGGAACAGCAGGCGGTTGATTTTTTCCGCTATTATGCCGATAATTACGCCGATCGCAAACTGGCGGTGGTTTATGACGGCAGCAGTCCGGAAATGACCGGCATTGCCAAGGAAATTCAGCACCATTTTACCAAAGCGGGGCTGGGGGAAAAGCTGACCGCGTTCAGCCTGGAGCCTTTTAACGGCGACGCCCGCCGGATTGCGCAGGCGGTCAGGGCCGGCGGCGCCGAAGCGCTGTTTATGATGGGCGGCGGAGAAGTGACGATGCAGGCCGTGCGTTATCTGAAGGCGGACGACCGGAATTTTGTCGTCTTCGTCAACCGTTATTTCAGCGGCAGTAAATTTATCCGCAAAATGGGCGAATATGCGGACGGCATTTATATTCTTTCGCTGCCTTCGCTCAGCAGCAATCCCGATTTTGCCGAAGACCTGGTCAGGCTCCGTTTGTGGGGAATTGAACCGGACGGGCTGATGGCTTACGGTTATTTGTCGGTCAAAATGTGGGAGGAACTGGTTAACCGGGCCGGCGGCTTCGTTTATGAAAATTTGCAGAAAAGCCTGAACAAACAGCTGATTCGCGCCGGCTGGGGAACCGTCGTCTATACCGACGGAGAACCGGACCGTTCGCTGAAATATGCGATATACCGTTTTGAAAACGGAGAATATGCACAAGTCTACTGATTTTGCTTGGATGATGAAATCTTTTCCCCTATATTTGTTGAAGTTGTTAATTTTTTATAAAGGTATAAAATAATGGTTGGAAGTATCAATAAAGTCATTTTGGTCGGAAATCTCGGCGCGGATCCGCGGGTCAACACCACGCAAAACGGCAGCAAGGTCGTCACCTTAAGCGTTGCCACTTCGGACACTTGGAAAGACAAGCTTTCCGGCGAGAGAAAAGAACGTACCGAATGGCACCGGGTCGTGGTTTTCAACGCCCAGCTGGCGGACGTGGCGGAAAGGTATCTGCGCAAAGGGTCGAAAGTGTATATTGAAGGCCAGCTGCAGACCCGCAAGTGGGAAGATGCCAACGGACAGGAAAAATATACCACCGAAGTGGTGCTGCAAAACTTCAGTTCCAACCTGATCATGCTGGACGGCCGCGGCGACGCCGGCGCCGGAGCAGATGTGTTTTCCGGTTCGTCTTCCGCTTCTTCCGGCTGGGATTCCGCACCGGCAGCGGGCGGTGCTGCCGATCTCGACGACGACATCCCGTTTTAGCCGTTTTTTCCTGCAATCGAAAAGGCCCCGTTTTGACGGGGCTTTTTTTGTATATTGTGTGCGGTAATCCGGTCGCGGAAAATCTTTTTTGGGGTGCAATCGGCAAGCCGTCTGACAAAAGAAAAATAAATTTTCTGTCATGACTTGCAATAATGGACAAAAAAGCGTATGATTGTTTCTGCAAAGAAGAATCGGGAAAAATTGAAGAAAAAGAGGTTGTTATGGCAGAAAAGGAAATCAACGAACGCAGACGCGGTCTGCTCAAACGGGTGCTGGAAAGCAAAACCCTGAACCGTACGCTGAAAACGGTGGTGCTCAGCGCCTTTCTTTCCGGCAAGGCGATGAGTTCCAAAGCGGTCGAACCGCAGGTAAAAGACGCGGCGGTTGACGCCGTAGAGCAGAAGACGGAGGCGATGCCTTCGCAGCGGCTGAGCGAAAACTATGCCAAACTGCAAAAATTTGCCGATTTTCCGGAATTGTCGCCGGCGCAGGCGGCTTTTGTCGATCATACCTACATCGTGGACCACGATCTCTGGATCGAACGCGACAGCATTGCGGTCAAATGCGTGGACAGCCGTTATGTGCAGGATTTGTCGCTGACGGACGTTGCCTGCGCGCGGGAGTGCAAAGCGCTGCCGAAAAGCGAACAGAGCGCGGACGGCTATATTTCGTTTCGGCGCGATCCGGGCGTGATCGGCAGCGACGGCAAGTCAACCTATAACGGAATTATATCAACCGATTTCAACGCGACCAAACAATCTATCGTACTGATGTATTGCAGCAATAACGAACAGGTTGCCGCTCTCGGCAGACAGATGATAAACGGCGACCATGCGGAAACGGCGGAAAGGATTCGCCGGCAGATTTACCGCGAGGACGGGACAATCGTCGGTCCGGAGGAACTGGCAAAGGTTTTAAACGGCAGGGATTTTTTGTCGCTGAAAGGAAAAATCAAGAACCTGGGCAGCCGGTCGGCCTTTAACCGGATGTATCAGCGGGTCTGCCGTTCCGATTATGAAAACAGCGTCGCTTTTCAGGAGGATTATGCGCTCAAGTTTTACGGCATCGGGCGCAAGGGCAACCTTAACACGCTTAACCAAAAGGTGAAACAGGCAAACGGCGGCAAAGCAGACTTGACCAAAGTCCGCCCGGCGGTTATCGCTTCCGCCCTGAGCGAGATGATTGCCAAAGGGCACGGAACTCTGGCCGCCAACCCGCTGGCGTTGAAGCTGAAAACCCTCAACGGCACGGCAGCGTCAACCAACATTACCAATGCGCGGGTTTTGGGACCGTCCGCGCGCGCTCAGGCGGACAAAATGGCAAAATATGACTATCTGACCTTAAAGTTGGTGCGGGAGATGTTTTCTTTGACCAATAATCTGGCTTTTTATGAGGCGGTAAACAAAAAGATTGAAGAGCATGAAGCGGTGCTGGAAGGCTGCCGGCAGGATCTGCTGAACCGTTCTTTGCCGCAAAGTGTCGGTGACGGGCTGAAAATCCGCTCTCCGCAGGAACAAATGCGGCAGATAAAGCTGAAAGCGGATACCGCGCTGTTGAAAAAATTCATGGATGAACGCGGTATCGGCAAATAAAAAAAAGACGGTTGTTTGGTAAAAAAAAGTTCCGATTTAAATCGGAACTTTTTTTTGCGCAAAGACGGAAATCATTTCCAGGGCTCAACAACCGGATCGTCAAAAATGATCGGTTGTTTTTCAACCATAATTTTGACTCTCGTGCGGGCCGTGGACGTTCTTTCTCCGGTCGATGCGGTTGCCTGACATTCCAGCATGTAACAGGAAAATACCCTGCCGTCGGCCGTTTCGTCTGCCAGTTCGGTCAGTTTCGGTTCCTGCAAAGCGTAACGAACTTCCGGCACGGGCAATACATATTCCCCGTCATGGTCGGAGAAAAAGGCCTTTTCCGTCGTAAACAGCACCGGTACTTCAAAATCGGCGTAACAAACGGTATATTCCGTTTGATAACTGCGGATAATGAGAGGACCGTCCGTTTTTTCCCTCAGCATTTTTCCTTCCGTGGGCCGGAGGTCGCATACATGTTTGACGGAAGGAGCCTCAATTGCCGGAAGAAGCGTATCGCGGCCTTCCGCATACTTCAGTTCCGTCCGATAAGTCAGTTCGCCGGTCCCCTGCCTGCTTATTTTAATCCAGCTGATGTAGGAAGCGGCGTCTTTACCGTCAAAACCGGATGCTTCCACCATCATTTCCGAACCGTTGAACTCAGGTTGATCCAAGATGTCCGTCGAACAACTGCAAACTGCGGCACCCAGTGCGACAGCTGCCAAAAAGAAAAAATTTTTCATAGTGATAATAATATTAAAACCAAGTTACAGTTTATCGCAAAATGACGATGTTTTCAAATAAAATGTTATGTCGGGAAACATCTTGCCGGCAGAGCCGTGTCTGTTCGGAAACAAGAATGCCTTCCCGAAAAACGGAAGGTTTTTGCACCGGGGCGGAACCGCGCTTTCAAATTGTGCCAAAACTTTTTGAGGACGGCGTTTTTCGCGTTTGTTGCAGGTTGCTTGGTCGGAACTTCGTCGGCGTTTCTTTCCGTTTCCTGCGGCGGCGACAGGTTGCCGTCCGATGTTTATACCTTCCGCCGTTTTCTGCCTCTTTCCGTTTCCTGCGGCGGAAACGGGTTGGGTTGTCCGGCAACCGGAAAAAGTTGTTTTCGCTTCTCTTTTCAGCATTTTTTTCGGCTCTTTTCAAAAAGCTTTCTTCAGAGCTGGCGTCAATATAACCGTTATATTCTTTGCTGCTGATATGATGACTGTCAAGCCGGGCCTCTTCGCCCGTTCCTGGCGATGCGTTGCAACGTTTGGCAATTTTCCGGCAGTCTTTGCCTGTCAACGCCGCAGCCTCGTCCAGTTTGAATATGCGGCCATCAAAAAATTCCGGAAAATCTTCCGTATTGTTGCGTTTGATTGAAAAGGCATTTTCGGCGATTCCCTTGTCATCATATTTGACGATGTAACGACGGCAGGGAAAAACGTCTGCTTTGCGCATGTAAAAGTTATATTGTCAACGGATCGAATTTTTCGTTCTTCGTTTCCGTTAGAAAAATATTGATGCAAGTTTAACATGTTTTTGTCAAAAAGCAGGAGATAAACAACGGGAAAAGAGAACACGCGGCCGAAAATTCCGATGCCTTTGGCGATTCGGTTTAAAAATTCCGGTCGGCCGGTGTCTGTGTTTTTAAATCTTTTTCCAAGTGCGGCGTTTGTTTTTTTCCTCTTTTTCACGAAAAGCCCGTTCCAGATCTATTCCGTGCATGTTGGCAAGCGAGCAGACGTAGATGAACACGTCGGCCAGTTCTTCGGCGACGTTCCCGGCAACAGAGTCCGAAGCGACGCTGCCGGATTTTGAATTTTTGCGCACGGCGGAAATGACTTCCCCGCATTCTTCCGCCAGCAGGCAGCATTCGTAGAATTTGTCGGTTGTGTTGAAACCCCTTTCTCTTTTCATTTGCAAGACATATTGCTGAAAATCTTTTAACGTGGGATTGTTTTTCAGTTCCAATGACATGTTTTTGATCCTTGTTTGAATATTTCCCGGCCAAACAAGAGTAGCAGACGACAGGAGGCAATACAAGTTTTTTATCCGGTGACAACCCGGTAACCGTTTATCGGTTTTGCGCGGCAGCTTGACGACAAAGGGTAAAAAAGTTCGGACTAAGCCGGTTTTTGAGCGGTGGTGCATGACTCGCAATCCGCGAGCTGTTTTTTATTACTTGTGTGACATCGGATGATATATTTTATGTTGGTTTCCTATATGCGTATCAGCCGCCAAATAAATCAAATTTGTCACACTGTTATTATAGGAATTGTTATCGATATGATGAACAACATATTTTTTTTCGATATAATTCTCTGGTTTTGTTAAGAAAAAACGAGCTATAATTTTATGAATATCATAGTCTGCGGTTTTGCCGGTAATATTTAAGCAAATTTGACGGCCGGAATTTTGACGATTTTTGGGAACTAAGGCATTTTCTCTGAATAAATTTTTCAATTCGTCCGAAAAATCCAACCACCTATATCCAGAAGAAACTTCATCAGCTTTTTTTAATTCCTCTGGAATAATTTCTTCCGCCTTTTCCTTATCTTCATCTTTAATTTTGACAACGTAGCCATAATTACTGACATAGTACCCTTTGTAATAATGTTTCCAATTTTCCTCTATTTGCATAGAACCTATGTACCCGATATCGCTAAAACACTTGCTTGCATTCTTTAATTCGTCGGTATTTTCTTCTGCGTACCATAACCTTTCAGAAATGGAACAAACCTCCTCACTTCTATTTTTGCAAATTCTAAGAGGAGGATTAAATTTTTGTTTTACAATAGTCATTGTTGTTTCCTCTCTAACCTAATCTTGTAACGAAATCATTATTCGTTTGCCATTGAGTGTCGTATTTACTATCAACTTTATAAAACAAAATATCCGCATCATATTTACTGTCCACACGATACACCTTAATTATACCCGATTCATATTTATTATCAGCAACATAAATTCTGGCCATTTTAGTCTCTTTTCTTTCCAAATACGTTAATACCCAAAAGTCGCCATATTAACAGGTGACCGGAAGTTGGAAACTGCCGATAGATAGTGCGGCCTGTTGGTTGGAACAGCTTATTTTGCCGTGATATTTTTTCCGTAAATTTTATAAAAAAGAAAAGACACAATCAATTGAAAAAACAAGAATAAATAAGCAGGTTCGGCAGCCTTTTCCAAAATGCAATTTTCAAAAACGAGACTTTCGAACTTGCTTAAAGTCATAGTTTACATAACAAAACAGCGCCCTGAAAAGAGCGCTGTCTGTATTGGCGACCCCAACGAGACTCGAACTCGTGTTACCACCGTGAAAGGGTGATGTCCTAACCGCTAGACGATGGGGTCATCGAAACTAGGTGCATATATACAGATAAAAAAAATAAAGGTCAAGTATTATTTTTACAAAAACGAATTTTTTTTGTTCCGGGGCCCAAAAGGCTTCCGGTATCCAAAACGGCCAAAGCGGCAGGACGCAAGAAACGGGGATTGTATCGGAATGCCGCCGCGGGAAAACGGCCGTTTTCAAAAATGGCAGGGCAGGAAGCGGATCAGATGTCAGTCGTAACCGCGGTAAGGCTTTTGCGGCAGCCGGACGTCGCGGTTTTTGACGCCGCCGTCAAGCGCGGACAAAACGGCCGTCGTTTCCGGGTAAAAGCTTTCTCCCTCATATTTTTCCAAAGCATGTGCGGCCGATTGAAGTTTGAACTTGTCATTTCCGGCCACGGCTTTGTAGACTTTGTTGATTGCGTATTTACGGCAGATTTCTTTCCCTTTGGCATCCAAAGTGCCCGTCAGTTCCCGTATCTGCCGTTGAACGATCAGACGGTGGCGGCGGTAATGTTCTTCGGGAACGATGTTTTTGATTTCGTGTTCGCGAACCAGACGCTCATAGAGCAGATTGACGTAAGTATTGCGAAACGAAAGCTTTTTCAGCAGATCGTCGCTTTTGAAAGCGAAAGCCCAGCGGTTAAGCATGTTTATGTCGCGTTCTCTTTTTTGTCGCTGGATTTGTTCCGCTTCCGCCGCGGCTG
>ULXS01014443.1_pt1 | contig 12094 bp, 10 predicted proteins | sample 1961421 | NCBI WGS metagenome assembly ULXS01 (sample SAMEA4835842, study PRJEB28245) | human gut metagenome | biome: gut microbiome; material: fecal sample | place: Denmark | collected 2008
CGAAGCTGAAGGCACCGATCTGAAGAAAACTGAGAAAAAGCTGTAAATAGATCATAAGGCGCCTCCTTTCTGTGCATTATCCTGGGAAGTATTACGGTCGTTTTTTTTGGCCTTTTTCTCCCGGTACAGTGTCAGGACGACACCCAGGGCAATACAGATCAGGATCAGTACAATGGCACTGACTTTATAAAAGTAATTGGCAATAAAAGCTGCGGCCATAATAAAAATAGACAGGTATTGTTTTTCTTTTACAATACCAGATGCCATGCTAAAGCTGACTTCCATAATAACTGCCCCTACACCTGACTGCATGCCATTTAACATCCACCCAACGATCAGGTTGGAACGGAATGCCGCATAACAGAATGAGATAGCAGAAAGAATGACAAAAGGTGGTATTACCGTAGCGATCACAGAGCATAAAACACCGGTCAGGCCAGCCAGTTTATAGCCAACAACAATGGCACCGTTTACGGCGATTGCTCCGGGACAGGACTGGGCGATAGCCACTAGATCCAGCATCTCTTCTTCATCGATCCAGTGATACTGGTCTACAAATTTTGTTTTCATCAAAGTAACGATCACGTATCCGCCGCCAAAGGTAAAGGCACTGAGATACAGAGTTGAGAGAAAGAGCTTTTTAAGGATCTCATCTTTACTGGCTCCTTTTATATTTAATTCCATATTTTCCTCCTGTGTAACAGACTACTATACGTCCAGATCGTGGACGTACAACAACATTCTTTCTTACTATAAGCCATGAAAATCCAGATGTAAATGTAAAAATGTATGATGAATGAGAAAATGATAAGGTGATCATAAAAATTTTCTTGACAGCTTGTTAAGACTATGTTAATTTAAAAAGTGTGACCACTCAATATATTGAGTTAAGCCCAGACGGACAGGCGGGTCAGAAGCCGAAAGTGGGAAACCACATTATTGATTGGGTTAGGAGCCCAAATTTTATAAGTCGATACGCAGTATGCGTAATTTTATCAGTGCAAAAAGGCACGTCACTTGTGAAACGGTCAATAAGAGCTTCTGGCAAAACAGAGCAGAGAACTGGGGAGTAGGGTCACTTTTTTTCTGTCTGTTAAAAGGACAGAGACATTTAAAGACAAAACACATACAGCAGGTGATGGAATATGCCGTCACCTGTTTTTTTTATGTTTTTTTATGGATAAAAGGGACGGCGAGTATGAGGAGGCGGAAAAATGGACCTGGAAGCACAAAAGCGTGCGCCTATTTATGAGGCGTTAGAGCGTTTTAGAAAGAAAAGGGTAGTGCCCTTTGACGTACCGGGACACAAAAGAGGACGGGGAAACCCAGAGCTGGCAGCTCTTTTAGGGGAAAAATGTGTTGGATTAGATGTAAACTCCATGAAACCTTTGGATAACCTGTGCCATCCGGTATCTGTGATCCGGGAGGCAGAGGAACTTGCAGCAGAGGCCTTTGGCGCCAGCCATGCATTTCTTATGGTAGGGGGAACCACTTCTGCTGTTCAGGGGATGATCCTTTCAGTCTGTAAAGCAGGAGATAAGATCATTCTGCCAAGAAATGTACATAAAAGTGCCATCAATGCCCTGGTACTTTGCGGGGCAGTTCCGGTTTATGTAAATCCGGAAGTAAACGGAGATCTGGGCATCTCTCTTGGAATGGATATCCGGAAGGTGGAAAAAGCCATTGAGGAAAATCCGGATGCAGTGGCAGTCCTGGTAAATAATCCCACTTACTACGGGATCTGTTCTGACCTGCGTGGGATCGTAAAACTGGCCCACGAAAAAGGCATGAAGGTGCTGGCAGACGAAGCCCATGGGACTCATTTGTACTTTGGAAAAGGACTTCCTGTGAATGCAATGGCAGCAGGTGCAGATATGGCAGCTGTTTCCATGCACAAGTCAGGAGGAAGCCTGACACAAAGCTCCATGCTTCTGTTAAATAAGGGCATGAACCAGGACTATGTGCGTCAGATCATTAACCTGACACAGACCACCAGTGCATCCTATCTTCTCCTTTCCAGTCTGGATATTTCCAGAAGAAATCTGGCCCTGCGTGGGGAAGAGTCCTTTGGAAAAGTGATCCAGATGGCAGAATATGCCAGAAATGAGATCAATTCCATTGGCGGCTATTATGCATATGGAAAAGATCTGGTCAATGGTACCAGTGTCTATGATTTTGATGTGACCAAGCTTTCTGTGTATACACTGGGGATCGGACTGGCTGGCATCGAGGTTTATGACCTGTTAAGGGATGAGTATGATATCCAGATCGAATTTGGAGATATCTGCAACATTCTGGCATACATTTCCATTGGTGACCGCATTCAGGATATTGAGCGCCTTTACAGGAAAGATAAGACGGGCATGCTCACCGGGGAATACATTTCACCAAAAGTAGAATGTTCCCCACAGAAAGCTTTTTATGCCCAGAAAGTTTCACTCCCTATTGAACAGACGGCAGGAAAGATCAGCGGTGAATTTGTTATGTGTTATCCGCCGGGTATCCCGATCCTGGCGCCAGGGGAAGTGATCACCCAGGAGATCGTGGAGTACATTCTTTATGCAAAGGAAAAAGGATGTTCCATGCAGGGAACAGAAGACCCGAAGATCGAACGGCTGATGGTTTTAGTATAAATTGCTCCCGCTGTGGGAGAACATCAGGAGGAAGAAAATGGAACTTTGGTATTCGGAGTTTCATACGGAAAATGTAAAGCTTTCTGTCCGTGTGGACCGTCAGCTGTTTTCCGGTGAAAGTGAGTATCAGCGGATCGATGTATTTGAGTCTGCTGAGTTTGGAAAATTTGTAGCCTTGGACGGGGAGATCGTCTTCTCCGAAAAAGATGAATTTATCTATGATGAAATGGTGACCCATGTGCCTATGGCTGTCCACCCTAATGTGAAAAATGTGCTGATCATTGGCGGCGGGGACGGCGGTGTGGCAAAGGAGTTGATCCAGTATCCGGGAATTGAGTCCATTGACGTAGTAGAAACGGACAAAATGTTTGTAGATGTGTGCAGGGAGATCTTTCCGGAGGTAGCCTGCGGATTAGACGAAGAGCGGGTCCATGTATATTATGACGACGGACTGCGTTTCCTTCGTGGAAAGAAAGGCTGTTATGACCTGATCATCAATGACTCTACAGACCCATTTGGACATACAGAAGGTCTGTTTACAAAGGAGTTTTACGGCAGCTGCTACAATGCGCTGCGGGAAGACGGGATCATGGTATATCAGCATGGAAGCCCCTTTTATGATGAAGATGAAGCTGCCTGCCGTAGCATGCACAGGAAAGTATACCGTTCTTTCCCTGTAAGCCGTGTGTATCAGGCCCATATTCCAACCTGTCCGTCCGGCTACTGGCTGTTCGGCTTTGCGTCAAAGAAGTATCATCCGTTAAATGATCTTCAGGCGGAAAAGTGGAATGAACTTCATATACCTACATGGTACTATACAACCAATCTCCATACCGGCGCGTTCATGCTGCCAAAATATGTGGAGGACCTGTTAGAAGAGGAGGAAAATAACAAATGAGCAGATTAATGGTGATCGGATGTGGAGGCGTAGCTTCCGTAGCAGTACATAAGTGCTGCCAGAACAGCGGTGTATTTACAGAACTTATGATCGCAAGCCGCACAAAATCAAAGTGTGATGCCTTAAAGGCACAGTTAGAAGGAAAAACAGATACGGTGATCACAACCGCCCAGGTGGATGCAGATAAGGTAGAAGAACTTGAGGCACTGATCCGCTCCTATAAGCCGGATGCAGTATTAAACGTGGCTCTTCCTTATCAGGACCTTACTATTATGGAAGCATGCCTTCGTACAGGTGTAGACTACATTGATACAGCCAATTATGAGGCTGAAAATACAGATGATCCACAGTGGAGAGCAATTTACGAAAAACGCTGCAAGGAAAAAGGATTTACTGCATACTTTGATTATTCCTGGCAGTGGGATCTGAATGACCGTTTTAAAGAGGCTGGTCTTACCGCCCTGTTAGGAAGCGGTTTTGATCCGGGTGTTACCAGCGTATTTTCTGCTTATGCATTAAAGCATTATTTTGACGAGATCCATACCATTGATATTTTAGACTGCAACGGCGGAGATCATGGCTATCCATTTGCTACCAACTTTAACCCGGAGATCAATTTACGCGAAGTATCTGCAAACGGCTCCTACTGGGAGAATGGTCACTGGGTAGAAACAGAGCCAATGGAGATCAAGAGAGAATATGATTTCCCTGAAGTAGGAAAGAAAGATATGTATCTTCTTCATCACGAAGAGATCGAGTCTCTTGCAAAAAATATCCCGGGAGTTAAGCGGATCCGCTTCTTTATGACCTTTGGACAGAGCTACTTAACCCATATGAAATGCCTGGAAAATGTAGGAATGCTTTCCACTTCCCCGATCCAGTTCCAGGGACAGGAGATCGTACCGATCCAGTTTTTAAAGGCACTGCTTCCTGATCCTGCTTCCTTAGGTCCAAGAACTGTAGGAAAGACTAATATCGGCTGTATCTTTAATGGTGTAAAAGACGGAAAAGAAAAGACCATTTACATTTACAATGTATGCGACCACCAGGAGTGCTACAAAGAGGTTGGTTCCCAGGCAATTTCCTATACAACCGGTGTTCCGGCTATGATCGGCGCTATGATGGTAGTTACCGGTGCATGGAAAAAAGACGGCGTGTTTAACGTAGAGGAATTTGATCCGGATCCATTTATGGACGCCTTAAATAAGTGGGGACTTCCATGGCAGGTATGCGAAGATCCTCAGATCGTAGAATAGGGAGAACTTGAAAATGAGAATGGATCAGCTTCCCACTCCCTGTTATGTGATCGATGAGAAGAAATTGAAAGAAAATCTGGAGATCTTGGGGGATGTCCGGGAAAAAGCAGGCTGTAAGATCCTGCTGGCCCAGAAAGCCTTTTCCTGCTTTTATGAATATCCTCTGATCGGGCAGTATTTAGACGGCACCACAGCCAGCGGCCTGTATGAGGCCAGACTTGGAAAAGAAGAAATGGGGAAAGAAAACCATGTGTTTGCCCCGGCTTATAAGGATGCAGATATAAAAGAACTGGGAGAGATCTGTGACCACATTATCTTTAATTCCTTTGCCCAGCTTCGCCGCCATAAAGACGCAGTCTCAGGAAAAAGCCTGGGACTGCGCATCAACCCGGAGTGTTCCACTCAGGGGGAGCATGCCATTTATGATCCCTGTGCTCCTGGTTCAAGACTTGGCGTTACAAAAGAGGTATTTGACTGTGAGATTGCAGCAGAGCCGGAGCTTTTTGAGGCTCTGGACGGCCTGCATTTTCATACGCTTTGCGAGCAGAATGCAGATGATCTGGCAAAAACACTGGAAGCGGTGGAAGAAAAGTTCGGCCCATGGCTTTCTAAGATAAAATGGCTGAATATGGGCGGCGGTCATCATATTACAAGAGATGATTATGACAGAGAGCTGCTTATAAAATGCATCCGTCATATAAGAGACACTTATGGAGTGGAAGTGTATTTGGAGCCGGGAGAAGCTATTGCCTTAAATGCCGGTTATCTGGTGACAGAGGTAATGGATATTGTGGAAAATGGACTTTCTGTGCTGATCCTTGACGCTTCTGCTGCCTGCCATATGCCGGATGTGCTGGAAATGCCATACAGACCGCCATTAAAGGACAGCGGAGTTTCAGGAGAAAAGGAGTTTACCTACCGCCTTTCCTCCTGCACCTGTCTGGCAGGAGATGTGATCGGGGACTATTCCTTTGATCACAAGATCCAGGTGGGAGATAAGCTGTATTTTCAGGATATGGCTATTTATTCCATGGTGAAAAATAATACATTTAACGGTATTCCCCTTCCTGGGATCGCTGTGATGAAAGAGGACGGGGACTGCGAGATGATCCGCACTTTTGGATATGAAGACTTTAAGGGGAGACTGGCATAATGGTGATGGTGGAAAAGACGGATATGACCGGTGAAATGGATAAGATAAATAAAACGGTGCAGGCGGAACGGCTAAAAACATTGCCGGCATCAGATGGATTTCACATGCCTGGGGAATTTGAACCTCACAAAGGCACCATTATGATCTGGCCGGAGCGCCCCGGTTCCTGGGCTTATGGAGCCAGAGATGCCAGAAAAGCTTTTGCACAGATCGCAGAGGCCATAGCAGAAGGAGAAGATGTTTTCATGCTTGCTGGTCCTTCTTCCATCGAGTCTGCGAAAGCGGCTTTTTCTGGAAAGTCAGAAAACATCCACATTCTTCCCATAGAAACAGACGATGCCTGGGCCAGAGATGTAGGACCTACCTTTGTAAAAAATGCCCGGAAGGAAGTCCGGGGCATCAGCTGGCAGTTCAATGCCTGGGGCGGTGAGGTAGACGGCCTTTATGCAAGCTGGGAAAAGGACGATGCTGCGGCAGAGGCGGTCTGCGATGCTCTTGGTTATCCTGTATATGATGCAGGAGATTTTGTCCTGGAAGGCGGTTCCATTCACAGTGACGGAGAAGGAACGCTGTTAGTAACAGAGGCATGTCTTTTAAGTCCTGGAAGAAACCCACGCCTTACAAAAGAAGAGATTGAAAAGAAGCTTTGTGAATATCTGGGTGCAAAAAAGGTGATCTGGCTGAAAAACGGCATCTGGCAGGACGAGACCAATGAGCATGTGGACAATGTGTGCGCCTTTGTAAAGCCGGGAGAGGTAGTTTTAGCCTGGACCGATGATAAAGAAGATCCACAGTATGCCCTTTCCATGGAAGATTACCAGATTTTGGAAAATGAGACAGATGCAAAGGGCAGAAAGTTTGTGATCCATAAACTGCCAATTCCTGAAAAGCCGGTATGCATCCAGGAAGAAGATTTAAAAGGTCTTGCTTTTGAGCCGGGAGAAGATACCAGAGAAGCAGGAGAACGGCTGGCAGCCAGTTATGTAAATTTCTATATTGCAAATGAAGCAGTTTTAGTTCCTCAGTTTCAGGATAAGCATGATAAGCTGGCCTGCGATATTTTAGGAAAGCTGTTCCCGGAGCGGAAGATCTGCCCGATTGATGCACAGGCCATCATCATAGGTGGCGGAAATATCCATTGTATTACCCAGCAGATCCCTTCAGGCTGTGGAAAGTAAAATTCGGCAACCAGCAGTAACCGCAAAAGTTGCCAACGAAAATAAAAATGGATGAAACATTATAAAATGTTGGAAAAACAACGGATCAAATGAATTTGGGAATATCGGGTCCAGTGAAAGAAGGAGAAACGAAAATTGAGAAACGTAAGATGTGCCGCAGTCCAGATGCGCTGCAGCAGAAATGTAGCAGAAAACATAGAAAAAGCAGAGGCTCTGGTACGTCAGGCAGCAGCGGAAGGAGCTCAGGTGATCCTTCTTCCAGAGCTGTTTGAACGTCAGTATTTCTGCCAGGAGCGCAGATATGATTATTACCAGTTTGCAACGCCTGTAATGGAAAATCCGGCAGTGAGATATTTCCAGAGAGTCTGTGCAAGCCTTGGAGTAGTGATCCCGGTAAGCTTTTATGAAAGAGATGTAAACCGGCTGTTTAATTCTGTTGCTATGATCGATGCAGACGGTTCTATTCTGGGCGTTTACAGAAAGACCCATATCCCGGATGACCATTTCTATCAGGAAAAATTTTATTTCACACCGGGAGATACCGGTTTTAAGGTATTTGACACAGCCTATGGAAAAGTGGGCGTTGGGATCTGCTGGGACCAGTGGTTTCCGGAGACTGCCAGAGCTATGGCAGTAGAAGGCGCAGAGATCCTTCTGTATCCAACAGCTATTGGAAGTGAACCTATTCTTTCCACTGACAGTATGCCTCACTGGAGAAGATGTATGCAGGGACACAGCGCATCTAATCTGGTGCCTGTGGTTGCAGCGAACCGGGTAGGCGAGGAACGGGTAGAGCCATGTGCAGAAAATGCAGGACAGAGTTCTTCCCTTGTTTTCTACGGTTCATCTTTTATCACCGACGGCTGTGGAGAGATCCAGATATCCATGGGAAGACAGGAAGAAGGTTTTATAGCAGCTACCTTTGATCTGGACCAGCTGATGGAAGACCGCCTTTCCTGGGGACTTTTCAGGGACAGACGGCCGGAGATGTATGGAAAGCTTCTGTAAAAAGATCACAGATAACACTATGAAAAATAGTAGTGACTTATAAATTGACTAATATCTTCCAGAACAGTAGCAGATCCGATAAGATAAGTACTGTCAATAAGCAATGCAGACATGCAAAAGCAACGAATGGAGGTATATTCAATGTTAAATGAGTCAGTGATCAAAGTTTTAAAAAATAGTATGTGGGATCTTGCTACCTGCGCAAATGGAGAGCCAAACGTAGTTCCAGTTGCATTTAAGGATGTAACAGAGGACGGAAAGCTGGTTGTAGGTGATGTTTTCCTTGAAACAACTTTAAACAACATTAAGGCAAATGACGGAAAAATTGCTATTTCTGTATATGACGCACAGAGCCTGGAAGGATATCAGATCAAGGGAACTGCTGAGTACGTAACAGAGGGCGATGTTGTAGATACCTTTAAGGCTATGGTAGAGAGCATGTTTAAGGGTGCTGCAACTGCAAAGGGAGCGCTTATCATCACACCTGCCAAAGTGATCGTTACCACACCTGGTGCTGACAACAAGAAAGAAATCTAAAGCACTGTAAACATATTATAAAGCTTTAACAAACGTATATCTTCCCGGGAGACTTTAAGGCCCTGCAACAGAGCTTCGTCTTCCGGGAGTTTTGTTTTTGAAAACAGCATTTTAGTAGCGATGGGCATCATGGGACGGCTGGAAAAACCATTAAACAGTCCCCATTTTGTATCTGTATCCAGATAGGAAGCAAGGATCTGTGCGCTGGCTTTTTCTACCGGGCTGTCCTGGTTGGTCAGCTGGATATTGGTCAGGGCGTCAAAATGCTCAATATAGCCCCAGTATGTATTTTCACACAGCTTGTAATTTTCAAAATCTTTAAAATTCATATACATCATGATCTTATAACTTGATGTATCGGTTTCTGAAAGCACATCAAAGATGCAGCGGATCAGCTGCTTATTTCTTCCATCATATACATAGGCATAAAACTGGGAGCAGCCTGCGAAAAAGGCGGGACTGTTTTTGCTGTCCGGCAGGTTGGCATGGCGTGGCGGACAGTAGAGCAGCTGCTCTACGTGGATCTGCAAAGCAGAGGCAATTTCATATAATGTTTCAATATCTACCGGGATCTCCCCGTTTTCATACTTGGAAACAGTAGATTTGCTTTTGCAGATAACAGCCGCAAGGGCTTCCAGTGTCATTTTGCGTTTTTTGCGGAAAGTGCGGATCTGTTTTCCGATTTCTGTACTGATCTGGGACATAGATTAAGCCACTCCTTTTATAGATTAAAGTAAGGATCCAACTGTATTTTTAATGACTTTATGATAGCAAAAAGTTTCGTATAAATCAACAAAACCGCGATTTTTTTTCTGCAGTTTTTCAGGCGGGGCCAAAAGCAGGTGTTGAAAAGAAAAAAATCCAGTTTCAGGAAACAAGTTTTAGATTTTTCCATTAAGAGGAAACAAATGCCTTTTTGCTTCAGCGTATTTTTTTTAGTACAATGCAGATATGAGATGCATCCAGGAAATCAGTTAAATGACAGGTTTGCGCAGCCTGACAAACAAAAGCAGGAGGAAATGAATGGAATCCAGTAAGATAAAAGAACTGGCACAGGACCAGCAGGACTACGTAGTGGCTATGAGGCGGGAATTTCACCGTTCACCGGAGCTTTCAGGAAAAGAATTCCACACAAGAGAACGGTTGATAGAAGAAATCGAAAAAATGGGTGTTCCCTATGAAAAGCTTCCAGGAACAGGCCTTATTGCGATCATTGAAGGCGGAAAGCCTGGGAAGAATAAAATACTGCGTGCAGATATAGATGCTCTGCCATTACAGGAAGAAACTGAAAATTTAAAGCAGCCTAAGGTCTGCGTTTCTGAAATTCCAGGCAGATGTCATGCCTGCGGCCATGATGCCCATATGGCAATGCTCCTTGGAACAATGAGAATACTGGTGCAGAACAAAGAAGAACTTCCAGGAACTGTATATTGTTGTTTTGAAGAAGGAGAGGAAACAAACTGCGGAATTGATACCATGATAGAGGCACTGGAAAAATATCCTATTGATGAGTGCTTTGCATTTCACGTATATAACGAACTGGATGCAGGCAAGGTCAACATTGTTCCGGGACCAAGAATGGCAGGAACAGTAGGAATTGGTTTCCACCTAAAAGGAAAGAGCGGACATGGCTCCAGACCGGATCAGGCGATCAACCCGATCATTCCGGCAGCCCATATTATCACACAGCTGAATTCTGCTTTTATGAACCAGTTAAATGTAGAAGAAACAGTTACACTTGGTCTTGGAATGGTAAAAGCTGGAGAAGCTACCAACATTATCCCGGATGATGCTTATGTAGGAGGAACTGCCCGTTTCTTCAATAAAGAAGAAGGAGAAAAGGCATTAGAGATCATTGAGCGGATCGCAAGAAATACAGCAGATTCCTACAGATGCGGCATTGAATTTGAAAAGAGAAATAATATCAGCCCATATCCTGTTGTAAATGATGAGAAAACAGCTCTTAAGATCCAGAAAGCAGTAGGTGAGATCTGTGGAGAAGAAGTATTAGGAGACTGTGATAAGTGGTTTGCTTCTGAGTGCTACAGTGCATATCAGAACAAATATCCAGGCGTGCTGGGATTTTTAGGGATCCGCAATGAAGCTTATGGCAGCGGTGCAGCACACCATAATGGAAAATTCGATATAGATGAATCAGGATTCTGGCTGGGAGTGTGTGCAGAAGCAGCCTTTGCATTTGAAAAATAAAAACAGGGAATGGTTTGAAAAATACGTAAGAGTATAAAGGGGAAAAACTAAATGGGAAAAAAAGAAAAGAAACCGTTTAAAATGCCGCATCTTTTGTGGATTATGTTTGGGATCATAGTATTGGCCTGTCTGGCAACCTATCTGATCCCGGCCGGAGAGTTTGCAGTAAATGAAGCAGGACAGATCACAGGTACTGATTTCCACTTCCTGGGACATCAGACACCGGTCAGTCCGTGGGGCGCACTGATGCGTGTGAAGTCAGGCATGGTAGGAGCAGCAACCATAGCGTTTGTTGTTATGATATCAGGAGCTAATATCAACGTTGTACTGGAAACAGGCGTTATGGACGATCTGATGAATTGGGGTGTTTATAAGTTAAAGGATAAAGGAACAGGTATCCTGGTATCCATGATGATGATCCTTATGGCTTATTTAGGTGGATTTGGTGGAACAGATGCCCTGATCGCTGTAGTACCGGTTGGTGTTATGTTCTCTAAAAAGCTGAAGCTGGATCCAATCTGTGCCCTTGCAGTAACCACCTTTGCAGCATTAGTGGGCTTTGGTACAGGTCCTGCGCAGCAGGCAACTACACAGATGCTTATGGGCGTCACTCCTTATTCTGGTTTCTTTACCAGGCTGGTCATCATGAATTTCTTTTTACTTGTTGCGATCATTATGACTATGCAGTATATCAAAAAGATCCGCAAAAATCCTGCTGCATCTATAATGTATCAGGATGGCTGGAGACCGGATGCTATTGTGAACGGTTCAGAGGAAGAACTGTTAAAGCATGTGGAAATGAACTGGAGAAAAGTAGCAGTTATTGTTCTTTTTGTACTTCAGTATCTGATCATTGCCATTTATCCTCTTATGGGCGGAGACAGTAACCTGACCTTTGACTTTATGCTTGCAGTTATGATCATTACTATGATCGTAGTAGGCATTATCGGCGGCATGTCTGCTGAAAAGCTGGCTGATGCTTTTGCAAAAGGCCTTGGCTCTATGGCTTTTGTAGCTTTTGTTATCGGACTTGCAAAGGTGATCTCTCTGGTGCTGGCAGATGGAAATGTGATCCATACCATTGTGTATGTTCTTACCAAGCCGCTTATGAGTCTTCCAAAATCCGTATCCAGTGTAGGACTTACACTGATCGTTTCTGTTATCAACCCGCTGATCCCGTCTGCTACTTCAAAGGCTGCGATCCTGGTTCCTATTATGAAGCC
>ULXS01016301.1_pt1 | contig 12052 bp, 9 predicted proteins | sample 1961421 | NCBI WGS metagenome assembly ULXS01 (sample SAMEA4835842, study PRJEB28245) | human gut metagenome | biome: gut microbiome; material: fecal sample | place: Denmark | collected 2008
GGCGAGAATGCAGGCGCTGTGCCCCGTTTCCGCCGTGACCGCACCCGCAATTCCGAGGTAGGTTTGCCTCCTGTCCTGGAATACGCGGCTTCGCTTTTCCATATCCAGAAGCACTGTCCCTGACACTGCCTCGATTTCCGCAATCCGCCAGCCGTGCTCTGTCATGGTCTCTGTCCTCTGCGGGTATCCGCAGAACAGGGCTTCTGCCCGGTTTCCCTCCTCCCGCAGCTGCACGGGAACATTCCTTTCACAGACAACCGGCGCTTCTTCTGACAGGAGCACACGGAATTTTCCCCTGGCATGCTCCCCGGGGGCTTCCCGTATCTCAAATCCCAGAAGCTTTTTTACTGCAGACACCCCCAGAAACTGTAATCCGGCGTATTCTGTTTTCTTCTGTACCCCCTGTGCCATAACCATTCCTCCCTGTCATTCCTCCTGACCGGATGTCACCGGCTCGATCAGTCCGCCATAGGCACAGACCAGGAAGGATCTCTGTGTCAGCGCACACAGCCGGTCTCCCTCGTCTGTTCCGTCCGTATGATTCCGGACAATTTTTTCCGTCTCATATGCATCCTTCCATGTTCCCACAATGCAAGGCGTGCAGGGATAGCCTTTCACGTTCTGTCCGTCCTCCGTCTTTAGGATGATCTTTTCCGCATCATCCGTGTCCGCCTCTCCGGTAAAAAAATCCTTGATCTTGTCCCCTGCTTTGGCAAACCATGATTTGTTCACCGGATTCTCTTCGCTTTGGCAAATTCCAAAAGATGGAATATTTTTGTCATCCCCAACCTCACAATCTTCTTCGTGCATCATAGGCTTCCCGTTTGTATACACCCCATGGCATATTGGCAAATTTAATCTCCTTTTATGCGTCCCGCAATTACAGTAAAGCTCCGCTCCCCGAACCAAATACGGGAACTGCACCTCTTCGCCCTCCTCCAATTCCAATTGGTCAAATAATGCCTGCAGCTCCATCTCATGCTGTTCCTGTGCACTTTCTGATATACCATTTAACTCTTCTGACGATTTTTTCGCATTTCCTGCCCGTGTCACCAATGCGCCATTCGCAAAATTATCTCCTTTTGACATTCAGCTCCTCCTATTCCACCTTAAGCTCTGCTAGTTTAATTCCTTTTGCACCTCTTCGCAAAATACTTTCTATAAAGTCCAACCGGCAGATGAGATAGTCTTTTTCTACTTCTGCCACTTCAAAAACCGGAGGTACATATTTTATCTTCTCTTTATCCAATATCAATTCCTGAATCACAGAATAATCATTATTAAAAACGGTTTCTTCTGAAAGACAATGATATTGGGGATACACTGGCATATAATAAATTTCTGCAAAGCCGTTCACTCCATCAAGCAAAACCATTTCTTTTCCCCTGACCGGCACTTCATACATTTTTGATACATCCCAAAACATTTTTGACACCAGCAAAAACGGTTTTTCTATCACATCAGAAAACAGTGTATGCTGATTTTCTTCCAAAAAAAGAATGGTTCGCTCCGGTAACTTCGCCAATTCTCTTCTTTGAACTGCCTGATAATCCAGTCTCTCCATCCAATTTCGAATCCTCGGCACCGGATTCCCTGTTTCCTCCCAATTCAGCAGATAATACCTCATTCTTCTCATTCTTCTCTTTCTCCCACAACAACAATCCCTTTACCCATATATTCCCCAAAAGTCACGCTCATGTTCTCCTCAGCCACTTCCTGAAACAAAGTTTTTGTCTTATCCAAAACCTGTGGCAATATTTGTTGAAAAAACTGCGCCAGTAAATACATATAATTTAACAGATAGCCGTCTATAAACTGCTGCAGCTCATATGTCTTTATCTGTGGTATCTTAAAACGGATTTCTTTTTTTAAGTACTCCACGTCCTGTAACAGGTACCCTGTAACAAATTCCGGTTTCCAGTATGTACAGCATTCTGCACTGTCCAAATAAAACTCTTTATCGTATAAATCAATTCGCAGCTCATAATTTTCTGTCAATACACTGCTTTGCAGATAGCTGATCCCCATTGTGCAAATCTTTCCTTTTCTATCAGCTTTTTGCATTTGCTGTGCTTTTTGAAACACTACCTGCAGCTTTTCTTCCAAGCCTGTCAATATTTCTGTTTCCCCATCCTTATAATTCTTCATCAATTCCGGAAGCTGTCCCATAAATATGGGTTCCATCATCCCTTTCCCGATTTCCATGATCTGCTGCTGTCTCTCCGTCATATCCTTTTCCCCTTAACGTCCTCATACAAAGTTTTGCTATTTTTACCCAGACCTCATGCTTTCCATAAGGACAATTCATACTTCCTGTCAGTGTCCGCTCGGTTGCTGCATAAAACAGGAAATTATATAGCTTTCCTCCTGCCGCATGATTGGAATATTCCATCCAATGAACCCTGATGCCGTTAATGTCCTCCTCCCCTTCCTCATAAAAAATGATTTCCGGTAAAATTCTTCTCCATGCCCGCTTGCAGCCCTGGCAAATTTCTCCAAGCTGTCCCGGTTCCACTGATACATCAAGCAGTGAAAACGTAAAATTAACGCTTCCGTTTTGTGTGCTTTTAATAATCTGCGGCTTTGGGTCAAATTCATATTTTTGTTCCACCAATTTTTCCGGTAAATCTTTCATAAAAGCCGGAATCTTTATACTGGTCGCTTTGTCTGACATTACTACCGTTTGAAGATATTGCTCCGGCAGATCTCTTTCCAGATCAATCTGCTTATCAAGAACCTTTTCTTTCCTCTTTTTACGCTCACTTAATATCAGTTCATCAAGAAATTTTTCCATTATCGTTCCTCTGTATTACTGCATATTTACACGTCCGCCCTGCACATTGATATCATCCGCAAGCTCCAGCATGGTGTTGCCCTGCTGAAATGCAATCTTTTCAGGCGCAGACATTTCCACTCCCTGCTCCATGCTGATAATTCCTATATTTTCTTTTGCCCTGATTGTGATACTCTTATCACTTTCTATTATGATTCCTTCATCGTCTATGATCTTGACCGACATCCCATTGTTATTTGTGAGAATCAGCCGGTCCGGCTGAAACAAAACTTCTTTTCCCTGCTTATTCTTTATAGACTTCTCATCCGGATTGCTGCGTGCCGAACTGTCAGATGACTGTTCATTCACAGAACTATTCACATATGCCTCAGCTTCATTCTCATTTGGGAAATAAAGACGGACACTATCACCTTTCTCCGGCATACAATACCAGCCGGTCCCATCAGGCGAAGAATAGATTGTAGAATAAGCAAACCATTTCTGTCCTGCCCATCCTCCTGTTTCATCCTCCATCAGTACAACTTTTACTGTATCCTTCTTTACAGATGTCACGTTTCCCTTCAAGGATGCACCAATAATCTTCTTGTTGCCATACGGCATCTGCCGTAATTCTCCCTTGGTTTCCAGCAGATAGTAGTTATATATTTCGTTTCCTTCCCATTTCCGCTCCACTTCTCCAACAACATAATTTTTTCCAAGGAAGCAAACGGCATCTCCCAGATAAAATATTTCCCGAGTCTTTACTTTATACGCCACAGCATCACTTTCCGTCATGCCGCAATTCTTCTTTATCTGATATTCCCCAATCAGATTTACGATGGAATACGATTCATAGGATAACAATTCACGCCCCGCTTCTTCTATAATTCCAAAAGTATATTTCACACCGGCGCTCTTCTCATTTGCCATTAATACAGTATTTTTTTGAGCTGCCAGACGCTTTGCAAATTCCCAGTCTGTCTCCTTATACTGGACAACCATCTTTCCTATGTTTCCTGCTTCCGTTCCCATAAGGAGCTTTCCATCTGTGTATCCCTGTACTATGGTTTCAAGTATTTTCTGATAGGAGGTGGCCGCATTTTGATACACTCCAATATGCTCTCCCATATCCATCTTGCCTGTCCCTGTTTTTAAAAGTACCGTCAATAAAAATGTGTCCGCCTCTGCATGGATTCTCAAATCCTCGATATACCCGCAAAATAAAATATTTTTCCCTCCGGTTTCATCATAAAACCAAATATGTGCCCATGTTTCTTCCGATATCATAGCCATTATCCGATTTTTTTCTTCCGCAGATATATAACCGGATATCTTAGCGCAACCATGCTGATTCTTTTTTAATATGCTTTCAAATTCCACCAATGATAGAATCTGAAACGGAGATGTCTCAATACGAACTGCTCTCATTGCTACTCCTCCTCTACCTTCGTAATCGTCCTAATACAGTACATTGCGATTTCTTCCCACTCATCCTGCATTCCCAAAATGCAGTTAAATGAACCATACAGCAGTTTTCCTTCTAATGGAGTAATAAACATGATATTAAAAATATCTGCATCAATCGCCATTGTTTCATATGCAAGCCATGCTATTTTACCGCCATCATTCCGTTCACCATATTGTAATTCCTGAAATTTTGCATTTACATACACCTGCTTCATGCTTTTCACAAATCCCTCTGCCGCCTTTTTTAACTGTCCCTCTGCAAGCGCCATATCCATGAGATGAAATGTAAAATTAACCATATTATTCTTATCCATCAATATGACCGGCGGTCTGTGCTTTGATGGATATTTCTTTCTGGCAACATAATCCGGCATATCCTTAAATCCTTCCGGAATTAAAATTTCCATCTGTTTTCTAAACAGTTTTACCTTCTCATATACCATTTCCATCGTCTCCACCTCACTCTACATAAATCATCTTTCTATCATAGCCCTTTCCATGTCCAGTGCCTCTGTGCCTTAATATTCGTTCCATCTCTGCATAAATCATATTGTTATCCCATGCAGATAAATTTTTTTTGCTTTCCTTCCTGCCTTTATCCTGCAAATACCTTATAATAGACTGACGCTCTATCTTTCCCTTGCTACTTGCAATCATATAAGAAAAAGCAAAATCAGAAGTCTCCTTCTCTTTCGCATTCCAAATTTCTTCTCCAAACTGCTTAACCACCAACGGATGCAGCGTTTTCTCCCCAATTCCTGCCACCGTAGCACAGATCAGATTTACCGTATCGTACTCGGTTGACATATCCGCAAAATTCTTATAACTGTCACGCAGTGCCGAACCTTCCCGCAGATAGAAACGGCACATTTCCATCTGGTTCTCGCCCAGTTCCAGCTCCTCATCCAGAAAAAATCTGACACGGTAAGCCTTGTAGTCTAAATTTGTATCATCCTCCAAAAATTCGGCTTTCAAAACCTGCCACCTGTTCTTGGGCTGATAAGCTACCTCTTCCTCTTCCATCAGCAAATAGATAAAATCGTGAAATTTCAACATCCCTTTCCCGATGACAAGCCGACCATCTTCCGCCCGTATCTCACAGCCCTTTAACAGGCCATCCGTATGATCCGCATAATATAACTGCCATCCTGCATAGGTGTAATCCCTGATATCCCACAAACTTTCTTTTTTCAAAATACGCCTGCCCGCAAACACCGGAACCCTGATTTCCATGAAACTTCACACTCCTATTTCTTCCCGTCAAAAAAACTGTTCACCCAGTTATCACTCTCGAAACTGAAAAATTCTGCTTTCCCAAGATAAAGTTCATCCATTTCACAGTAAACTGGAACAACCTGAAATCCCCATTCCTCCTGTTCTGCCCATACGAAGAACTTCACATCTCCATTCTCAATACTGTCCGTCTCTTTCTGTAGAATATGGGAACCATAAACCGCTTCAATCTCCTCATAGCTTTTCTGTGAAAAATCTTCTTGCCTGCATACATACTGAAAACGGCAATGTTCCTCCCCGTCCGTATTTTTCAAATACAGCGGAAGAATCAAATCCTCCATATTCCTCGAAATAGTTCCCGCCGTATCCCAGTCTTTAAAACCATCCACCAGTACCACTTCTTTTCCATTATGGGTATAAGCGGTAATACGATAGGGGAGCACAGCTTTCCCATTGTTCAGGTGAATATCTGCCAGCCCATATTTCCGGTCACGCAGATATTTCAGCGCCCCGTCCACACAAGTCATCTTTAATTCAAAATCTGCCGCATCAATATTCGCCCTTTTCCGAAACTGTATCATTCTACCCGGAACGAACTCTTTTAACGCATCCTTGAACAAATCAATCTTGCAGGACTGCCCCGTCAACTTAATAAAGGAAAAATCCTGTATTCTTCCGCTGTGGTATAATTCCTCCATAAATTTCTGTACAATGCCGTATATCTCGCCGGATAACAGCAGCTCTATCTCAAAATAGTTCATCATCACTTCCGGTATCATCTTTTCCACCGTAAGGCTGTTCCCTTTCCAGAAAGACAGTTTCCATTTATCCAATAAAACGGTATTTTCCCGCTGTCCTTTTTGTTCCGAAGTTACCGTGACCTCCAATGCTCCGATTTTTCCGTAAAATAATTTTTTTATCTGCTCTGCTGTATTGAACAAGGTATAAAAATTATTTTTCACCTTGTAATACTCGCTGCGGTTATATCTTTCAAAATCGGCAAAACGCGTCGGAAGTATCTCTTCCGCTTTCTGATATTCCTGCTCTAAATACTGATAAAACGCCTTTACTCCATGAGAATCAATAAAACGATAAATATCCGTATCCATATATTCCAGGATTTCTTTCACACCGCTTACATTCTGATTTCCTTTAGCACGCACCAGTGCGATTTTCAATATCTGCATGATGCGGTATGTCAGGTTATTTCCACCAAAGTCCGTATCGCCATTCTCATAGGCAGTTTCCATATAAATTTTGTAAGCAGCTCTGCGGTCCTGAATACGGAAACGGTACGAACACAAATCCGTTGTTCCTCCTCCACAGTCAATGATAAGCGCTTCGTATTCTTCATTTTCTTCCAGAGTCTCCTGCTCTAACATATTGGAAATGGTGTTATATAATACAGCCATTCCCTCATCGAGCATCGTTTCCTGATCCGTCATATATTCCGGCAGTATCTCCCGGAACATTCTGCGGAAATAATGCTTCTGCTTCACCGGACTTGAGATATGTACCTGAGAAATGCGGCATTTAAAACGGTTCTCCGTTTTTCTTATGATATACAGGAAAAATCGACGTAAAATCTCCGCCCGCTTTACCAGCCTCCGCCGTCCCTGTCTGTCAACAATTTCTTCCTCTTTGTCATATTCCCCAATCCAGCGTTTCACATCATAAAAGACACAAAAACCCTCATCCACATAACTTGCATTTGCCAGCCTTATCGCATCATAACCGAACAGCAGCTTGTAATCCTCTTCTTCCACTGCCAATACTCCAATCACGCTGGGCAATAGCATACTTTCTCCGTTACCATCCTCAAAAGCTGTATAATTTATCTCATTTTCCCTGCAATTTTTTACCGCAGCCTGCTCTCCGACATTTTCAAAATAAGCAGAATCCAGATACACCCCGGCAGTGGTATTTACAGAACCAAAATCAATCGCCATGGGCAGCATCAGTGTGACAGGTTTTCTCACCACAAAATCAATCAGTGGTATACTGTAAACCTCGATATGCTCCGGCAATATTGTGTGCTCACCATAATACAAATGATACAAGCTCTCCGTTGTCTGACGTCCCATACAGAAAATTCTGTAATCTTTTCTCTGTGTCTCCCGTATCTCTAACTCCGCAGCCTTGGTCAGATACAATTTTTCCTGTCTCTCTCCGTGCTCTTTGAGATTTAAAATTGCACAGAGTGTCATATCGCTTCCCATTAAAAAGGCATTTGTTCCTGACAGTTCTTTCTTATAAGGAATGGTATAGCCGTCATAATACTCGATGGAAAGTCCCTCGTAAGCTAAAATCTGGGACTGGCAGTATAATTCTTTGCAAGGCTTTATCACAATTCTGGTCTTTTTTAAAAATTCTTCTACCCGCTCTTCTCCCCCTTTTTTCTTGTCACAGATAAAAAAGTCCTGTCTTTTTCCCATATAACGCATAATGGCCTGGATCAGTTCTTCTTTATCGAGAGGGTGTATGACACCGTTCATGATTTTTTCACGACGGCAGATTTCTCTTAGCTGATAGGTCGTCATCAACTCCAGTTCTGATTTTTCATATTTTATTTCGTTTTTCTTTGTATCCGTTCTGGTTGCCTCCATACCTATCACCTCCACATTTATATTAAAAGTACCTTATCTATCACCATGGTTTCTTCCATATCCAGGATTCCAAAATGTTCCAGATAAAAGACTTCTGTCCTCATACCTATTGGCAAAAAGGTATCTAATAAAAACTGAACCCGCTCTCTTTCTTCCTGTGTCTCTGCACTTCCAACGTAAATATAAAGCTCATTGGCACAATCCATGCTGACGTATATCATGGAATTTATATATATCTCCTGAAACAACCATTTGAAAATTTCAAGATAATTGCGGGAAGCCACCACATCCATGAGAGCCAGTACAAGATATCTTTTTTCATACCGTGAAAATAACCGCATTGCCGCCTTTGCCTTACTTCCAAACTGTCCGCTTTCCAATTCCTCTGCTAAGAACTTAAGATAGTAATCTTTTTTGCTCATGCCCATCCTCAAGTCCGTCAATGCCAGATAATGAAAGACTGTATCCACAAAGATTTCCCTTGTCTTTTCATATTCCTTTTGGTTAATATCCAATATCTCACTGAAAATATCAAAAAAACGGTAAAATGGATTTACCTCTACAACAGTCTGCTCCACTGTCTGCGTATTTAAATCGTAAAAGGAAACCTCCAGATACGGACTTCGTACCTCTGGCACCTCATACTGCAAATCAGCTCCCCTTATTCCGTTTTTTTCCGCTGCCAGCACAACCTCCCAGATATACTGCATAAAATTTAAACTCCTTTGTCCTGCAAAATACCGACACACTTATATTCACAGACCGATAACTGTATCTGTGACACAAAAAAACGTACCATATCTTCGCAAAAATTGTTTTTCTGTCCCTTTCGTCTAAAATACAATGCCAGAATTTTTCTTGTCTCCATCGGGAAAATGGTATTTCCCAAAAATGGATTCATATCCCCTTCCAGACAGGACTCCGGTGGTGTTTCAAGCACCTCACACTTTTCTAACTCTACAGAACCATTATGTTCAAAACTCTGTACCATCCAAAACAACTCTGTCCGGCTGCCAAGGGAACTTTCCTGCCGTTCTCTGTAATTTTGAAAAAAACTGCTTTTTCTGCTGTTGCCCAACATTTCGTAGGTATACCCATGGGAACTTGTATCTATCTTTCCAATAAAGCGGTATGCCTCCCAATCACGAAAGGATTCTTTCAATGAGGTCATGATAATTTTGTCTTTTTCATGCCTGACCTTAAGAACATCCTCATTGATCCCAAGCATATATCCGCTGTCTAAATCATAATTTTTCAAATCCAACTCATGCTCATAATATTTCTCATCCATACACGGGACCATAAATTTACGGCATTGGAATGTGAATTTTTCAATATTCCATAACAGAAGCATGTCATTTTTGATATCTTCCTCATAGCTACCAAAATCTATTTTCAGACTGTTTATGTCTGTTTCCCCGTCCGCATACACTTCATAGAATCTGTCCAGATATCCCGTATTGACTGTCGTCCAGCCTATCTTGTTATAGACAAATACCTGATATAACTCTGACAGTGCCTGCTGATAGCATTTTGCCTTCCGTACTCTGACAGCATAGGAAGCACCATTGTCATCGAAACCCTGAAAATCTGCGGTTTTCTCAAATTCTTCTTTCTTCTGATAACTGCCTGCAAAATAGATAAGGCAGGGCATTGGTTCCGTTTTCTCCTGCTCCTTATCCTCCTGCACTAATACAGGAACAACCGGATACAGCGTTCCATTGATGGGGTCATAGTCCTTTTGCTTTATAACCGTCATAGAAACTGCATATTTTTCATTCGGAATCTCTATTTCCCGTTTGATTTGATTTTCCAAATCCAGATACCGTTTCTCCATCCGTTCAAAAATCGGCACAAGACCTTCTAACAATATCTCCCTTGCGTCCTTCCGCTCATCCAGATTCTCTATTTCTGTCAGCCTTTTTCGTATGTGCTGCTGTAAATCTGTAATACTTTCCACAATGTTCACCTCCTCCATCGAAAGCAATCCGTGAGAAGAACGCTGCTTTTGCGTTCTTCCGTGTGAAATTAGAACTTCTTCGGCGGTGCACCCAATGGTGCAGCGTCGATTTTAGAAGTTCTTTTCACATGCCATCCTGTCCAATCTGCGTATCAATATCACTTAAAATTCCCTCTATCCTCTGCACATCTTCATCGCTCCCAAGTTCCTGATAAATCGACTTTGCAGAGAGATACTGTGATTTTGCTCCCCACAAATCCCCGGACTGCCGGCAGATTTCTCCTTGACTTTCACAAGCAGCCGCTTTATTTTTCTGTTCTTCCTGAACACTCAACTTCTGTTCCACGGCATCCAGCTTTTTCTGCACAGCTTCCTCTCCCGCTGTATCTGATACTTCGCTATACTTGGTAACTGCCATGGTGTAATAAACTTTCGCCCCTACATAATCTTTTTCCAGACATGCCTTATCTCCCGCTGCCACCATCTCCGCTGCGGCAACTGTCTGCTGTGCCTGACTATCTGCTTCTTCCTTCGCTTCACTTTCGGCGTCCGCCTTTGCCTCATAAAGTTTTTCCAGTGAATCCATAGCTGTCTGTTTACCCTCTGTGTCATGTACGGACAGTGCAGCCTTTTTTGCCAGCAGATACTTCTCTTCTGCCCCATCGTAGTCGCCCTGCTCTAATAACGTATCTCCCAGATTAATATAATCCTCCACCGACAGGAATACGCTGATATTTTCCAGCTTATTTTCTATGTAATCCGTCCCTACATTGTCCGCATATCTGATACGATCCAATGCAGAAAGATAGTATTCCTCCGCCGCTTCATAATCTGCACTGCTGTAGCTTTCATCTGCCAGTATCACAGTCTCTATCACAAAGGAATATTCCTGCAGGCGCTTTCTCATACTGCTGTCCCTCAGCTTTTCTGCCAATTCCTGCGCCTGCCCACATTCCTCTTTTGCCCTGACATAATTTCCGGTATTGATATATTCCACCGTATTTGTAAAATGATAGTTCATATCCTCGATGTGCTGCACCTTTTTATAATGTAGAAACCACAACACTACACCGATAATGATTACTGCTATGACAACAGCAACTGTAATCGTCACTATTTTTTTGATCCGTTTCCGTTTCTCCGGATTTTGATATACTTTATTGATAAAAATAACTGCCAGCGTATAGTTATCCAGATTCTCCGGCTGTCTCGAAAGCAGTAAATCCTCGATATTATCCACCGTTGTCTTTACTTCATTGTCAGCCTCTGCAAAGACATCGTCCAGCTCTGCCTCGTCCACATTCTCCCAGATTCCTCTTGTATACAAGGCAATCATGTCGTTTTCTACCAGCTTTATCTTCTTTGAAACCACGGGCTTAAAATTTTTCTGTCCCAGATAAGCATAAAGATTATTTCTCTCTTCATGCTTCATCAACTCGTCTTTGGCGATTTTCTCCTGCTCCACCATGGCATGTTCTGAAACTCCGTTTAAGACAATATAACTGTTCTCCTGCCAGTTTACAGGGTACAACGTCAGAAATGATAGAAAGTCAATGGGTGCCTCAAACACATACAGCTTATTTCCTGCTCCGACATAACCGAACCCATAGGAAGAGTCCGAACCATCCTCGTTCATGCGGAAGCTCCTGCCATCCGAACAAGTACCCTTTTTATGTATGTGGCGTGCATTCCCTTCCTTATCCACTCCGACAAATACAGCGTTGTGATGCCCGGCCGATTCATACAGTGTTCCCTGTCTGGCAAAAAAGGACAGCACCTCCCTACTGATATGCCTTTTCTGCATCAGATAGGCATATACTCTTTTCATGGTATCGTTCTTTTCCGGCGGTATTAATACTTTCGGTTCTTTTTCTTCTGTGGTTTTCTCTTCCTTGGGACGTACTGATTTCTTGCCTGTTGTTTCCCTCGGCGGACTTCCTCCATGAATGACCTGTCCGGTTTCCCCATCTAACAAATAGGTAACTGCCTCCGGATAAGACATCCCAAAGAACT
>ULXS01041077.1_pt1 | contig 11983 bp, 9 predicted proteins | sample 1961421 | NCBI WGS metagenome assembly ULXS01 (sample SAMEA4835842, study PRJEB28245) | human gut metagenome | biome: gut microbiome; material: fecal sample | place: Denmark | collected 2008
CAATTTTGGTGAAACTATTTTCGGAGGTGCATACAATGCCACAAAAATCAAAATCTTCAAAAGTCTCATCAAAAAAAGGGAACTATGTTAAAAATCCTGCACCGGATGACGATCCGCAAAAGCTTGCAAACGACAGCCCCATAAGTGAAGAACAAACAGACCGAATCGGTGAAACAGGTTCTGTTCTCACAACTCATAAGGACTGTGTGCTGCATTGCCTGACGATTATCGGTCAGATTGAAGGTCATTACATTCTTTCACAACAAAACAAAACCACAAAATACGAGCATGTCATCCCTCTGCTTGTTTCGGTTGAGGAGGACGAAAGAATTGACGGACTGCTTGTGCTGATTAACACAGTCGGCGGAGATGTTGAGGCAGGTCTTGCAATTGCCGAGGTGATTTCGGGAATGAAAAAGCCGACCGTTTCCATCGTACTCGGCGGAGGTCATTCAATAGGAATTCCGCTTGCTGTTGCGGCAAAGAAAAGCTTTATCGCAAAGAGTGCGTCAATGACGGTTCATCCCGTCAGAACAACAGGCCTCACACTCGGAGTTCCGCAGACCTTTGAATATTTTCAGCGTATGCAGGACAGAATCACAACATTTGTTGCCGAAAATTCCAATATTACAAAAGACCGTTATAATCAGCTTGTGCTTAACACGGGTGAGCTTGTAATGGATATCGGAACTATTCTTGAGGGAGAAGAGGCTGTTGAAGAAGGCTTGATTGACGAGGTCGGAACAGTTTCCGACGCAATTGACGCTCTTTATGATTTGATTAAAGAAAACAAAGGGAGCAAGCCAAAGTCTGCAAAATCACGCTCAAAAAAGCAGGAAAAATAATTTCGGGCGTTTTGCCCGAATACATATATATTGTGACGCTTATGATTTGTATGAAATCTGAAATTATGCCAACCCATACGGCTTTTCAGCGTACAAATAACAAAGAAGATTCGTAAAACTTATTTTTTGGAGGGAATACATAACCATGTCAATTTTAGATGCTATTATTCAGGGCGTTGTTCAGGGACTTACCGAATTTTTGCCCGTATCAAGCAGCGGACACCTCGCAATCACACAGCACATTCTCGGTGCAGGCACAGGCGAAAGCAATCTTTTCTTTAATGTAATGCTCCATGTCGGCACACTTGTTGCCGTTGTTGCATTCTACCACAAACTTGTGTGGGATCTTATCAAAGAATTTTTCCTTATGCTCAAGGATATTTTCACAGGCAAGTTCAAATGGAGCAAAATGAATTATAACCGTAATCTCGTTGTAATGCTCATCATCGGTCTTATACCGCTGTTCTTGCTTTTTCTGCCGATTCCCGGAACAGATATGAAACTCAAGGACCTTGCAGACCGGCTTTCCGCAAGTCCTGTTCTCATAGTAACTGCCTGTTCGCTCATTCTTACAAGCGTACTTTTAACAATCGGTATTATCTGTAACCGCAAGAGTGTTGCCTCAACTCACAAACATCTTGCAACAAAGAGCAATGCCAAGGCAACAAGAGATAATTTTAATGTTGTTGACGCAATCCTTGTCGGTGTAACACAGGTTTGTGCCGCACTCCTTCCGGGACTTTCCCGTTCAGGCTCAACACTTTCGGTCGGTGAGATGAGAGGAATCTCAAAGCAGAAGGCACTTGACTACACATTCGTACTCGGTATCCCGTCAATCCTTGCGGCGGCACTTCTTGAGGGTGTGGATGCAATCAAGTCACCCGAAGGTTTAAGCAATATTGAATTTCTTCCGCTGATTATCGGAATGGCGGTTTCCGCAGTTGTAGGCTATCTTGCAATCGTAATTTTTAAGTGGTTCCTGAAATCCGACAAAATGGAAATTTTCGTAATCTACACAGCGATTGTCGGTGTTGCATTTATTGTAATTTCAATCATCGAAATGAACACGGGCGTAAACTTTTTCACAGGTGCGCCAATTGCATAAATTTTAAATGGAGTGATTTTATTGGCAGCTAACAAAAAAACAGCTGACAAAACTAAAAATACTGCGTCGGGAAGGAAAAAGACTTCTTCAAAAACCTCATCAAAAGGTGCAAAAACTGCAAGCAGAACCAAAGCATCCGCTGTTCCGAAAAGGAGCAGCGGACTTTCGCCGCGTGTAAGGGCAATCCTCTATGCCGCCGTTGCGGCTGTTTTTGTCTGCATAATTTTCATAAAAGGTTCAAATGTCTGGACAATGATACGCAGTTTCTTTTTCGGAGTTCTCGGATTCGGAATTTTTCTTGTTCCCGTAACGCTTTTTTATTTGTGTGTTATGACCGAAAAGGAGAAACAGGTTGCACGCTATAAGCTGAAGCTTTTCCTTTGTGTCGTCATAATTCTGTTTATCGGGGCGTTGATTTACGCAGGCAGCGGTGCAAAATATTCTGATATGAACTTTTTTGCGTGTCTTGGCAATCTGTTCAAGGATGCCTCCGACACCTCAAGGTATATGACTTTCGATTGCGGAATAATCGGTGGACTGCTCGGCTATCCGCTTGTTGTCCTGTTCGGCAGTACAGCCGCACTTTTTACAAGCTTTGTTGTAACAGCCGCACTTATCCTTATTGTTGCGAACATTTCTATTAAAGATATGACAGCGGCGGCGTCAAGGACAGCCGTACATATCCGTGAAGCAGGTGAGGAAAGGGCAAGAGTTCGCAGAGAACGCAGAGAAGAAAACCGTGAGAGGAAGCTTGCCGAAAGAGGCGATATCGACATTGCGCTTGAAGGCGAAAACAGAAAGTCCTCGGGAAGTTTTATTGACATTCCGCTTGATGACAAAAAGACAAAGGTCAAGGAAGCAAAGTCGGCAGTAAACGGAATTGACACGGATATTGCCGATTCAAAGGAAGAAAATGCAGCTGACAAGGATCTGTCGCAGGATCTCATCAACATAATCAATCGTGCAAGCAAGCCTATGGGCAAAAGTGCCGACAACACGGTTTCTGCAATTGCAGAGGATATCTCAAACGAAAAGTCAGCTTCTAAGGCTGAACAGACAGAGGTCAAGCCTGATGCCGAAACTGAGAACATCGTCAAAAAAGCACTTCTCAAAAGCAAAAAAGACAACAGCGAGGAGGCCGGCGACGAAATTGCGGAACAGCTTGACAGAGCTGTTCGTTCCGATAATTCTCAAAAGGAAGAAAAGAAGTATCAGTTCCCACCGATTCAGTTGCTCAAACCAAAGCTAAATTCCGATGACAGCGATGCAATGGAAGAAATGCAGAATAATGCCAAAAAGCTTATTGATACCCTCACAAGCTTTGGTGTAAAGGCAAGCATTGTAAACATCTGCCGAGGTCCGTCTGTAACACGCTATGAGTTACAGCCTGCCCCCGGTGTTAAAATCAGCAAAATTACAAACCTCTCCGACGATATCGCACTCAGCCTTGCCGCAAACGGTGTTCGTATTGAAGCGCCTATTCCGGGTAAGGCGGCAGTCGGAATTGAAGTTCCGAACAAGGTTGTAAGCATGGTAACAATGCGTGAATTGATTGATTCGGACAAGTTCAGAAACAGCAAGAGCAAGCTCACAACCGTTCTCGGCAGAGATATCTCCGGTGAAATTGTTGTTACCGACCTTGCCAAAATGCCGCACTTGCTCATTGCAGGTACAACCGGTTCGGGTAAATCCGTGTGTGTAAACTCAATTCTTATGAGTATTCTCTACAAGGCAACTCCCGATGAAGTAAAGCTTTTGCTTATTGACCCGAAAATGGTTGAATTTTCGAAATACAAAGGTATTCCGCATTTGCTCATTCCCGTAGTATCCGATGCCAAAAAGGCGGCGGGTGCGCTTGCGTGGGCAGTAAACGAAATGCTCCAGAGATATAAAATTTTCTCCGAATACGATTGTAAGGATATTGATTCATATAATTCTCTTATCGAAAAAAATATGAATTATATGGAGAAAAATCCACCTGTTGTAAATGAAGAGGGAGAAGAGGTTCAGCCTGTTCTTGAAGTGAACGGACTTCCCGTTGCCAAAGAAAAAATGAGCCGTGTTGTAATTGCAATTGACGAGCTTGCCGATTTGATGATGGCGGCTCCGAGCGAGGTTGAGGACTCAATCTGCCGACTTGCTCAGATGGCTCGTGCCGCAGGTATGCACCTTATCCTTGCAACCCAAAGACCTACCGTTAATGTAATCACAGGTCTTATCAAGGCGAATGTACCGAGCCGTATTTCACTCAAGGTAAGTTCAAACACAGACTCCCGTACAATTCTTGATACAGGCGGCGGTGAAAAGCTTATCGGCCGAGGCGATATGCTGTTTTCGCCTGTAGGCGCTCCAAAGCCTATTCGTGTTCAGGGCTGCTACGCTTCCGATGAAGAAATCGAGGGTGTAACCCACTACATAAAGAAAGCATATTCGGCTCAGTATAATTCTGAAATCGAAGAAAAAATTAAAAGAATTGCTGCAGAAGAAATTGCTCAGGGCAAAAAATCGGGTGATTCAGATTCATCATCTGACGAAGGTCTTGATATTGACAGCAAAATGGAAGAGGCAATCAAGTGCGTAATTGAAGCAGGACAGGCATCAACCTCACTTTTGCAGAGAAGACTCAAGGTCGGCTACGCAAGAGCAGGCAGAATGATTGATGATATGGAACAAATGGGAGTTGTAGGCCCTCATCAGGGTTCAAAACCGAGAGATGTTCTCATGACCTACAACGAATGGCTCGAACGCAGAAATGCACTTGAAAACAGAGCCGATTAATAAATAAAGGAGGGTTCAATATGGCTTTTTTACCGATGGACGCAAAAGAAATGCGTGATCGAGGCTGGAACGAAGTCGATTTTATATATGTTTGCGGTGACAGCTATGTTGACCATCCGTCATTCGGTGCGGCAATAATCACGAGAGTTCTTGAGGATTGCGGTTACAAAACAGCATTCCTTGCACAACCTAATTGGAAAAACGATGATGATTTTACACAGTTCGGAAAACCAAGGCTCGGTTTTATGGTGTCGGCAGGCAACATTGACAGTATGGTTGCCCACTACACGGTTGCAAAGCGTAAAAGACATGATGATGCCTATACGGCAGGCGGTAAAAACGGCAGGCGTCCCGACAGAGCAGTCACAGTTTACTGCAACATAATCAGAAAGCTATATCCCGATTCTCCCATTATAATTGGAGGTCTTGAGGCATCACTCAGAAGATTTGCTCACTATGATTATTGGAAAAACGAGGTAATGCCCTCGATTATTTTCGACAGCAAGGCAGATTTGCTTGTGTACGGAATGGGCGAGCTGCAGACAATTGAAATTGCAAAAAGACTTTCCGAGGGTTATCCTGTTGAATCGCTTTACGACATCAGAGGTGTTTGCTATAAAATTCGTACAGACGATTATGTGCCAAAGTCGGTTGTCGAACTTCCAAGCTACGAGCGTGTAAAAGAGGACAAGCGTGACTATGCAATTGCATCACGCAGGGAGCTTGAGGAGGCTGATGCCGTAAGGGGCAAAACCCTCATTCAAAGGCACGGAAAGTATATTCTTGTGCAGAATCCTCCGATGCAGCCGCTTGACACAAAACAGCTTGATTATGTCTATTCTCTGCCGTATGAGCGTTGGTATCCAAAGTGTTATGAAAGTCTCGGCGGCGTACCCGGTATCAACGAGGTACTGTTTTCAATCACACACAACCGTGGTTGTTTCGGTGCTTGTAATTTCTGCTCACTTGCTTTTCATCAGGGCAGAGCGGTAACCGTCAGAAGTGAAAAGAGTATTATTGAGGAGGCTGAAAGTTTTCTTGATAATCCACGATTCAAGGGTTACATAAGCGATGTCGGAGGACCTACCGCAAACTTCAGACTTCCGTCATGTGAAAAGCAGAAAAAGCTTGGACTTTGTAAAAACAGAAGATGTCTTGCACCGACACCTTGCCCGAATATGCAGGTGTCGCACACGGAATATCTTGATATTTTGCAAAAGCTGAGAAATCTCAAGGGCATTAAAAAGGTGTTTATCCGCAGCGGAATCCGTTTTGATTATCTTATTGAAGATGAAAATGACGAATTTTTCCGTGAACTCGTAAAGTATCACATCAGCGGTCAGCTGAGGGTTGCCCCCGAGCATTGTTCAGCGGCAGTTCTCGACAAAATGGGCAAGCCGCATATTGAAAGCTACAAGCGTTTTTGTAAGATGTTCTACGATTTTACGGGCAAGGAAAATAAAGACCAGTATGTCGTGCCGTATCTGATGAGCTCACACCCAGGTTCAACACTTTCGGATGCCGTAGAACTTGCGCTTTTCTGCAAGCGTGAAAACATTCACCCAAAACAGGTTCAGGACTTCTATCCGACTCCGGGTACAATTTCAACGAGTATGTTCTATACGGAGCTTGATCCGTACACTCTCAAAGAGGTTTATGTTCCCAAGTCTGAAAATGAAAAGGCAATGCAAAGGGCGTTGCTGCAGTATTTCATTCCCGAAAACAAACCGCTTGTAATCAAAGCACTCATCAAAGCCGGCAGACGGGATTTAATCGGTAACGATAAAAAATGTCTTGTAACTCCGATGGCAGGACAAACACAGGGCGGTTATTCAAAACAGAACAACAACCGCAATTCGCAGAATCAGAAGGGAAGAGGCAAAAACGGCAAAGATAAGTTCGCAAAGTACAGACGAAAAAACAAAAAGAAATAAAATCTTTTTTATACTGAAAATATCGGTATGCGTACTTTTCATTGCCTGTGTACTGCTTGTTTCATTCGGAAAACCTCTCGGAATTCCCGATTGGAACGATGTCTATACATTTTTCGGAATTTCAGCCGATATGGAGTCCGATTTTTCTGTTTCGTTTATCAATGTAGGTTCGGCTGATTGTACGCTGATTAAATGCGGAGATAAAAGCGTGCTGATTGACGGAGGAACAAATCTTGTGACCGATAAAATTACTGCCTATCTCAAACGCAGTTCGGTAACTCATCTTGATGCCGTAATCGTGTCACATCCCGACAGCGACCACATCGGTTCGTTGCCCGATATCATAGATGAATTCGGTACGGATGTTGTTTATTTCGGAAAATATTCCGACAGCCACAAAACCCCCGAATACGAAAAGCTTGTTAATTCTATAAAAGAAAATAATATAAAAACCATAATTCCCGTTTCAGACAAACCCATTGAAATTGGAAATATGACCTTTAAATTTTATCAACCCGAAAAGGACTTCGGCAACACAAACGATAATTCGCTTGTAACAATGCTTGAATATGACGAAAAGCGATTTCTCTTTACAGGCGACATTTCGTCAAAAAGGGAAGAATCAATGGTTAATTACGATAAAGAATTAAAATGCGATGTTCTCAAGGTTGCACACCACGGCAGTAAGTATTCTTCAAGTGAAGATTTTCTTGCAAATGCAAGCCCCGAAACCGCTGTAATAAGCGTTTCGGCTGACGATACGGCACTTCCCGATTACTATATAACAGCCTTGCTTAACAGCGTGTGCAAAAATGTTTATCGGACAGACAGCGATAAAACCGTTATGATAACAGTCGAAAACGGTGAGATTTGCACCAAAACTCATGCCTGAAAGGTTGACTATAAATTAAATAATGTTATAATATTATTGTTTAACTGACAAAAATCGAAAGGAATTTTTAAATATGGGAGTATATGAAGAACTCGTAGCCAGAGGACTTATCGCTCAGGTTACGGACGAAGAAGAAATCAGAGAGCTTGTAAACAGCGGTAAAGCCACATTCTATATCGGCTTTGACCCGACAGCCGACAGCCTCCATGTAGGTCACTTTATGGCTCTTTGCCTTATGAAAAGACTTCAGATGGCAGGCAACAAGCCAATTGCACTCGTAGGCGGCGGCACAGGTATGATCGGTGATCCGTCAGGCAGAACAGATATGCGTCAGATGATGACAAAGGAAACAATTCAGCACAATGTTGATTGCTTCAAAAAGCAGATGAGCCGTTTTATCGACTTTTCTGAGGGCAAGGCTCTTCTTGTAAATAACGCAGACTGGCTTCTTGATCTTAACTATGTTGAGCTTCTCCGTGATGTAGGCGCTTGTTTCAGCGTTAATAATATGCTTCGTGCAGAATGCTACAAGCAGAGAATGGAAAAGGGACTCAGCTTCCTTGAATTTAACTATATGATTATGCAGTCATACGACTTCTATGCCCTCTATCAGAAGTACGGCTGTAATATGCAGTTCGGCGGTGACGACCAGTGGAGCAATATGCTCGGCGGTACAGAGCTTATCAGAAGAAAGCTCGGCAAGAACGCATATGCAATGACAATCAATCTTCTCCTCAACTCAGAGGGTAAGAAAATGGGTAAAACCCAGTCGGGTGCAGTATGGCTTTCAGCCGAAAAGACAAGCCCCTACGATTTCTACCAGTATTGGAGAAATGTTGATGACGGCGATGTAATCAAGTGCCTTAAAATGCTCACATTCCTTTCGCTTGAAGAAATTGATGAGCTTGCAAAGCTTGAGGGCAGTGAAATCAACAAGGCAAAAGAAATTCTTGCTCATGAGCTTACAGAGCTTGTTCACGGCAAAGAGGAGGCTGACAAGGCTCAGGAGGCCGCAAGAGCAATCTTTGCCAACAAGACAAATACTGACAATATGCCTTCAACAACTCTTACAGAGGCTGATTTTGCAGACGGCGAAATCGGGATTCTTGACCTCATGAAGAAGTGCGGACTCATCCCTTCAAACGGTGAGGGCAGAAGACTTATTCAGCAGGGCGGTGTTTCTGTTGACGATGAAAAGGTAACAGATGTTTACGCAAAGGTTGCAAAGTCTGATTTTGAAAAAGGCTATGTTGTAATCAAAAAGGGTAAAAAGGTTTACCATAAGGCAATTCTTGGCTGATTTTGAAAATTAAATAAGGGGATTAGGGCAAAATGAAAAAGTTTTTTTCGGAGTTTAAGGAATTCATAATGCGTGGAAATGTGCTTGATCTCGCAGTCGGCGTTATCATCGGTGCGGCTTTTCAGGCAATCGTAACTTCTCTCACAAGCGACATCATTTCGCCGATTCTCGGTATTTTCGGCGGTGTCAACTTTGACCAGTTTCAGGTTACAATCAACGGCGCAACAATTATGTACGGTAAGTTTATCACAGCGGTAATCAACTTCCTGATTATGGCTTTCGTAATCTTCCTTATCGTAAAGCTTGTCAACAAGGTTATGTCACTCGGCAAAAAAACTGAACCCGAAGAAGCTCCCACAACAAAAAAGTGTCCGTTCTGTTTCAGTGATATTGATATCAAAGCCACAAAATGTCCCCATTGCACAGGCGATATCATCGACCTTACAGAAAAAACAGACGACAAAAAATAATATCGTTGTTACATAAACAGATATTACACAACTTAACAACCAACAAAAAAGCCACAGTAGAAAGTTAAAATCTACTGTGGCTTTTTAAATTGAAAATTATGATTGAGCGTAACATTGTTACCGTCTGCACAATTTTATATTAAAATACCAAAAACAAAAATACAATTCCGCAGAGGATTGCTATTGCTGCGCCGACTATGACATCACGCACATAATGCACTCCTGCACACACTCTTGACACGGAAATCATAACCGCAATGAAGAGGTATGCAATCCCTGCCCACACATTGAACCGCAAAATTGCCATTGCAATGATGAATGCGCTTGCGGTGTGGCGGCTCGGCATACTGTCGGGCTTGCTGTCCTTTGCAAAAACAGGCGCAACTCCGTACCGCACATACGGGCGTTCTTCTTTTATGATAATTCGCAGAAGTGTTATTCCCAAAAACACCCCCGCAGGCACAGTCAGCGACTTTAAAAACAAATCTTTTTGCCACAAAAATGTATATACAAGCAAAATCGGATAGCTTGCAAATACTATCAGCGGAAAAATTTTATATACGAATTTCAACACATTTTTTGCGGATTTGTTATTCTTGAAGAAATCGGTCAGTTTAATATATTGTTTACGGCTAATTTTCTACATCTCCCAATGCTTTTTACACTCCGATTTTAACATAACCGTTACACTATTTCAACATTATATTTATCAAACCAGTAGTCAAGTTCGATTATATACGCAAGAATCTGCGGTGCTTTCATCAGCTGACCGTACCACGGATTTGTGATTTTATCGGGATTTTCAATGATATCTTCAATCCCTTTTCGGTCAAGCAGTTCGTTTAGAATTGAACGCTTTTTAAGAATTTTTCTAACCCTTTTTACACACTCGTTGAAGTAAATCGGATTGTGCGTTTTCGGGTACGGACTTTTCTTTCGCCAGCAAATTTCTTCGGGCAGAATATCCTCAAAAGCCTTTCGCACAATTCCCTTTTCACGGTTGCCCCATGCCTTTAATTCCCACGGCATATTGTACGCATATTCAACAAGTCTGTAATCGCAGAACGGCACTCTTACCTCAAGTCCGCTGAACATTGAGCATCTGTCTTTTCGCTCAAGCAGACATTGCATAAACCAGTAAAAATTCAGGTAGAACATCTCTCGCATTCGCCTGTCAAGGTCGGTGTCGCTTTTAAGCTTTGGGGCAAGGCTTATTGTGTCAAGATACCTTTGTCTGACATACTCTTCGCCGTTTTTCAGCACACCATCCTTGAGAATGCTCCTGCGAATATCCTGACTTTTTGACCACGGAAAACAATCTTCAAAAAGTATTTCATGGTTGTGATACCACGGATATCCGCCGAAAAGTTCATCGGCACATTCTCCCGAAAGTGCAACGGTGTAGTTTTGCTTGATTTCTTTGCAGAAGAGCAAAAGTGACGAGTCAACATCAACATACCCCGGCAAATCCCTTGCCTGAACACTTTCATAAAGTGCGTCGCACACAAGCGTGTTGTCAAGGACAATTTCTCTGTGCTTTGTGTCGGCATTTTTTGACATCATCGAAATAAATTCGTAGTCGGGAGTAGGCTGAAAATTGCTCTTTTGAAAATATTTTTCGTTGTCACGGTATTCAACCGAGTAGGTGTTGATTTTGCCGAGTTTATGCTCCTTGTTGTACATTGATGCGGTCTTGACAATTATACTGCTGTCAAGCCCTCCCGAAAGGAAAAAGCATAGCGGAACATCACTCACAAGCTGTCGCTGAATTGCATCAGTCAGCAGATATCTCGTCTTTTCAATGGTAGTTACTTCATTGTCTGTATGCTCTTTTGCCTCAACGGTGTAGTATTTTTTTCGGCGAAGCTTTGAGTGCCTATACATTGCACATTCGCCCGGATTAAGTTCAAATACTCCCTTGAAAACTCCGAACGAAGGCGTTCTTGCAGGCCCTAAAAAGAAAATTTCATTGAGTCCCTGTTCGTCAATTTGAGGCTTTACAACCTTGCTTGCAAGCAACGCTTTTATTTCTGACGCAAACAGCAAGCCACCGTTGTATTCATAGTAAAACAGAGGCTTAACGCCGATTCTGTCCCTGCACAAAAACAGAGATTTGTCGCTTGTGTTGTAGATTGCAAAGGCAAAAATTCCGTTCAGCTTTTTGCAGCAGTCCGTACCGTATTTAATGTACGATTTCAGCACAACCTCCGTGTCGCTGTGACCTCTGAAATGAAATCCCGATGCTTTCAGCTCCTCACGAAGCTCAGCTGTGTTATAAAGTTCGCCGTTATAGACTATTACATAGGTAGTGTCCTTGTGGCGAACCGACATCGGTTGTTTGCCGTTTTCACGGTCAATTACAACAAGCCGCCTGTGCATAAGCGCCGCCCCTTGGTTAATGTACAAACCGTTTTCGTCAGGACCTCGCCTGTCAAGTGTTTCAGACATTCTGTTGAGCAAATCAATTCTTTCGCTCATATCCTGTGAGTGGTCAATCCATCCTGCTATTCCGCACATAAAGTAACCTCCGTCAATTTTGTTTGTAATTTTTGAGTGAATATAAAAAGCATAAAGCGGTAAAAAGCAAAGCCGCTCCCGAAAGGACAGTTCCTCCGAAAAAACTGAAATTTTCAACCGTTGATGTTGAAAAAACATCGGT
>ULXS01003882.1_pt1 | contig 11903 bp, 9 predicted proteins | sample 1961421 | NCBI WGS metagenome assembly ULXS01 (sample SAMEA4835842, study PRJEB28245) | human gut metagenome | biome: gut microbiome; material: fecal sample | place: Denmark | collected 2008
ATGGTTCCAAAGAGCGTGCCGACGAAGTTGTTTCTGAGATTGAAAAAGATGGTGGGAAAGCAAAAGCCATTCAGTGCAATGTCAGCGATTTTGCTCAGGCAAAAGAATTTTTTGGCGGCGTAGTAAAAGAATATGGAAGAATTGATATTCTGGTAAATAATGCCGGAATTACAAGAGATAATCTGATTATGAAAATGTCGGAAGAGGAATTTCAGGATGTTATTCAGACAAACCTTGCCGGTGTATTCAATGGCATTAAATTTGTGACACGTCCGATGATGAAACAGCGTCAGGGACGTATTATTAACATGGCTTCCGTATCGGGTATTATCGGTAATATGGGACAGGCAAATTATTCCGCTTCCAAAGCCGGTGTAATTGGTCTTACCAAAGCGACGGCAAAAGAATTGTCATCCCGTGGTATTACAGTAAATGCAGTAGCACCCGGATTTATCGCGACAGAGATGACGGACAAGCTTTCGGATGCGGTAAAAGAAGAAGCATGTAAAACGATTCCGCTCGGTGCATTTGGTACGGTAGAAGATGTAGCGGAAGCAGTTGTATTTTTAGCGTCTGACCGTGCAAAATACATTACCGGACAGGTATTGTGTGTCGATGGTGGGATTGCGATGTAACAGAATGAATGGAGGAAAGAATGAGTAGACGAGTTGTAGTTACCGGTATGGGGGCAGTAACCCCGATCGGAAATAATGTAAAAGATTTTTGGGAAAATGTAAAAAAAGGAACCGTTGGAATCGGACCAATCACGAAGTTTGACACAACGGATTACAAAGCGCATCTTGCAGCAGAGGTTAAAGATTTTGACCCGACGATTGCGATGGATAAAAAATCCGCCCGACGTATGGAAGATTTCGCACAGTATGCGGTTGTGGCTGCAAAAGAGGCACTCGAAGACAGTGGACTGGATATGGAAAAGGAAGATCCATTTATGGTAGGATGCAGTGTTGGCTGTGGAATCGGAAGTCTTCAGTGTGTGCAGAGAAATTATGAGAAAATTTTGACAAAAGGACCAAATCGTGTGGCTCCGCTTATGATTCCGATGCTCATTTCCAATATGGCAGCCGGAAATATTTCAATTCAGTTTGGGTTAAAAGGTAAAAATATCAATGTAGTAACGGCTTGCGCAACAGGTACTCACTGTATTGGTGAGGGATACCGCTCCATTCAATATGGTGAGGCAGATGTTATGGTTGCCGGTGGCTCAGAAGGTGCGATTACCGAGCTTGGTGTTGCCGGATTTACCGGATTGAATGCATTGAATACAACAGATGACCCGAAAAGAGCTTCGATTCCGTTTGATGTAGACCGTGGTGGATTTGTTATGGGTGAAGGTGCCGGAATTTTGGTGCTCGAAGAATTAGAGCATGCCAAAGCACGTGGTGCTCATATTTACGCAGAGGTTGTTGGTTATGGTGCAACGAGTGATGCACACCATCTGACAGCGCCGATTGACGACGGAAGCGGCGATGCAAAAGCAATTGAGTTTGCAATCAAAGATGCGGGCATCAAACCGGAAGATATTGATTATATCAATGCACATGGAACCAGCACACACATGAATGATGCATTCGAGACTAAGGCAATTAAACTTGCGATGGGAGATGCGGCTTACCAGTGTAAAGTTAATTCAACAAAATCCATGGTAGGACATCTGCTTGGTGCTGCCGGTGGTGTTGAGGCAATTACTTGTGTAAAATCTATTATGGAAAACTATGTACATGCCAATATTGGTCTTGTAAATCAGGATCCGGAATGTGATTTGGATTGTCCGAAAGAGGCTGTTGAAACAAAAGTTGATGTAGCACTGAGTAACTCTCTTGGATTTGGTGGACATAATGCTGTATTAATTTTCAAGGCATTTGCAGAATAAAAACGGAAGGGAAGAACGAAATGTTATTAGATATCAACGATATTCAAAAGATTATCCCACACCGTTATCCGTTCCTCTTAGTTGACTGCGTCGAAGAGATGGAGCCGGGAGTAAGAGCGGTAGGATATAAAAATGTAACGATGAACGAGCCATTTTTTCAGGGCCATTTTCCACAGCAGCCGGTAATGCCGGGTGTGTTAATCATTGAGGCATTGGCTCAGGTTGGCGCGATTGCAGTATTAAGCCTTCCGGAAAACAAAGGGAAACTTGCCTTCTTTGGCGGAATCAAAAATGCCAAATTCAGAAAGCAGGTAATTCCGGGCGACCGTCTGCGCTTAGAGACAGAAATTATTAAATGCAAAGGACCGATGGGCATTGGCAAAGCAGTTGCAACAGTAGATGGTAAATTAGCAGCAGAAGCAGAAATCAGCTTTATGTGTACGGATGCTAAGTAAAAGGCGTCGAAATAATATAGTTTAAAAATAGAAAAAAGAAATTCATTTGTCTCGAGACAGGATAATGTTTCACATTATAGTCTCTCGCCAATTGAATTTCTTTTTTTCTATTTTAACTGTATTGTTCGAACGTACTTCTGTAAAAGAGAGAGGAGGAATATGCCAACAAAACGTCCTAATGTTTAACTAATTTTTAGTGGGTATCTGGTATGCGTGGTTGGCATGCCGATACCCTTACGCGTTTGTTTAGCGGGAGCGCCCACGAAACACAAACATTTCTTATTAATTTACGGACCCTAAAAAACAACCATTAAACACTTATCCCAAACGAATATCACTAATAAATTAAAAAAAAATCTTACGATAACAGAAAAAAGGTGGTATACTAATAGTGTAGACGGAAAATATAAGCGCCTCTTATAGTCGTGGCGCAGTCGGCAGAAAGGATGGATAGACTTGTTTGAAATAGGAGACTATGTAGTGCATGGGAATAGTGGAGTCTGCCGGGTAGAATCGATTCAAAATATGGATGGCATAGATGGTGCCCCACAGCGCACGTATTATACGCTGGTTCCGATTTATACTTCGGGCAGTAAACTGTTTGTACCAACGGATGGAAAAAGAGTAGTAACACGTCCGGTTATGACGAAAAAAGAAGCAGAGACATTATTAAAAGAGTGGGACGAAATTGAGACACTCTGGGTAGAGAACGATAAGAAGCGGGAAGAGGTGTACAAAGAGGCACTCCGTTCCTGTGACAGCAGACAGTGGGTTAAACTGATTAAGACGTCTTATCAGAGAAATCAGGCCAGATTACAAAAAGGAAAAAAAGCAACAACAAGTGATGAGCGTTATCTGCATATGGCAGAGGATAATTTGTTTGGTGAATTAGCAATTCCTTTTGAAATGACAAAGGGAGAAGCAGAGGAGTATTTTGTAGCACAGATTCGTGGAGAGTAAATGAATTTATTATGAAAAAAAGCCGGTTCGCTTTTTCGCAGACCGGCTTCATTTTTTGGTTATTTTGATTCAATTTCTTTTGTCATCTTAGCAATCAATTCTTTTACTGCTGGTACAACATCAGCAAGTGCAACTTTATCCTGTACGGATTTATCACGGCTTGAGAGCTCAACAACGGATTCTTTCATATTTCTTGGGCTGACTACAAGACGGATTGGAACACCAAGTAAATCAGCGTCAGAGAACATAACACCCGGACGGACGTTTCGGTCGTCATAAATAACTTCAATGTGTTCTTTTTGCAGACTTGCATATAATTCATCAGCAAAAGCTTTTGCTTCGGCATCGTCTGCACGCAGACAGCACAGGTGAACCTGCCATGGGGCAATGGTAATCGGCCATACCGGACCGTAGTCATCGTGATGTGCTTCACAGACAGAAGCAGCAAGACGTCCAACGCCAATACCATAACAGCCCATAATTGGATAATGGGATTCGCCATCCGCATCCAAATACTGCATATTCATGGATTTTGTATATTTCGTTCCAAGCTGGAAGATGTTTCCTACTTCAATACCGCGGGAAATGTGGATGGTCTTTTTACCACAGTGTGGGCAGATGCCGCCATCAACGATTTTTGCTAAATCCACATATTCGGCATCGACAACATCACGCTCCATGCAGAGTCCCGTGTAATGATATTCTTCTTCGTTGGCACCACAGGATAAATTATTTGTTCCCTGAAGTGATTTGTCATAAAGCACGGTGTAATTGCCATTTACGGTAAGATTTACCGGGCCGATATAGCCGGCATTCAGACCACAGTCACTTGTAATTACAGCCGGATGAACTTCTTCGCCGAGATAGTTCGTCAGTTTGGTTTCATTGACATCTAAATCACCGCGGATGAAAATAACAACAAAATCGTCTGTCATATTTTTCTGGTAAACAACAGCTTTACACGATTTCTCCAATGGAGAATGAAGAAAATCACAAATTTCTTCAATAGTGTGAATGTTAGGTGTGTGAACTTTTGTCAGTGGTTCATCGACTGCATCTTTCGTATTTTCAATAACTGATTCAGCAGCTTCCATATTTGCACGGTAATCACAATCGGAACAGATGGCAATCGAATCCTCTCCAATTGGTGTTAAGAGCATATATTCATGGGAAAGACTTCCACCCATCATACCGGAGTCGGAGGCAACGGTAACTACTTCCGGGATACCGGCACGTGCAAAAATGCGGTTATAAGCATTATAACAAATTTGATAATAACGCTCTAAGTCTTCCTGTGAAGTGTGGAAAGAATAAGCATCTTTCATAGTAAATTCGCGGACACGGATTAAACCGGCACGTGGACGTGCTTCATCACGGAATTTAGTCTGAATCTGATAAATCATAAAAGGATAACTGTTATAACTTTTTGCATAATCGCGGACAAGCTGAACGGCAGCTTCCTCGTGAGTCATTCCTAAGACCATTTTTGAGCCGTTGCGGTCGGTAAAACGTAAAAGCTCACTGCCGACACTTTCGTAACGTCCGGACTCATCCCACAAAGATGCCGGAAGAGCAACCGGGAACAAAACTTCCTGTCCGTCAATGTCATCCATTTCCTCACGGATAATCGCCTCTATTTTCTGGCAAATGCGCTTTAATGGGGTAAATTGTGAGTAAATTCCCTTGGCTACATCTTTCATATAGCCGCCGCGCATCATCAGTGCATGACTTTCAACGACGCAATCGCTTGGTTTTTCTTTGAAGCGTTCGCCTACTAATTTGTCTAGTTTCATAATTGTCATTTCCTCCAAAAATAAATTCGTACATCAAATGTAAGTGCTCAAAATCGATTTTGAACAATTACATTTATGTTAGCATTTAGCCGGGCAAATGTCAACTTGCACAAACCAAAAGAGAGTGGTACAATGTGCGTAATTTGGAGCGAATGCAGAAAGGATGAAAGAATATGACATATCAGACAGCAGTTTTTGATTTGGATGGAACGTTATTAAATACATTAGAAGATTTAGCGGACGCCGTGAATTATTCACTTAAAAAAAATAAAATGCCACTTTGTACAATTACGCAGGTGTGTCAGTATGTGGGAAATGGAATTGTAAAGTTAATGGAGCGTGCGGTTCCATCCGGTAAGGATAATCCGGTGTTTGAGCAGGCACTTTCTGATTTTAAGGAATATTATGCAGAACACTGCCATGACAAAACAGCACTGTATCCGGGGGTTCTTGCGCTTCTTCAAAATTTAAAGAAAAAGGGTGTGAAAATGGCGGTTGTATCAAATAAGGCGGATTTTGCGGTTAAAGAATTGATGCCGGTTTATTTTCCGAATCTGCTGGATGTGGCACTCGGAGAAATGGAAGAAATGGGGATCCGAAAAAAGCCGGCACCGGATATGGTTTATAAGGCATTGGCAGAGTTACGGTGTGATAAGAAAAATGCTGTTTATATTGGTGATTCGGATGTTGACTTAGCGACAGCAAAAGCCAGTGAAATGGACTGCATTGGTGTGAGCTGGGGATTTCGGGGAAGAACTTTTTTAGAAGAGCATGGTGCCGATTACATTGTCGATAAACCGGAAGAAATTGAAAAATTTTTCAAATAAAAACAAACGAATAAAAACAATAAAATGGGTCACAATAGCATTGTAAGAAACGATTTATTTGTAGAAAGTGAGGATATTTCAATGAAAAAAATAGTAGTTTTTGCAATGCTTGTTGTTTGTTTGTCCGCTATGGTAACCGGGTGCGGCAATAAAAATAACAGCGCAACGGACCCATCTGCTTCCCCGGAAGCAACAAATGAAGCGACACAGACGCCAACGAATGAAAATAATAACACAGCAACGCCAAATGCGACGGATGACAACAAAAACGATGATAACGATTTATCGGATGATGTAAAAGACGGCGTGGATGATGCTGCTGACGGTGTAAACGACGTAATTGACGGTGTGGATGACGCCGTTGATGATGTGACGGGAAACGATAAAAATTAATAATGGGATGAAAAAGAAGCAGCAACGGGATTGACCGAAACTGCTTCTTTTTTGTATATATATATTTTTATGCGAAATAGTTAAGGTAAATGAAAAAAATGTAAAATATGTAGTTTTTTTGTCAAAATTTTTATTGTTTGGAATATATTGGTATGGTAGAATATAAATTGTTATAGGGAGTTTTATGGGATAAATAATTGAGGAAGGAGGATATTTTTATGGAACAGAAAAACGGAGCAGCAACAGCTTCTACCATTCTTGGTATTGTGAGCTTAGTAATCGCTGTCATCGGAGGAATTACCTTTGGTGTAATTGGTGCCGCAATTGCTTTGATTTTAGGTATCGTAGCAGTTGTTCTCGGTATTAATGCAAAAAAACAGACAGGAGGCACAAAAGGTCAGGCTGGTTTTGTCTGTGGTTTGATTGGTATTATCTTTGCTGTTATTTTTGCAGTAGGATGTTCAATCTGTGGTGCTGTTGAGTCCAGCAGTACCAAAACAAGTTATACTTGTTATGGATGCGTTGGTGGTTCCTGTTTAGTAAGCAGTGATGTTAATGATGCAGCAGATAGTTTAAATGACTTGAGCAATGCATTGAACGACTTGTCAGATGCTTACAACTAAGAGAACAATATAACCAAAATAAAGAAGGTTGCTGCTTAGGCAGCAGCCTTTTTTTCTAAGGAGGAGAAAATGTTTCCATCAATTCATTTAGGATTTGCAGATATTCCAACTTATAGCACAATTTTTTTGGCAGGTTTTTTTATAGCCATTGTTATAGCAAGAAAAATAGCAGGCCGCTATCGTCTGGCCAAGGAGGATGTTTTATATGGTGCCATCTATGCGGCGATTGGTATTCTTATCGGCTCTAAACTGTTGTATTGCTTGACAAGGCTTCCGAGCCTGATACAGAAATGGGATGCAGTTGCGGCTGGTTTTGATAAAAATTTCATGCAGACACTGTTATTTTTAATGAATTATTTGTTTGGTGGGCTTGTTTTTTATGGTGGCCTGATTGGTGCCTTTTTGGGGATCTTTTGTTACTGTAAGCAGTATCATTTATCCTATGTTCCGTATATGGATGTGTTTGCACCATTGATTCCATTTGTTCACGGTATCGGAAGAATTGGATGCTTTTGTTCCGGGTGCTGTTATGGCATTGAATACTATGGCCCTTTTGCCATACAGTTTCCGTATAATGAGGCTGTTCCGCAATTAAGTCAGGTGCCGCGTTTCCCCGTGCAGCTTTTAGAGGCGCTTATGAATTTTCTTTTGTGTGGTATTTTATTTTGCCTTATGAAGAAAAAGAATTTGAGAAATGGACGGTTGATGGGAATTTATTTGATTTATTATTCCATTGCCAGATTTTTGTTAGAGATGCTTCGCAGGGATAAAATCAGAGGAAGTATCAGTGTTTTTTCCACCTCGCAGTTAATTAGTTTGATTTTGCTGCCGGTTGGAATTGTTTTGGTGCGTGGAAAATGGGTGGAAAAGCATTGCAAGGAAGAAAAAAGTGGTGTATAATTTTCCATAGAAAAAATTCCGGCGGGACAGGATGACCGGTGAGAAAGATATGGAAGGAAGAAAATTATGTTAGATATCAAATTTGTAAGAGAAAATCCTGATGTTGTAAAACAAAACATTAAAAATAAATTTCAGGAGCACAAACTGCCACTCGTGGATGAAGTGATTGCGCTTGATAAAGAGCGTCGCGAGACACAGCAGAAAGCAGATGACCTTCGTGCTCTTCGTAAGAAAAATTCAAAGATGATTGGTGCGCTGATGGGTCAGGGCAAAAAAGAAGAAGCCGAGGCAATGAAGGAAGAGGTTGCCGGTTATGCCAAAGAACTTTCTGATTTAGAAGCACGAGAGGTAGAAATTGCAGAGGAATTGAATAAGCGCATGATGGTAATTCCAAACATCATTGACCCGAGTGTTCCAATTGGTAAAAATGATACTGAAAATGTAGAAATTGAGAAGTTTGGTGATCCGGTGGTTCCGGATTTTGAAATCCCATATCATGCACAGATTATGGAATCATTTGATGGACTGGATTTGGATTCGGCACGTGACGTTGCAGGAAATGGATTCTATTATCTGATGGGCGATATTGCAAGACTTCATTCTGCAGTTATTTCCTATGCAAGAGACTTTATGATTGACCGCGGATTTACCTATTGTGTGCCGCCGTTTATGATTCGTTCAAATGTTGTAACAGGTGTTATGTCGTTTGATGAAATGGATGCGATGATGTACAAAATCGAGGGTGAAGATTTGTATCTGATTGGTACGAGTGAACATTCTATGATTGGTAAGTTTATCGATAAAATTATTCCGGAGGAGCAGTTGCCAAAAACTTTGACCAGTTATTCTCCATGTTTCCGTAAGGAGAAGGGTGCTCATGGAATTGAGGAACGTGGTGTTTACCGGATCCATCAGTTTGAAAAGCAGGAGATGATTGTTGTCTGCAAACCGGAAGACAGTAAAATGTGGTTTGATAAATTGTGGCAGAACACCGTTGATTTATTCCGTACATTGGATATTCCGGTACGTACGTTAGAGTGTTGTTCCGGTGACTTGGCCGATTTGAAAGTGAAATCGATTGATGTAGAGGCATGGTCTCCACGCCAGAAGAAATATTTTGAAGTGGGAAGCTGCTCGAATTTAGGAGATGCGCAGGCTCGCCGTTTGAAGATTCGTGTTGTCGGTGAAGGTGGTAAGTATTTTGCCCACACCTTAAATAATACGGTTGTTGCACCACCACGTATGTTGATTGCGTTCTTAGAAAACAACTTATGTGAGGATGGTTCAGTTAAGATTCCGAAAGCATTACAGCCATATATGGGCGGTAAAGAAAAAATTGAAGTGAAATAAAAATGACACAGTGTGGTTTTATAGTGAGACTGCACGATGACAGAAGATTCTGCTATCGTGTAGTCTTTGTTCTGTGATTTGAGGAAAGATAAATATAAAAATTTACAAAGAAAGGTGAGAGGAAATGCGAAGCAGCAAAAGATATTTTGCACTGTTATTTCTTCTGTTTGCCCTAGCATTTGCCGGAGTGAATCAGACGAATTATGTGCAGGCAAAGGAGACGACACAAAAGATTTGTCTCTACTTAGGACAAAAGATTACTCTTGCGGATTTGCCGGAAGGGGAAGTGGTTTTAAGTAAAGAGCATGTGGTTGAGGTGTCGGCAAACAAAGTTGTTACGACGATTGGTGCAGGTACGGTTACGATTTCCGTGAAAACGAAGGCGGAGACAGTTGACTATGCAGAAATTGAAGTAAAGAAAAATGAGATTCTTTCGGATTTGAGTTTTAACAGACAGTCGTTTACGGCACATCCTTTGGGTGGTGGCTCTTTTCAGCTGCCGATACCGCAGTTTGAATCGATGACGTGTGTGTGGCAGGCAAGAACGCCGGAAACAGCCACAGTTACACAGGAGGGAATTATTACGCCGGTTCGCGCAGGCTTTGCAGAATTTTCTGTTACGGTTACGGATTCATATGGCGGTGTGTACTCTTTTGTGCTTGGTGTTGAAATTTTGCAGCCCCAATTTACAATCCAAAAGCAGAATTTAGCGAAGGGCTGTCAGACAACACTTTTGTTAGAATCTGTTGCAGGAAATCCGGTTGTTTATCAGACAAGGGATACTTCCATTGTTTCGATTGTTTCCTATAATCAGGCGGGCGTTGTAGTTAAGGCGAAAAAAGTTGGTTCTACTACTGTAGTGGCACAGGTAGATGGCGTTCAGACAGAATGTGTGATTACGGTTACAAACCCGCAAATAAAAAAGGCATATGGTTTTTATCAGAAAAAGAAAAAACTGGCGGTCAAGGTGACTGGGTTAAATGCAGAAAGCCGTCCGGTCTTTCGTTCGTCCGATGTAAAGGTTGCTGTTGTGACAGCTTCAGGAAAGGTGACAACGAAAAAGTATGGAAGTGCTGTGATTTCCTGCGAGGTCGATGGAAAGACAGTAAAGTATTATCTGGCAGTAAGTACGAAAACGGCTGTCCGGGCGATGCGGTATGGTTATAAAAAGATAGGAAAGAAAAAGTACAGTCAGGCAAGGCGGATGGATAAAAACTATTATGACTGCTCCTCTTTTGTTTACCGAACCTATCGTGCGGTAGGAAGATATCTTGTCTGCAAAACAAGCTGGGCGCCGGTGGCGGCGGACATCGGCCACTATTATGTGAGAAAAGGAAAGTCCATTAAGGCAAAGAAAACCTATTCTGAAAAGAAAATGAGACCGGGAGATTTGATTTGCTTTGGCGGCTCGAAGGCAAGAAGAAACGGACGGTATAAGCGAATATACCACATTGCAGTTTACATTGGAAATGGTAAGACAATGGAGAGTAGTTCAACCTATAATAATGTTGTAATAAGAGACAGAGGCGTTTTTAAAAAGAGCGAAATTCCGGTCGTTGTACGCCCATAATTTGTAAAAAAAGTAATTGACGAGTAAAATATCACGTGATACAATAAAGTTCCTTTCGGAAGGAACAGCAAAAAGCAGTGTTTCTCATGCGCAGGGGAAACACTGCTTTTGCTTTATCAGACAGCGTGGTGTTTGTCTGGTGAATCTAATTTCATTTTATCTGTTTATCTGGTAAATGAGAATCGCAGCTATTTACATGATATAAAAAGACAAGAGGGAGGACTGTCTATGAATTTAAAAATGAAAAAAGTAATTGCATGGGTGCTTGTGTGCCTGTGTGTATATGGTTCGATGCCAAAGGAAATGGTGAAAGCAGCTTCAAGCAGTACGATTTATTTTGTGCCGAAGGGGCAGCAGGGGCGGTATACAAGCAATCTCGATGAAGCGTTACAGAGTTGTTCATCACGAGGTGGAGAAATTGTTTTGGAAAAAGATGTACATTATGATTTCCCGGATTTTATTTATTATGATACGATAAATAAGGATACTACTCTTGTAGTGTCAAATGGCGTTACGTTGACAATCGGAAAAAAAGGATTGCGGATGAATGGAACTTTACTGCTTCGCGGTGGAACAGTAGATTTGGAAAAATCGGAGGGGATTTTATATGGTTCCGGAAACGTTCTGGTGTTAGATGGACGTGTGATTAAAAAATCATATTCCGTAAATAAAAACAACAGTTCCACCTGCCTTGAAGCAAAAAGTATTTCATACGGTCAGAAACTGAAAGAGGCACAGATTCCTGAGGATAAAGTTACGTGGTCAATGCCGGTTGAGGGAACGTGGCAGTTTGTGAAAGGAGACTTAGTCCCACAATCGGGAACATCCAATCAGGATATTGTATTTGTGCCGAAATATCCGATGACGTATGATTCCTTATTCTTTACAAAGAGCGGGAAAGTAACGGTAAATGCTGTTATCCCAAGACGACAGGATGAAAAAGAAGTACAGATTTTTGCCGGTCAGAATTTAATGAAAATTCATCCGGACTTGATGTATGTAAGTCCGGTTACCGGCGAAAAGGTAGCAGGTGAATTTACCTTTTCTACGGATGCCAAAGAGTATGATGTTGGAAAACATGAGATATCGGGTGTGTTTACGCCGCAGGATAATAATTATCAGTCGGTTACGGATACAGTGG
>ULXS01029112.1_pt1 | contig 11877 bp, 7 predicted proteins | sample 1961421 | NCBI WGS metagenome assembly ULXS01 (sample SAMEA4835842, study PRJEB28245) | human gut metagenome | biome: gut microbiome; material: fecal sample | place: Denmark | collected 2008
TTTACAAGTTTTTTCAAAAAACTTCAAATTGCTGCGTTCGGGCAGAAAATTGAACCCCTCCGGGACGGCCACGGCCGTCCCGGCTCCCCTTTTCCAAGGGGAGCTTGCAGTTTTGCGGGCGCTGTTATATTATATAATTACATTATAGAGGCAGAGGAGGCCCCGACCATGATCCTGACGGTCAACATCGGCAACACACACATCACCATCGCCGGATACGAACACGACGCCCTGCAATTCAGCGGGCGTCTGCACTCCGACGCAGCAGCGACTATTGACGAATATGCCATGGATCTGCTGAATCTGCTCTCTCTGTACCGCGTCCAGACCGAGCGCATCGAGGGAGGCATTCTGGGCAGTGTCGTACCCGCGCTGACGGGCCGCGTCCTGGCGGCACTGCGGATGCTATGCTCCGCCCGCTTTCTGACCGTTGGGCCGGGCCTGAAGAGCGGCATCAAGCTGCGGCTGGACAATCCGGCCCAGCTGGGTGCAGAGCTTTTATGCGGTGCCGTTGCCGCGCTGGCCGAGACGCCCGGCCCGCTGGCCGTCATCTCCGCCGACACAGCCATCTCCATCATGGCCGTGAACGAGAAGCAGGAGCTTGTGGGCGGCGTCATCCTGCCCGGCCCGCAGCTGTCGCAGGCGGCGCTGGTCCAGAAGACCGCCCAGCTGCCCCAGATCGACCTTTCGGCACCAGCTTCGGCCTCCATTCTGGGCAAGAACACCGCTGCCTGCCTGCAGAACGGCTTCGTGCTGGGCACCGCCAGCCTGCTGGACGGACTGGCTGAGCGCTTCCGCGCCGAACTCGGCCCGGAGCTCAAATTCTACGCCACCGGCAATCTTCCCCGCACCATCCGCGAAGCCTGCCACACGAACATTCTCTACCGCGAGACCCTCATCACCGATGGCTTGTACCGCATCTGGCAGAAAAATCGGAAAGGGTAATATCAAAATCAAAAGGAGTGCCACACCATGAATTCCAAACTCGTATCTCTGTTCTGCTGTCTGATCATGCTCGTGAGCTTTTCCGGCTGTACCAAGGTCACACAGCTTGTAAAAGACAATCAACCAACCAAAGCGGAACTGCTCGCAGAAATCAACGAAGAGCATCAGCGTTGGGAAGCGGCTCCTGCCGCCGACCCGACACCCTATCTGCGGCATTACGATGACCCCGCTGATGCACAGAAATATTTTGATTACATCACCGATACCTACAGCGAATACGATGCCGAAAAAGAACTGACCGTAGAAGAAGCCGAAGAAGATGTGAACTATCTCTTCGATGCCTTCTATTATGATTTTGCCTTCTATGACTATTTTGGCGGGCACACTGTATTCGATCAGACAAAAGCAGAGATTTTACAAGAGCTTCAAGCAAAAGACAACCTGACCTGCAAAGACTTACAGGAGGTTTTGGTGAAACACCTCACCTTTATCAAGGACGGCCATTTCAATATCAATCACAACTTCCCGGCGGAAAAGGAGATCCCCTTCTTTTTCCGGCAGGTGATGTTCGTTAAAACCGACAGCGGATATCAGAATTCCAAAGGTAAGACGGTCGTATCGGTAGACGGCCATCCAGACTTGGATACACTGTTCAAACGCTCCATTTCCCAAGAAGGATATCTTGTGTACTATCCTGTGCTGCTGAAAGAAGCAAAATTTGATGGAACCGAGTGGGACAAGCATGTGTGCGACGAGCAATTGACCGTGCACTATGCCGATGGCAGTACGGATGTATTGACGGCAGACACTTGGAGCCAGTATTACAAAGATCTTCCCAAAGACCAGAATACCGATCTTCGCCAGACAGATGGAATCCCGGTGTTCCAGTTCAACAGCTTTGATGGCTCTTTCCTGCAGGAGGTCAATGCTGCGGCGGCACAAATGAGTGATGCTGCGATCTCCATGCTGGATCTGCGCTCCAATGTCGGCGGATATGAAGAAGTAGCTCATCAGTGGATCACCCGATACAGCCGCCAGCGTGTACAGGGCAATGGAGTCCGCTATGACGTTGTTAATCCGGTATCCGTAGCGATAGCTCATCGGTGGCAAACGCACGACAACATTCTGATTCTTTTAAGCGGAAAATGCTCTGCCTCTTCTGCAGAAATCACAATGGACCTTGCCTATAATCTGGAAAACAGCCTGATCATCGGAGAAAACACAAATGGATGTATGATCGGAAATGGTGGGCATGTGGAACTGCCGAACAGCAAATGCTCGGTTATAATGACATCCGTATGTGTCTATCTGCTGCCGGAGGGTGCAGATTATTTTGAAGAAATGCGTGGCCTTTCTCCGGATATCTGGGTCCCGGCCAAAGAAGCCGAGACGCTGGCGGCAAAACTGATGGAGAATTTGAAATGAAATTCGAATCCTCCCGGCTGCAATTTAACGCCAGTCCTCTTGTTCGACATTCCTACGGGTCCAGGAACCGCGCACTAAGCAACAGCCCGCTGGGCTGATTGCTTACCCCGCCTGCGGCGGGGCCGTGCTATTCGAATCCTCCCGGCCGCAAATGAACGCCAGTCCTCTTGTTAGACGTTCCTACGGGTCCAGGAACCGCGCACTAAGCAACAGCCCGCTGGGCTGATTGCTTACCCCGCCTCCGGCGGGGCCATGCTGTTCGAATCCTCCCGGCCGCAAATAAAAATCCCCAGCACACGAAAGTGTACTGGGGATTTTATGCGACCGGGAGGATTCGAACCTCTGGCCTTCCGGGTCGGAGCCGAACGCTCTATCCAGCTGAGCTACGATCGCACATCTTCTGAATGGATTCAGTATAAGGTAGTATAGCACAGCCGGACAGAAATTGCAAATAGAAATCTTCGCCCTTGTCGGCCCAATTTCTGCATCCGGAGCATCCTTCTGAAAAATCATCGGGCGGCGCGTAAAAATTTCACCTCTGCTTTTTGGGTTTTCCATCTTGCAAAAGCGCCGCCGGGCCTTATAATAGAGCTTGTGCCCCGGTGTGCGCGGGCACAGTTTCGGATCAGGAAAAGGAATCATCAAGTTATGAAGTCAAACACCAAATCGCTGACGGAGGGCCCTCTGGCCAAGCAGATCCTTCTGGTCAGCCTGCCGCTGGCACTGTCCAACCTGCTGCAGGTGCTGTTCAACATGTCGGACGTCGCGGTCGTGGGCCGGTTCGCCGGTTCCACGGCGCTGGGTGCGGTGGGTTCCACGAGCATCTTCGTCACCCTGTTCACCGGTTTTCTCATCGGCCTGAGCAACGGCATCAACGTGCTGGTGGCCCGCTTCTATGGGGCCAGGCACACCGATGACGTCCGCCGCACCGTTCACTCGGCGCTGGTGGTCAGCCTCATCGCCGGTGTGGTGCTGCTGTTCGTAGGCCTGCTGGGCTCCCCCGCCCTGCTGCGGCTGCTGAACACCAAGGAAGACCTGCTGCCCGGTGCCATCCTCTACCTGCGGGTCTACTTCCTCGGTATGCCCGCACTGGCGCTCTACAACTTTGGCAACGCCATTTTCAGCGCCATCGGCGACACCAAAAAGCCGCTGTACTTCCTGAGCATCGCGGGTGTGCTGAACATCCTGCTCAACCTCTTCTTCGTCATCGTCTGCAAGCTGGATGTCGTGGGCGTGGCACTGGCCAGTGCCATTTCGCAATGCGTTTCCGCCGCGCTCATCCTCCACGCGCTGACTCAGGTGCAGGACTGCTACGCCCTGCATTTCCGGGAAGCCCGGCTCGACCCGGCCATGACCCGAAGCATTCTGGCGCTGGGCCTGCCTGCCGGGTTCCAGAACGCCGTCTTCGCCATCGCCAACCTCTTCATCCAGGCAGGCGTCAACTCCTTCGACTCCCTCATGGTCAAGGGCAACTCCGCCGCCGCCAACGCCGACAACCTCATCTACGACTGCATGGCCGCCTTCTACATGGCCTGTTCCAGCTTCATGAGCCAGAACTACGGCGCAGGCAAGCCCGACCGCGTGAAGAAGAGCTACTTCATCGCGCTGGGCTATTCCTTTGGTGTGGGCCTGCTGTTGGGCGGCAGCCTGTTCGTGTTCGGCCGCGAGTTCCTGGCCCTCTTCACCACCGAGCCTGCCGTCATCGACGCCGGCATGAAGCGTGTGGGCGTCATGGGTCTGGCCTACTGCATCTCGGCCTTTATGGACTGCACCATCGCCGCCTCCCGCGGCCTGGGCAAGACCGTCGTGCCCACCGTCATCGTCATCCTGGGCTCCTGCGTCTTCCGCGTCATCTGGGTGTACACCATCTTTGCCCACTTCCACACCATCCCCTCGCTTTATCTGCTCTACCCCTGCTCCTGGATGCTGACCGCTCTGGCGGAGATTGTCTACTTCATCCATTGCTATAAGCAGGCCATGAAAATTTTCCGGGAGCCGGTCCCTGCGTCGCTGTAAATCGTTCAGACATAAGAAAAGGCAGATGCCGTTCGATGCGGCATCTGCCTTTTTGTGGTTCGTTATACCTTTACTTCTCCCGCCAGCACCCGCTTATAGTCCTCGTAGTTGCGGGCCAACAGAGCGGGCGTATCCAGACCATAGGGGCACTTGTTCCGGCACTGGTTGCAGTGCAGGCAGTCCTCGATCTTCTTCATCTTGGCCTGGCCTTCCGGGCTCAGATGGGCCGCCGCAGGCGACCGGCGCAGGAGCAGGCTCATGCGGGCGCAGTCGTTGATCTCGATGCCCACCGGGCAGGGCATACAGTAGCCGCAGCCCCGGCAGAAATCGCCGCACAGTTCGGCGCGGTCCTTCTCGATGACGGCCCGCAGTTCATCGTTCATCCGGGGCGGGTCGTTGATGTAGGAGAGGAACTCGTCCAGCTCGGTCTCCCGCTGGACGCCCCAGATGGGCAGGACGCCGTCGTACTGGGCCTCGAAGGCATAGGCGGCGGCACTGTTGGTGATGAGGCCGCCGGACAGGCCCTTCATCGCGATGAAGCCCATCTTTTTCTCCTTGCAGAGTTCCACAAGTTCCAGTTCCTGGGGGCCGGAGATGTAGCTGAACGGGAACTGCAGCGTCTCGTACAGACCGCTCTCGATGGCTTCCTTCGCCACGGTCAGGCGGTGGTTTGTGATGCCGATGTGCCGTATCAGGCCCTTGGCCTTCGCTTCCAGCGCGGCATCGTACAGGCCGGAGGCGTCTCCGGGCCGGGGGCAGAAGGCCGGGTTGTGGAACTGGTAGATGTCAATGTAGTCGGTGCGCAGGTTTTTCAGGGAGGTATGCAGGTCCTTCCAGAAATCCTCTGCGGTTTCCGCTGCCGTCTTGGTGGCGAGGTAGACATCGCTGCGGATGCCGTCGAATGCCTCGCCCAGCTTGACCTCGCTGTCGGTGTAGGCGCGGGCGGTATCAAAGAAGCGGATGCCCGCCTTGTAAGCCTTGCGGGCCAGATGGACGGCGTCCTCCTGGGCGATGCGCTGGATGGGCAGGGCACCAAAGCCGTTCTTGTTCACCGTGATGCCAGTGCTGCCCAGCGTGACCATATCCTTCATATCAAGACCTCCTCGTGTTTTCAAACCTGCTCTCTGTCCTCATTATAAACCGACCTTCTGCGCCGTGCAAGAAGTTTGGCACAACAAAAGCTCCCCGGAAACGAGGAGCTTTCGTTGGTTCTCTTATGCGTATTGGTGGTTCAGGAACATCGCCTTGATGAGGACGACCTCGTCGTATTCCTCCTGCTCGACCTGAACGTCGGCGTTCAGCGCCTTCAGGCGGGCCTTGACAGCCTCCAGCGCCTCCGGCACGGTGACGGCGCGGCCCTCTTCGATGGCGTCCATCATCTGCTTGAGAACGGTCGGGTGTGCGTAATAGCTCGGCACCGGGAACGCACCGTTCGGGTAGCGCTTCACATAGTCCGCTGCGGCCTGCTCGGCCCGGTCGGCCCGCTTCATGATGGCGCTGTGGTTGTTGCGGGCGGTGGGCAGCATGTTGTAGCTGGAAAAGAGGAAGATGGCCGCAAAGCCGAACAGCGCAAAGTAGATGCCGTAATTGCCCACATGGTTCGTGATGGCATAGAGACCGTAGGCTGCGGCCACAAGGCCAAACAGGAAGATGGCCAATGCGACATAGCGGTACACCGGCTTGCTCTGCAGCTGGGCGCGCTTGCGGCGCTCGGCGGCGCTCAGCTCATCCGAGATCTCCGGCTTGGCTTCCAGATACTCTTTTGCCCGGCGCAGCACCGTCAGGCTGTGCTCGGCGTCTTTCGTCAACTCCGGCAGCTTGCGGGCGGCCTTTTCGGCCTCCTTCTTCTGCACGGTCTGCTCGCCTGCCGCGCTCAGCCGCTTGATCTGCGGCTGCTCTTTGGCCAGAACGTCCAGCAGGGCGTCCACGTCCCGCTCATCCTTGAAGTTGCACTGCTTCTGCTTGCCGCCGTCGTACTCCACCACCAGATAGGCCATGGAGGCAAACATCCCTTTGCCGGTAAAGCCGCCCTGGCTCATGGCGACCCGCTTGAACGCGCGGGTGATGCTGCCGTAAGGCAGATAATAGCAGCGGTCGATGTAAAAGCTGTTGAGGTACAGCGCCTTTTTGCCGACGCCGCAGGGGCCGATCTTTTTGCAGGCTTTTTTGTCTGCTTCCAGCTCGGCAGCGCCGAGTTTTGCCAGACCCAGTTGTGCAGGTTTGAACAGCATAGTGTATCCCTCTTTTGCGTTTTGTTTGTACCCATTGTCCCACTGTCTTTCGCAAAATGCAAGAGTCTTTTCCACTCTTAGCCAAAAGCAAGACCGGCCGCTGGTGTGGGCAGCGGCCGGTCTTGAGATCACAGGGGGTTATGCCGCCTTGAATGGGTTATGCGGCTTTCTTCTCCGTGTGCTTCTTGGTAGCGTGGATAAACAGGGCCAGCATTGCAACGGCGAAGATGATACCCACAGGGTATGCGACCGCCGTATTGTAGATGGTGGCACCCTCAGCAGTCTTGCTGTTCAGCAGGCCGCCCAGGCACTCCGGAGCCAGCACGAAGTAGGTGCAGGACACGGCGCTCATGAAGGTAGCGGGCACAGCGGTGATCCAGTAGTTCTTCTTCTCCTTGAACAGGTACATGGAAGCGGCCCACAGGACGATCATGGCCAGCGTCTGGTTGGTCCAGCTGAAGTAACGCCAGATCACAGTGTAGTTGATGAAGCCCAGTGCGTTGCCGATGCCCAGGAAGGCGCCGACACCCAGAACGGGGACGCAGAGCTTCAGGCGGTTTGCGTAGCTGTCCTGGTCCAGCTTCAGCCAGTCGGCCAGAGTCAGACGAGCGGAACGGAACGCGGTATCACCAGAGGTGACGGGGCAGATGACGACGCCGATCATTGCCAGGGCAATGCCGATACCGCCCATGGTCTTGGAGCAGACGTCGTAGATGGCGGCGGACTGACCTTCGGCCAGAGCAGCGGCCAGACCGGTGTTCAGACCACCGGTGACTTCGTACAGAGAGCAGCCAGCAGCAGCCCAGATCAGAGCGATGATGCCTTCGCAGACCATTGCGCCGTAGAAGACGAAGTGGCCCTGCTTCTCACTCTTCATGCAGCGCGCCATCAGAGGCGACTGGGTGGAGTGGAAGCCGGAAATAGCGCCGCAGGCGACCGTGATGAACATGAAGCTCCAGATCGGGGTGCCCGACGGGTGCATGCTGCCGAAGTGATCCCACAGTTCGGGGATGGTGTAGGCGGGGTTGGTGAAGATGCCAAAGATAACGCCCACTGCCATGATGATCAGGCAGATGCCGAAGACCGGGTAGATCTTGCCGATGATGGCATCAATGGAGATAAAGGTCGCGATGAAGTAATAGACCAGGATGATGATCAGCCAGAACAGGGTGGTGGTGAGCACACCGCTCATCCCGCTGTTCTTGCACAGGGTCACGATCAGGCCAGCAGGGCCGACTGCGAACACCGTGCCGACCATGATCAGCAGCACGACAGAGAACACACGCATGATGTTCTGCATCACAGGTCCCAGATACTTGCCGGTAACTTCTGCGATGGAAGCGCCTTCGTTGCGCTCGCTCATCATACCGGAGAAGTAGTCGTGGACGCCGCCTGCAAAGATGGTGCCGAAGGTGATCCACAGGAACACCACGGGGCCCCACAGAGCACCCTGCAGTGCACCAAAGATGGGGCCGAGGCCCGCAATGTTCAGCAGCTGGACGAGGAACAGCTTCCACTGCGGCATCACGACGTAGTCAACGCCATCGTTGATGCGCACAGCGGGAGTTTCACGGTCGTCCGGTCCAAACGTGTTGTCCACGATCTTGCCATAGACAAAATAGCCTACGATCAGGAGCGCCAGACAGAGTAAGAAACTAATCATACCAGAAACCTCCTTTTTCAGATCCACGCCCACGGCCCCATTCTGCCGTGCGTGGTCCATGTCTGGCTTCATGTTAACACATTTTTCATAACTCGAATAATATCTTTCCTGCATAGCCCTCATATCAAAAAGTATATGGTGGGGTTTCAGGCGTTTTTTTGGGCAAAGATTTTTAGCGTTTCCTCGGCAAATTTTCTTTTCCGAAAACGTTCTCTGTGCGATTTTGACCGACGAAAGTTGCAGCTTCCAAACTTTCCGCCTGTTTTTTGTGCAGTTTGACCACGCCTGCAATTTTTGCGCGATTTTCAGTGCTTTTTTCGTGTTATTCAGCCGGGTTTCTCCCGTCGCAAACGAAGACCGGCCGTCCAGGGACTTCCCGGCGGCCGGTCTTCTGTGAATGGGCAAATATTATAGCAGTTTGCGTTTTTAATGCACAAGCAACATCCGCAAACTGCATATCGCAAAGATGCCGTTTTGATTGGCACTTTTTTTGAAGATTGCGATAGAAGAGGAACTCAGGATCGCATCGGATCATGCGGCTTTCCTGACGCCAGCCTTTTTGGTGGCGTGGATAAACAGGGCCAGCATTGCAGCGGCGAAGAGGATACCCACAGGGTATGCGACCGCCGTATTGTAGATGGTCGCACCTTCCGCAGTCTTGCTGTTCAGCAGGCCGCCCAGGCACTCCGGAGCCAGCACGAAGTAGGTGCAGGACACGGCGCTCATGAACGTTGCAGGCACAGCGGTGATCCAGTAGTTCTTCTTTTCCTTGAAGAGGTACATGGAAGCGGCCCACAGGACGATCATGGCCAGCGTCTGGTTGGTCCAGCTGAAGTAACGCCAGATCACGGTGTAGTTGATGAAGCCCAGTGCGTTGCCGATGCCCAGGAAGGCGCCGACACCCAGAACGGGGATGCAGAGCTTCAGGCGGTTCGCGTAGCCGTCCTGGTCGATCTTGAACCAGTCGGCCAGCGTCAGACGAGCGGAACGGAACGCGGTATCACCAGAAGTGATGGGGCAGACGACGACGCCGATCATTGCCAGGGCAATGCCGATACCGCCCATGGTCTTGGAGCAGACGTCGTAGATGGCCTTGGACTGGCCCATGGCCAGCGCCTGTGCCAGACCGGTGTTCAGGCCGCCGGTGACTTCGTACAGAGAGCAGCCGGCTGCGGCCCAGATCAGAGCGATGACGCCCTCACAGACCATGGCACCGTAGAAAACGAAGTGGCCCTGCTTCTCGCTCTTCATGCAGCGCGCCATCAGAGGCGACTGGGTGGAGTGGAAGCCGGAGATCGCGCCGCAGGCGACTGTGATGAACATGAAGCTCCAGATCGGGGTGCCCGACGGGTGCATGCTGCCGAAGTGATCCCAGATCTCCGGGATCGTATAGGCAGGGTTGGTGAAGATACCGAAGATGACGCCGATGGCCATGATGATGAGGCAGATGCCGAAGATGGGGTAGATCTTGCCGATGACCGCGTCAATGGAGATAAAGGTCGCGATGAAGTAATACACCAGGATGAGGATGAGCCAGAACAGCAGCGAAGTGAACACGCCAGATGCACCGCTCTGGCTGCACAGCTCCACGATCAGGCCCGCAGGGCCGACCGCAAACACCGTGCCCACCATGATGAGCAGGACCACGGAGAAGACACGCATCACGTTCTGCATCACCGGACCAAGGTATTTGCCGGTGATCTCGGCGATGGAAGCGCCGTCGTTGCGCTCGCTCATCATGCCGGAGAAGTAGTCATGGACACCGCCCGCAAAGATTGTGCCGAAGGTGATCCACAGGAAGACCACCGGCCCCCACAGAGCGCCCTGCATGGCGCCGAAGATGGGGCCGAGGCCCGCGATGTTCAGCAGCTGGACGAGGAACAATTTCCACTGCGGCATCACGACATAGTCCACGCCATCGTTGATGCGCACAGCCGGAGTTTCGCGGTCGTCCGGGCCGAAGGTGTTGTCCACGATCTTACCGTAGACGAAGTAGCCCACGATCAAGAGCGCCAGACAGAGCAAGAAACTGATCATACCAGAAACCTCCTTTTTTCGGTGCTGTCCGCGGCCCCATTCCGCCGCCGGGCAGCTCCCGATCTCTGGCCTCATGGTAACATATTTTTCATCATCTGCACAATATTTTTCCAGCATAGGGGTATATCGCATCCGATATACCCGCTAAGGATTTTTACCATTGTCCGGTCTGTTTTTTGTCGAAAAACCAGCAAAAAAGAAACGAAACCGAATTTTCGGTTTCGTTTCTTTGCCACATTTCTCTATTTTTGTCGATTCCGGAACCAAAACTTTAGCCGCTTCTTTGCCGGCGGCTGCTCATTTCACAGTCTGGGCCACCTGTTTGTGGAGCAGATCGACAAATGCCTGCTCCTCCGCCCGCAGGCCGCCCTTGTCCGGATAGACCAGGACATCCCGCATCTGCTGGCGCTGGGCCGGGCATTTTTTCAGCACCAGATGGTACTGTTCCAGCGCCTTGCGGGGCATGGGCGACGCCCACATATACGCGGACGGAAGCCGCTGCAAGATCGAAAACTGGCTGCACCGCTCATACACATGGATGCGCCGGGCTTGGTTCACATGCCAGCGCACACCGTCGCCGCCCTCCTCGCCGGGCAGCTGAAAGTCGTCGTGCAGGATCTCCATATACTGGTTCAGTTCGGTCAGGTCGCGCACCTCGTGCCGGGCCAGCGGGCCGTCCCGGTTGGTGAGCAGCTGATATTCAAAGTCCATCACCGGCTCCATCTTCAGCCCCCGCCGGGCGCAGTAGTGGGTGTAGTGCTCATCGTCCTCCACCGCATAGCGCAGCAGCGCCAGGTGATAGCCCCGCCGCAGCACGAAATCCAGCGCCTCCATCGAGCCGCCCTCCCGGATGTGGATGTGCACCCGCTCCAGATGCACCGCCTGTTCCAGATAATCCACCGCCGCATAGGACGCATAGGTCGCATGGGGCAGCATCACCCGCAGCTCCGCGCAGCGCTCCTGCTCTTCCTCGACGCTCCGGCTCAGGCGGTCCACATCTTCCAGCACCCGCTCGGCCTGCTCGATGAACCGCCGCCCCTGCTCGGTGGGGATCATGCCGGTGGAGGAGCGCTCAAAGATGCGGATGTGATACTCCTCTTCCAGATTTTTCAGCGCCTTGCTGATGTTGGGCTGGGCCGCATACAGCTGCTTTGCCGCAGCGCTCACCGACCCCCACTGCATGATGGCGACCAGATAGCGCAATTCTGTAATGTTCAAGCTCTTCTCTCCTTTTGGCGTCGTGTGGAACCATTTTGTCCTATTGTATCAGCCCCGGCGCCGGGCTGTCAAGTTGACGGCAGCGCATCGGGGCTTTATAATAAGAATGCCACGTTCTCCCCTGCCGGGAGAATCATCTGTAAAACGAGAACATTGTATTTTTCGAGGAAGATCGTATGACATACCGCGTTTTGCGCATCGACGAGCAGCTGTACGGCTGCGAGGAGCTGCCGGAAGGGCAGCCCGTCTGCTGCGATGTCTTATTGGAGGACGAGACCGGCGAGCGCCGGGTCATCGCCTACCCGGACGCTGAGCTGACCCGCCTTGGCATCGACGAGGGCG
>ULXS01052956.1_pt1 | contig 11742 bp, 9 predicted proteins | sample 1961421 | NCBI WGS metagenome assembly ULXS01 (sample SAMEA4835842, study PRJEB28245) | human gut metagenome | biome: gut microbiome; material: fecal sample | place: Denmark | collected 2008
TGCCGATATATCCTTAGTTTCTCTTATATAGTCCATAGCCATGTCTCCCGTTATTTCCGTCCTCCTGTTTTCTTTCCGGCAAGTTCAAGGGCAAGCTCCGCATCCACGATAATCTTGCGCCCTATCTGAGTGATTGCCTTGTCTATCTTTCCGCTTTTCTTGATGCGGTTGGCGGTGGGCAGGCTGCACCCGAACAGTTTGGCTATGCCCAGTATTCCGTACACATACTTTCTTTCTGCGTCCGTAACGGGCTGTGGCTGCGTTTCCGTTTGATGGGAAGCGTGCTTGCTTAGGAATATGAACTCTTCGCCTGTCATCTGCCAGACGGGTTTTGATAATAACTCTTGAAGATTTGTCATCGTCCAATCAATTTAGTCGTTTAACAATCAGCCCTGCGCACTGGCTGTTATTTCTGTTCTCGAACGATGCAAAATTAGGTGGGGGCGTAAGTGGTAAGGATGTGGTTGATATAACTGGAGTGTATTGTTATTTATCTGAATATCAGATAATAAAAATACCACTCAAAAATTAATTTGAGTGGTAAAAGTGGTTATTTCGTAAAATGTCAGGGTGTATCACGGATTATCGGAATATTGCGTCCATTTCTTTGGCAAACTTTTGGTTGCTGTCGCTTGGAAAATCGGAAACAGGTTCCTTGTATTTTGACTTATAGTAGTTCTCTTCAATATCCAGCATTTTAAGTATTCTGTCTTCCAATTTTCCCTGTCAAGTTTGTGAAGTTGTTCGCTCATTAGGAATATCAGATAACAGACACGTATTTTCTCTCTCGGCTTTATTTTCAGCTTGCATTTGCCGGGGCGCAGATTCATACAAGCATAGAAATCATATTCGGAAATATTCTCGAATTGTTCTCCTACGCAGGTCGTGTGAACGAGCGAAAGCAACTTCCTGTCGAAATACTCGTGTTGTTCCTCTTTGGGTGCTTCCTCTTGTATATCAGGTTCGCTTGGTTTGGTTAGTTCTTCCGGTTTATCTTTAGCTACGGGAATATATTTTGCTAATATTTCCATAAAATGAAGACTCAACTTGTAAACATCTCCGCAGCAGTTCTCTATATATTGGAAAGCCTCTTTTCTTGCTTGCTTTTGCAATTCATAAAGCCTGTTCAGTTCTTCTTTTTCTTTCTCATATTCAGACTTGCAGCGTTCATATTCTTTTTCGGCTTGCATTTCTTCTTCTGCCGAATGTTTCCTGTAACCAATGGAATCATACCTGTTGTATGCTTCATTCAAAGGCTTGCTTAATTTTTGTGTAACCTCCAATTGTGCCTTTATATCAGTATCATATCTGCCAGCGAAGTTGTAGCACACACGAGAAATTATCTCATCATCAAACAATGGGTGTTTTTCATAAATCAATATGTTTTTCTCTATCTCGGTTCTCAGGCTGTTGAGAATCAGAGTGTACTGTTCTTTCTGCTTGTCATGTACCAATTCAAGGATAGCTGCTTCAAAAGCTTTTGTATCATTGTATTGCTTGTAGAAGTTCGTGATGAATTTCTGCTTGTCAAAAGAGAAAGTATGGCTGACAATAAAGTCACTGTATATTCTGTTGAGTTCACCGTATTGGGGAATCATAATCTGTATTTCTGCTGCCATATACGCTTGGTTTATGGATTCTTATCTTTATCAAGAAAGGAAGCCAGTTCTTCTTCCACTTCTTCTATACTTGGCAGGGCTGATTTTAAGTTCTCAGGTATAGCCTTGCTCAGTTGGTAATCGCTGATGCCTATCGGTTGGTCGTAGCCTGTCAATGCGTATTGCGCTACAACTTCGTCTTTTCCCTTGCACAGCAACAACCCGATAGTCTTGTTGTCATTCTCTCCCCTCAGTTTGTCATCCACCACATTGATGTAGAAGTTCAGTTGCCCCGCATACTCTGGTTTGAATGGGGTAGCCTTTAATTCCACTACGATGTATGCATGTAGGGGAATGGAATACAGAATCAGGTCGGCATAGAAATCGCTGTTACCAATTTGAAAATGCTTCTGTCGGGCAACGAAAGCAAAGCCATTGCCCATTTCCAGCAAGTAACGGGTGACGTGCTTAACCAGTTGTTCTTCTATGTCCCTTTCGTCTGCCTTTTCCTTAGTTCCAGCCAAGTCAAAGATGTACGGGTCTTTCAGAAGGTAATTGGCAAGGTCGCTTTGAGGTGCAGGAAGCGTGGATGTGAAATTGTTTACCTTATTATTGCTGATTTGTCTGCTATACAGATTGGTTTCAATTTGTATTTTAAGAACATTGCTGCTCCAGCCCATTTCCACGGACTGTTTCATGTACCAATATCCTATGCCTAACGGTAATGAGCCATCAAGTATAACCATTTGGCTTGCCCAGTTTATTCTGGCGACAGGGGAGTTCAAGAAAATTTTTTCTATCTCCATAATCCCCATCCTGTAAATGGCAGAAACGGTTTTCTCTACGTCCTGAATTTGCGCAGGAGCTTCCTGCGTAAATTCTAAAGACTGACAATCAGTGGATTGCATTTGCGCAGTAAGTTCCTGCGTAAATTGCTTGTCGTTCAGTTTCAATACTTCGTTTGTCACATTCTGTATGTTTGGAACAGATAGTCTTACATCCGTATCAATGAAACTTCTTAGCACACTCAGCGGATATGTCCGTGCGAATTGGCACATATAAGTAAGGTTGCGTTCCGAATAGCCTTTCTTTTCGGGATAATTGAACCGGATAGCCTTTGCCAATTGCTTGATGATTTTACTTCCCCACCCATGCTGTTGCTGATGATAGAGAATATAGTTGCCCACTTTCCAGTAGTGGAACAGCATTTGCGCATTGGCTGCGACAATCAGTCTTACTTGTGCCTGTTCTATTTCCGAACCGACTGCGTGTATGAACGCATTTAAGTCCGTTTTTTCTATGTTGGATTCCTTGTTGTTCATATTGTGATAATGGTTTCTGCAAATATACTTATTGATAACTGTTTATGAAACTAATTGATACTTTTATAGTTGATTAAATTTGTTCATGGCGTTTGCCCTGATGTCATCTGCTATGTCAATGTAGGGTTTCATGGCTTTGTAGTCACTGTGTCCCGTCCATTTCATGACCACCGGTGCCGGAATTCCGAGTGCCAACGCATTACAGATGAAAGTCTTTCTTCCGGCATGGGTACTTAACAATGCGTATTTGGGCGTGACTTCATCTATGCGCTCATTTCCCTTGTAGTAGGTTTCCCGTACAGGTTCGTTGATTTCCGCCAGTTCACCCAGTTCTTTCAGATAATCGTTCATCTTCTGATTGCTGATGACGGGTAATGCCATGTGGTTCTCGAAATGAACATCCTTGTATTTTTCAAGAATCGCTTTGCTGTGGTCGTTCAGTTCGATTATCAGGCTGTCCGCAGTCTTGACTGTGGTGACTTCAATGTGGTCGGGCTTAATATCACTTCTTTTAAGATTACGAACATCCGAATATCGTAAACTCGTGAAACAACAGAACAGAAAGACATCCCTGACACGTTCCAAATACTGCTTGTCATGTGGTATCTGATAATCTTTCAGCTTGTTCAGTTCATCCCATGTTAGGAATATTACCTTTTTAGGGGTTGTTTTCAATTTTGGTTTGAATGCGTCGTATGCAATGTTCTGATGATACCCTTTTTTGAAGCTCCAACGCAGGAACCATTTGAGAAACCCAATCTGTTTACCGATGGTGCTGTTTCTCAATTCCTTTTTATCACGCAAGAAATTAACATACTCGTTCAGCCCGAACTCGTTGAAGTATTCAAAGGTTACATCTTCCTTGAACTCTTTGAGGTGATTTCTCACCGCTGCAAATTTCTCGTATGTGGATACCGTCCAATTATTCTGGTTGCCACACTCTTTTACAAACTCATCGAACACTTCCCAAAAACTTATCTGCGCTTCTTCCTGCTGTTCTTCACTGCTGTCTTTCATCCGCAGATTGAACGCATCCTTTAGCTGTTGGGTGGTGGGCATGGTTTCCTGTACCTCAAACTCCTTGAACACGTTTTGCATTTCGGCATAGTATTTCAGTAAGTCCGCATTGATTTCGGATGCGCTTTGTTTCAGCTTGTTGGTGCATCCATTCTTTACCCGTTGTTTGTCGGCATCCCATTTGGCTACGTCAATCCGGTAGCCTGTTGTAAACTCGATGCGTTGGCTTGCGTATATGACACGCATACGGATAGGCACGTTCTCCACGATTGGCACACCGTTCTTCTTCCGGCTCTCCAATGCAAAAATGATGTTACGTTTGATATTCATATTTGGGTGCGTTTGAATTTCTACACCCAAATATACACCCAAAAATTGAAATAGCAAAAGGTATTTAGAAAGATTTAGATTTACTCTGCATTGTATATAATATATGATTATCAGTGATTTGCAATTTTATGATATTTTTTGAAAGCGTAGGTTCGAGAGCCTCTTTCACCACCTTCACCGTAGTGGCAACCGTGGAAGCCGTTGAGGTGAAAGTGACGGTGGTGCTTGCCGGTAGAGTCTGCGCCGACCCCAAGGTCAGCGTATAATCTCCTTCGGCAGTGGTCACGTTTTCACTCACTGTCAGCCACGAAGCGTCGGCGGCAACTTCTGCCGTGCTTCCGGTAGTAATGGTTGGCGTTTCCGCACCGTCCGAACGGCTCTCCGAAACCACATGGAGCTTGATAGTCTTATTGTTGGTATTCTCTATCGTAGCCGTCATCGTCTTGGCGTCGAAAGTGCTGGTGCTCCCTTCTTCCTTCACCATCGTCACCTCAGGCCCCTTGGTGGCGAACACCTTGATGTCCTTACGCATCCCGCTTGCCGGATTCGTCAACCGGATGGTGACGGGAAGTAATTTCGAAACGTCCGTCAGCTTTTCATCCACCGTGGTGACAGTGTACTTCGTGCTCTGCGATGTAGCACGCGTGGCAGGGGCGGCAGCCAGGTCGAGCCATTTCTCGGAACCCTCCTGGAACACCAGTCTTTGTGTCTTCATCACTTTTATCATTTAAAGTTGCACACTACGAAGTGAGTCCTGAGAACAGGAACCACAAGTGTAATGTTTGTGAATACAAAGTAAAGAAAGTGAGGAAGAAACAAAGAAAAAGCGTGCAAACCTTATAAGAAAGGTGCACGCTCAATATGAGTTATTCTATTATTAAATTCCGTCCTTTGGGATATTTCACTTTATATCGCAGAGGTAAATCACGTTGTTCGCCGGGCTGTAGGGTTATTTGCCAGGTGATGATGCCTTTGGCCTCGTCCAGTGTTCCGCCACTGATTTCTTCTGCCGTCACGGTGATGTTGTTGTTGCGTGATACGGGCAGTTGGTCGTAAAGAGTGAGCGTTACAGGCTCTGGACGTGTATTGCGTACAGAGAGTTTCCAGGCAATGGCTTGCGTCTGATTGGAACCCATAAACTTGCGTGAGGTATATTCATTCTCTTTCGTACGCTGTATCATGATGCGTTTGTCACGACCTAAAGAGAAGGATAGTGTATCGTTCTGTTGGGTGACGTTCATGATGGACTTGCCAATGAAAGTATTCTCAAAGTAAACATTTGCTTCACCTTCAAGTAAGTTCAGCTTTTCCCAATCGGTTACCTGAGCAATCAGGAAAGCATCTTTGTCTATCTTCGGAGTGCTCTGATAAGCATAAGAAGCGGGTAATTCGTAATGTCCGATTTCAGCAACTACAGGTTTGTTGTCAGAAGGAATGGTGTAAGGAACTTTTATTTCAAATTCGTAGCCCATCTGTCCCTGGCTTTGTTCAACGTCAAGGGCCATGCTGGCTTCTTCTTCGTATTGAATATCTTTTTTATGGTTTACCTTAAGACCGGAGACAGCGCCTGCCATTAGAGGTTTCCTTTCAGTGCCGTAACCTACTACCACTACTTCATCCAATGCCTGTGTATCCTCCTGAAGGGTAACATTCATAATGTTTCCTTGTATATCTCTGGTCTGAGTCTGATAGCCAATATATGAAAATTGAAGTTTATTTTGCCCATTGGGAATAGTTATGGAATACTTACCGTTTATGTCGGTTATGGCTCCTATCGTAGTTCCCGGAATGGTAACAGTGGCACCTATTACGGGCGTACGTTCATTATCAAAAACGACTCCTGAAACAGTGTTTCCATTGAGATTCAAATTGTAGCGTGGTGCTGCAAGTCCGTAATCCAACCAGTAAGTAGACAGAGTGGGGGCTACGCTTCCGGTGGAAGGATTAGAGGATGAAAGGGATAATTCTACATTCTTCCACTCTTCCTTGGTATTCTGAAAGATGTTGGCTTTGTAAACGATGGAGATAGGTTCGGCCAGGCTACCGGAACGAACATCATAGGAGGGGAACCAACCGGCATTTTTCACATAATAATTCAGAGTGAATGTAGCTTTGCAAGCTGCTGGTGCATTTACATTGACCATAATTTCACTCATAGGGGTTAGGGCCTTACCGCTTAACTGTGCCAGTTCAGAGTTCAGTTGTCCCTGTCTGATGGCAAGCTCGGCTATCTGTTCATTGATAGCCAGTTCTTTTGCTTTTAGAGTTTTCAACTGTCCGGAGTAATATTGATTCACCTCTTTAATAGTAGCCAGAGAAGTAGCGGTATTCTTATTGCTGACTGAACAGTTTGTTTTCAGCATTTCATATTCGGCACTGATGAGTCCAAGCTCGGCGTTCTGTTCTTTCTGCTGCTTCTCTATTTTTTTAAGCTCCTTTTGCAGGCTTTGTTGCTTTTCGCTGACGGCGAGGCTGTCTATATAGTTGTATTGCCGGTTGACTGCCGTAACAGTGAGCTTTCCCTTTGCGCTGACCTGCATACTTTGTGCATCCATATAGGGGGATAATCCGGTAAAGATGAGTGTTGAGTTTCCTGCCGGAATATCTACTTGCTTGGTACGCGTCACTTGAGCGCCGTCAATGAACAGCATTACTTTTTCGGCAGTTGTTTTCACCTTGTTTTGTCCCATAAGGGTGGTGGCTGCACAAAGGCAGAAGTATGCCCATACTCCTAATCTCAGTCGTTTCATAGTCAGTTTTTTAATGTTATGTCACAAATATATGGATATTTCATTAACAATTGCTTTTATATATTGTCTTTTTTGCTTGCATCTTTACTGAAAAGATTGTTCTTTTGTGCAATGTGTTTATTTACTTAATCTATTTGGGCTTTATGAAAATCAATCAATGGATATTTTACTGTTTGTTTCTGGGACTCATCAGTTGCCAATCGCAAGAGCAGACTTTTACCGTGCAATGCACCGGACTGGACGCTTACGAAGGAGATACGGTTTATCTGTGGCGATATGGCGCCGACCGTATGACGGGTGACCGTGATTACGGGAAAGGCCCTCTGGATTTCGCTATTATCAGAAACGGGGAGGTTTCATTTTCCGGAAAAGAAGATACGTTGCATATCTATGGAATGGAGCATCCCGGCAATATGAATTTCTTTTATCCCGAGGAAGGGAAACTGACGCTGACCAATGTAGTCCCACCGGCAATGCCTGTACCGGACAAGAGTACCAATCCCCATTCACAAAACGTACGTCTTTGGAAGCTTTGGCATGAAGATCTTTTTCCGCTGGAAGCTACGCGGCAATTTGTATTCGACAATGCCCGGAACGCAATAGGATGGATGGTGTTTGATCGTTGGGCAGCAATCTATCCGGATGAACTGGAAACATTGTACCAGAAAACTCCTTTACAAATGCGCGACAGTACATCTGTATTGATAGGACTGAAACGGATGCTGGATGCTACCCGTAGCCTGAAGCCGGGAGATCGTTTTGTTGATTTCAAACAAGTGGAATATGCAGAGAAAGACAGTTTGCTCTTTTCGGACATTGCAGGGCAGGGACATCCCGTGTGTTTACTCTTTTTTCTGAAGCCCGATGAAAAAGATGCCGTTCGTGCAGAAATCAAAAATCTGCGAGAACAATATCCCGATATACGCATAATTGTTCCCACTTATAGATATCAAGATCCGGAATTCAAAGAGTTCATTCATGAATTGGAAACCGAATATCAGGCGACCATCCTGGATGACAGTCGCCGTTTTGAGAAAAGTGCCCGTTGGAAGTATCGTATTTACGGTTCTTTCAATTACGAATATTTATTTGATGCCCAAGGGCAGTTGGTGAAGATGAACCCTATTTTATAAAGACGCATAATAGGCTTCTGCCTTTGCAAGTGTCTCGGGTTTGCCCACATCAAACCAGTTTTCGCTGTCTATGGGAAATCCCTGAATGCGTGCTTTCGGACAGATATCCACATAAAACGGGATAATGGAGAATTTTCCTGTCCAGCGTTCGCCTTCCATATAGCGGAAAATAGAGGGAGAAAGAACATGGACGCAGCCAAAGGCTTGCAGCTGATAATGATCGCTGGGATAATCGAGTTCTTGGGGGAGTACTTCGCCTGTAGAAAGATTCGTCCAACCACAAAGACGGTTATCTTGATCCATTAACAAATAACGGGATGTTTTCCGGTGATTAGTGAGCAGAGTGGCATCTGCATCACTTTCCAGATGGTGGTGGTAGAAAGCATTGAGATCCAGGTCTGTCAGGATATCGGCATTATGTATAAGGAAAGGCTCGTTGCTCTCCAGCAGAGGACGGGCTTTTTTGATACCACCACCGGTATCCAGCAGTTCACCCCGTTCGTCACTGATATGAATATTCACACCAAAATTCTCATTGGCACGAAGAAAGTCGATGATCTGGCTTCCGAAGTGGTGAATGTTTATGGTGATATCATGGAAGCCGGCATCTTTCAGTTTTAGGATGACACGCTCCAACATCGTTTTGCCTGCTACGGGGACAAGTGCCTTGGGCATATTGTCTGTCAGTGGGCGCAGGCGGGTGCCAAGACCTGCGGCGAATATCATTGCTTTCATTGTTTCAAAATTTTGATCTGTCGATCAATTGAATTAATATTTTTAATTTAAGTTTCATAAGCAGATTGAAAAGAGTGCTATCTCCGTGTCAGGTCCGTACCCACTCCGTATTATCTCCGTACTATCTCCGTGTCTGGTCCGTACCATCTCCGTATAAAGTCTGTTCGTATAGGTACGGAGCAGGTATGGAGTTGGTACGGACCAGATACAGAGCGGATTATTAGGAGATAGCTTTTAGCTTTTCGCCTTAAACGTTTGTTCAATGTTCTGTTCCCGATGCATCAGATTTACTTGTACTCCGAATTTCCGGTTCAGATGTTCTGCAAGGTGTTGTGCAGAATAAACCGAACGGTGTTGTCCGCCTGTGCATCCGAAACAAATGGAAAGGTTCGTAAATCCACGTTCCATATATCGTTTCACGGAAGCGTCTACCAAGCCGTATACATGTTCGAGGAACGTGGTTATTTCCCCGTCGTCTTCCAGGAAGCGGATGACAGGTTCATCCAGCCCGGTGAAAGGTTTGTAACGGTCATACTTGCCGGGATTGTTCACCGCGCGGCAGTCGAATACGAAACCACCTCCGTTTCCGCTGGAATCTTCGGGAATGCCTTTCTTATATGCAAAGCTGGTAACTTTCACAACAAGACGGCGTTTCTGCAAATCGTCAGTGAACTGTTTCAGCTCGGTAAGTTCTTTCAATACATGGCAGAGGTACGGATATTCGGGATACGGTTCCTGTAATAGCTGCCGCAGGTTTTCAATGGCAAAGGGTACACTCTGAATGAAATGCGGTTTCTTCTCGAAATAACCACGGAAACCGTAAGCACCCAGCACCTGCATAGTACGGAACAATACGAAATGGCGTAATTGTGCATAGAAATATTTCTCGTCCACAGGTTGGTATTTACACAGGGAGTCCAGATATTCTTTTAAAAGCTCTTTGCGCAAACTATCGGGATAATTCGCCTTGGCTTGCCACAGGAAGGAAGCCACATCATAATAAACAGGACCTTTACGTCCGCCCTGGAAGTCGATGAGCCATGGCTCGCCTTCTTTAATCATAACGTTGCGGCTTTGGAAATCACGATACATGAATGTGGCCGAACAGCTACGCATCAATACGTCCGCCATTTTCTGGAAATCATCTTCCAGGCGGTCTTCCTGAAACTCCATTCCGGTAGCTTTCAGAAAACAGTATTTGAAGTAATTCAAGTCCCATAAGATACTGCGGCTGTTGAATTCCGATTGTGGGTAACAGTATGAGAAATCCATTCCGTCTGCACCGGAGAACTGTACGGCTGGCAACAGGCGCATTGTCTTACGCAGAAGCTGCTTTTCTTCTTCATCAAAGACACTGGTCTTGCGCCCTTTTTCGATGGCATTGAACAGGAGAGTGTCTCCCAGGTCTTCCTGCAGATAAAATGCATCGTTATCACTCTTTGCTACAACTTGTGGCACGGGGAGTCCTTTCTTGCGGAAGTGATCTGCCATATAGAGGAAAGCCTGATTCTCTTCGAGGGAGGTTCCGCTGACACCGATAAGGGTAGGGGTGCCCGTAAGGCGGAAGTAACGGCGGTTGGAGCCGGATGAAGGAAGTTCTTCAATAGCTTCCGGTTCGTGTCCGGTATACGTACAATATAATTTCTTGAGTTCTTCAGTAATCATAGTAATTTACTTTTATTTGGGCAGCTAAGGTAAGAGTTTTAGGGAATATATACTACCTTTGCGGGAAATAAATCTGTGCGGTATGATAAGAAATATTCCCCAATTTCTGATAGCGGCGCCTACTTCGGGCACTGGAAAAACCACTGTCAGCCGATTGCTGATGACGTTATTGACGCAGAAAAAGCTACGTGTGCAGCCCTATAAGTGCGGGCCGGATTATATTGACACGAAGTATCATGAACAAGCCTGCGGAATTCCGTCTTATAATCTGGATCTTTTTATGGCTTCCGGGCATCATGTACGTAAGGTATACAATCATCATGCAGTAGATGCGGATGTCTGTATTATAGAAGGTATGATGGGAATGTTTGACGGATATGACCGTAGTAAAGGCTCGTCGGCAGAAATAGCAAAGGTACTTCATCTGCCCGTGGTGCTGGTGGTAAATGCTAAATCGGCGGCCTATTCATTGGCGGCAATGATAAAAGGGTATATGGATTTTGATCCGCAGGTGGAGGTGGCAGGTGTCATTTTCAACCAGGTGGGCGGTGACCGACATGAAGAGATGCTGCGTGAAATCTGCGAAGATCTGAATATTCTTTGTTTCGGATGTTTGCGGAAGTATGATGTGCTGAAAGAAGAAAGTCGTCATTTGGGATTGGATTTTAGTCGGAAAGGGAAAGGAAGTATCACCAAAACAATGATGAAAGAACTGGAACATCAACTGGACATTGAGTTATTGCTGGAGATGACAAGACGGAGTGTGAATATTCCTGATAAACCGGAGAGAAGAAAGAGACCGCTTGCCAATATGAATATATGGATTGCCCGCAATAAGGAGAGTTTTTCATTTATTTATGCAGAACATCTGGAGTGGTTGAATTGGTTGGGGAAAGTTACTTATTTTGATCCGGAGGATAATAGCGTGGTGTTACCGGATAATGTGGATGTGCTCTACCTGCCCGGAGGCTATCCGGAGAACCGTGCCAGGCAACTGAGTGCGGCAAAGAATGTGATGAACTCCATCAAAGACTATATAGAGCGAGGTGGATATACCCTGGCAGAGTGTGGGGGGATGATGTATCTTACATCCGTTTTGATAACAGGTACTGATACCCGTATGGAGTACAATATGGCGGATGTACTGCCCGTCAAGGTATCCGCATTTAAGGGTGATATGCGTCTGTCACTG
>ULXS01052904.1_pt1 | contig 11656 bp, 9 predicted proteins | sample 1961421 | NCBI WGS metagenome assembly ULXS01 (sample SAMEA4835842, study PRJEB28245) | human gut metagenome | biome: gut microbiome; material: fecal sample | place: Denmark | collected 2008
AACGGGCTATTTTGGCGTTACAAATGTATGAATACCGAATCACCAAATACATAGGAGCTTATGCTGCGGCGTTAGGCGGAGTAGATATCATCGTCTTTACCGGAGGTGTAGGCGAAAATCAAACCATAACGCGCGAAGCCGTATGTAAACCGTTGGCTTTTATGGGAGTAGAAATCGATCCCGAAATAAATAAACAGATTCATGGAACGGAATGTGTGATAAGCACCCCGGCATCAAAAGTAAAAGTAGTCGTCATTCCCACAGACGAAGAATACATGATTGCTTCGGATACAAAAGCCGTTCTGTCCGGCAAAATGAAATAATATCTTATACATACATGTCGAGAAAAGGCGTACGCATTGTACGCCTTTTTTATTTTCCTGATTCAAGATTAATTTGGGAGTTTTAATTGAGAAATGGGTTCTCCATCATTACTTTCGCTATCTCAACAATCGTCAGATTACCTAACCGGTCTATACGTACTTATAATTTTATAAACAAACCGGCGGAGGTAAATTTTATACCTCCGCCGGGAACTACTATATCACGTCCAATTTTTAAGGCAGTACGATTTTGAAGTTTGAATCGGCAGCTTCAAAACAACAGCGAAGCATTTCAATAGCCTTCTCATCTCCTTGCATCTTAATCTTGCCAGCATTACGTAAGGCTTCGGTATCAGTACGTCCAAAGAACAGCTTTACGAAATCCATTTTGGCGATACTCAACGTAAGGTCTGCCTCCTTCTCCTGTCGATTCAAGCGATGGTTCAAAACACCATTATTCAATATAAGCACAACTTTGTCGTTCGTATCTGTGAAGTCTATATTGATGACTGCCTCTTTGTCTGCGGCCTTTTCTCCATTCAACTGAATCGCGCAATAATCGAGTAACATTCCCATATCCATCTGCGCCAACACACCATCGTTGATGAGCTGTGAAGTATAAGGGACATCGCTTTTCAGCAGGTCACGAGCGCCGGTCAGATAGAAGTTGCGCCACGGACCGCTCTCGGCCTGATACCCCAGTTGTGTGTAGGTATCAGCCAACAGACGACGAGCCTCCATATTCTGCGGCTCCGCAAATACAAGATGGTCAAGCAGAGTTGCAACCCAACGATAATCGCCCTTATCATAAGAAGCCCGGGCCACTTCAAGAACCTTTTCCGCACCTCCGATTGCCTCGACATACTTAGTTCCGAGTTCCGTAGGGGGCAGCGGATTCAAGTGTGCAGGGTTTCCGTCGAACCAACCGAAATAAAGATCATACTGAGACTTTACGTTATGACTCAATGTGCCATAATAACCCCGACAATGGAACTGCGAAGCGAGAGAAGCAGGCAATTGCATCTCTTCGGCAATTTCATTCGGAGTCAGACCTCGATTGGCCATGTGCAAGGTTTGGTCATGCAAATACCGGTATAAATCGCGTTGTGCCTCCCAATAATCTACGATGCGTTCATTTCCCCATGTCGGCCAATGATGTGTGGCAAACGAAACCTCCACTTCATCACCATAACGTTCGATAGCCGTATCCACGGCTTTGCTCCACAACAAACCGTTACGGACCTTTGCACCGCGCAAAGTTTGCAGATTGTGCATATTATGCGTCATATCCTCGGCTGTACAGAATGCTTTCATTTGAGGAAACCATACCATAATTTCTACCGGAGCTTCCGTATCAAGTACATAGACAAATTCCATCTCTACTCCATCAATCGTATGTTTCTCACCGGTGGTTTCGATCTCGATTGTCGGGCGTGCAATACCTTTACTACCGGTAGACATAGCCTGTCCTAAGCCACAGCCGAGATTGCCCGTAACACTCGGCTCCAATTGCAGGCCGTACATATAAGTAGCCCGACGAGTCATTGCCACACCGGCTAGCACATTTTCGTTTTGAGCCGATGCCATGAACCCTTTGGGCGCAATGATTTCGAAATCTTTCTTCGATGACCCCTCGCGAATAGCTGCAATACCTCCATAATGGTCGCCGTGCGGGTGGGTAAAGATAACCCCTTCAACCGGCAGATCGGCCACGTGTTTCTTAATGAGGTCATAACCAGCTTTTGCAGCTGCATTGGTCGTTGTTACATCAATAATAATCCAACCATGATCAGAACGAATAAAGGTCATATTGGCGATATCGAAACCACGAACCTGATAGAGTTTATCTGGAATGACCTCAAAAAGACCGTTGAAGCGATTGAGCTGCGACTGTCGCCAAAGACTCGGATTCGCAGTTTCGGGAACATCGTTTTTCAAGAAATCCCAACCTTCGAGCGAATAGGACTCCTTCCCATCTTCGGTCATGATGGCCGAAGTGTTAACTGTCGCAATGAATCCCCGACTGGCATCCTCGAAATCCTGACGGTCATTGAAATCCAACTCTGTTTTTACAGCCTCGTTAGCACGTATCGTATGCTCTGTCGCTGCTGTCTGCGCCATAATTGCCGACGGTACAACTACCAAACCAAACGCAATACTCAAAATTTTTCGTTTCATTATTCTCTAAATTTGATTACACGACAAAGTAACGGAGATATGCTGGATCCGGCAATGTATTATTCTGCTTATATTTTGTATTTTTGTACGATTATCCTATATAATTCCTTATATATATTAAGAAATAATGTCTTTTTGTATGCAAGACCAGATTTTTACATTTGAAACTCTATTAAGGCGTATGCAACTCGACGATGGAGAGAGACCCTTCGTAATATGGCGTGAAAAGGATTTGTTTGGCGCACATGCCTATCCGGTCAAAATCGATGTTCCATGTCTCTTTTTATGTTGGAATGGGGAAATGGAAATAGAAATCAATTTACAAACCTATCATTTCGATAAGGAGCATTTACTATGCTTCACTGTTCCATGTGCCTGTCGCATTGTAAAACGGAGTCCCGATTTTCTATGCGTCGGACTGCTATTATCCAAATCCTTTTGGAGGCAATTACTCTTTACAGAACGAACATTAAGCTCAATTGCCGCGCGCGATGCTTTCATCGTCGTTACGGAAGAGGAACGAAATCGGCTTGCTCGTTTTCATGAACTGCTTTGCCTTTGTGCCGATACTACCGAACATGATCCGATAGGGACTTTATATCCCCTCATCGTCGGTCTATTTTTTCAAATACGCAATATCTGCCAAAACTGGGAAGCAACCGCAGCACCTGCCTCGCACAGCAAAAAGATTCTCTATGATTTCTTAGATTCACTGCACACCAATTACCGACAGCATCGGCGTGTTTCATTCTATGCCAATGCTCTGTCTCTGACTCCACGACACCTGACAACTGTTATCCGACAAGCAAGCGGTCGCAGTGCCTCACAATGGATCGAGGAATATACCGTACTCGAAGCTCAAATTCTTCTACGCAACTCCCCTATGTCAATTAAAGAAATCGCCTATGAATTGGGTTTCAACGACCAATCTCTATTCTCAAAATATTTTAGTAGAGTGGCAGGCATATCACCCGAAAGATACCGCAAAATTTCTATGAGCAACACATGATAGTCGCTAATATTCGCTACCTGTACTGACTTCATACAAAAAAATTAGACAGATAGCTGTCTGCCATCTGTCTAAAATTATTTTGCTCTTTATTCTATCATTAAGCTCCTATCAAGCTGAGATCCGTGAAGTAGGTATAGACACAACTTACGATTCCCAACAGTAAAATACCGGCAACACAAACAATCAGGCTGACACGGGAAGCGTTATCGCTACGGAACGGAGCTATGGCACAATCGTTCTCGTTGTTGATGAACATAGCTTTTACCACCAACAAATAGTAATAAAGCGAAATAATGGTGTTCAACAAGGCGATAAGTACTAAAATATAAAATCCCGAATGGATAGCCGAAGCAAAAATGAAGAATTTGCTGAAAAATCCGGCAAAGGGAGGAATTCCCGCCAGAGAGAACATCGCCAACATCATAACGACACTCAACTTGGGATTGGTTTTGTACAGACCGTTATAGTCGTCCATTCCTACTTTTCCACTACTACGCTCAACAGACGATATCACACCGAATGCAGCCAAGTTGGAGAATATGTACACCAGCACATAGTAAACCAACGCGGCCATACCCTGTGCCGAACCTGCTATAATACCCAACATAATATATCCTGCCTGAGAGATAGAAGAGAAAGCCAAAAAGCGTTTCAGATTCTTCTGACGAATAGCGAACAAGTTACCCACTGTAATGGTCAATACGATCAAAGCCCACATGATACCTTGCCAGATGACAGGATCGAGGAAGAAGACTTTGTAAAGTATCAACATCAATGCAAAAGCAGCAGCCCCTTTCGATATAACCGACAAATAAGAAGTCACCTGAGTGGGAGCTCCTTGATAAACATCGGCTGTCCACAAATGGAACGGAACCAGCGAAAGTTTGAATCCCATACCGGCCAGTACAAAAACGAGCGTGGCAATCAACAGTGGCGTGTGATTAGATGCAATCGCTACGGCTATATCGCCGAAATAGAGAGAGCCCGATACTCCATAGAGGAACGAAAGCCCTAACAGGAAGACAGCCGAAGAGAAAACCGCCGTAAAGAGGTATTTGGCCCCCGCCTCATACGATTCCGTATCTTTCTTATTGATAGCTATCAAAGCGGCCATCGGTAACGATGCGGTTTCGAGTCCAATAAAGAACAGCAAGAAGTGTCCCGACGAAACCATTAAATACATACCGAACAAGGTAACCAATAACAATTCGTAAAACTCTCCTCGGCGCAATTTGACATCGGGGGTATCGGACCACGAAATGGATTGTAACAAAACAATCAATGTGCCTATATTGAGTACGGTTTTAACCATCGAAGCTATGGGAGAAGTCTGATACATACCCCCGAACGCCGTAGCAGAATCGACCGGTATTATATTCCAAACCGTATGCAGGGCGAATAAAACGCATGCCGTAATGGATAATCCTTTGAGGCTCTTTTTCCCTCCAAAGGTGTCAAAAAGAAATATCAGCAAAAACACAAGCAGCAGCGATATTTCTCCGCGCATAATTAAAAACTGTGAATAGTCCATATACTGTTTTATTAAAGAGCTTGAGACAACAAATTAGTTATAGGTTCCACACCTTGACGAATCAAATCGGAAATCCAATTCGGGAAACAGCCGATAGCGGCCACGCATACGATCAAGGTAATAGCCGACAGACGTTCCCACCATTCGGCATCGGTCAACTCCCGGTGATGTTCGTTTTGAACAGCGCCGAACAAAAGTTTGCCGACAACCCGCAAAATATAAACCGCCGTAATCACAATCGAAGTACAAGCTACGATGGTAAACACTCGGTGGAACGTATCTGTATGCTCGAACGAACCGACGAATATAGTCATTTCGGCAACGAAGCCACTCAATCCCGGGAGACCCAACGAAGCCAAACCGGCAATCACGTAACAAACCGAAAGGAACGGCATGATTTGCATCAAACCTCCCATCTCCCGAATATCACGGGTATGTGTACGTCCATAAATCATACCGATGAGGGCAAAGAAAAGAGCGGTCATCAAACCGTGAGAAAGCATCTGCATCACGGCTCCGGTCATAGACGTCGTGTTCAACATCAATATGGCGAACAAAACCAAACCGCAGTGACTCACCGAAGAGTAAGCGTTGATGTATTTGAGGTCGGTCTGAACACAAGCGCTGAACGCTCCGTAAACTACACTGATACCGGTAAGTATTAAGAATATCCAAGCCAATTCGGTCGCAGCCTGAGGCATCAGATAAATGGCTACACGGAAACAACCGTATCCTCCTAATTTCATCAATACGCCGGCATGCAACATAGACACTGCCGTAGGAGCCGAAGCGTGACCATCGGGCGACCATGTGTGGAACGGGAACATAGCCCCCAACACACCGAATCCCACGAAAGTCATCGGGAACAAGAAGTATTGCCAGTTCATGGGGATATTACCGTGCTCGGCAATTTCGACTACATTCATCGAATGGAGCCCCGATTGATAATAGATACCCAAGATACCGATCATCAACAAAGCAGAACCACCCATCAACATCAAGGTCAGTTTCATTGCCGAATAGTTCTTTCTGCCGCTTCCCCAAACACCTATCAATAAGTACATGGGAATAAGCGCCACTTCGTAGAACATGAACATAGTGAAAAGGTCTACCGAAATAAAGAAACCGAATACACCGGTAGACAACAACATGAACCACAAGAAATATTCTTTGGGAAGAGGATTTATCTTCCAAGAAGCGAACACTCCGGCAAATACAATAATAGAAGAAAGCAATAGCATGGCCACCGACACTCCGTCCACACCCACAGCATAGTGAATATTTAACGGAGCATACCACATTCTGCTATCGGTAAACAGCATTGTAGCCGTATTTCCGGCAGCGCGTTCGGCCAAAAACTCAACGAGAGTATATACAGACAACGCCAACAAAATGGTCGAACCGATAACCGCTACCGTTCGTATCTGTTTCATATCTCTTGCGATCCAAAGACCCAGCATCATCAAGAGAGGGATAAGCACAAATAATGATAGAAAATTCATAGTGTTTCTTTAATATTTTATCGTTCAACCATCAGTTAAAAACACATGGCCAATACGGCGATTAACAATGCACCCATAATGAATACCCATACATACCACTGGATATATCCCGACTGCAACTTGCGTATGCCGTAGGAAACCCCGTTGGTAACGGTCGCCAACATATTCATCGTGCCATCGACGATATGACGATCGAACCATGCGATAGGCCGACAAATTCGCTGGAATATCACTTTATGAGTCACCCACATATAGAGCTCGTCCATATAGAATCGATGATAAGCCGCCGTATGCAAAGCACGGAACTTATCGGCAAGAGCTTTGGGTTTGGTATTTTCCGAGAGGTACATCCATGTAGCCAAAGCGATAGCGGCTACTGCGACTATAATACTTGTAGTCGCTACCGACCAGTCGAGATGTATATGATAGGCCTCGCCGTTTACCGATACGAATTCTCCGAAAGGAATGAATCCGGCAACACACGTAACCAACGCGAGAAATACCAAAGGCAAATACATGGCAGCAGGAGCCTCGTGCGGAGTATGATGTTCGTAAGAAGGTTTGCTCCACCAGAAGATACGGTAATACAAGCGGAACATGTAAAAAGCCGTCAGACCGGCGACAGCCGTCATCCAAACGCCCCAGAACGCACTCTTTTCGAATGCGGCGGTTAAGATTTCGTCTTTACTGAAAAATCCCGAGAACGGAGGAATACCGGCAATAGCCAAACATGCGATAAGGAACGTGATATGGGTCACAGGCATATATTTGCGAAGGTTTCCCATCTCGGACATTTCGTTGGAGTGAACGGCATGGATAATGCAACCCGCACCCAAGAAAAGCAACGCTTTAAACATGGCGTGCGTGAACAAGTGGAACATGGAAGCCATGTAACCGAGTCCGGTGTGCAAATCGACATCGGAGGCAACTCCCAACGCTACCATCATGAAAGCGATCTGAGAAATGGTCGAGAAAGCGAGCACCCGTTTAATATCGGTTTGCACGCAAGCAACGACAGCAGCATAAAGAGCGGTAATGGCTCCTACCCATGTAATCAGTTCGAGCACTTCGGGCACGGCACAATACATAGGGAACAACCGAGCTACCAAATAAACACCGGCGACAACCATCGTAGCGGCATGGATAAGCGCCGATACAGGAGTAGGACCTTCCATCGCATCGGGCAACCATATATGCAACGGGAACATAGCCGACTTACCTGCACCTCCCATAAAGATAAGAGCCATAGCCCAAGCGGCTACCGAACAGCCCATAAAGGTCATGCCGGCCGTTTCGCTCACCAATGCCGAAGGATTGGACATCAATGTAGCAAAATCGAAAGTCTCGGTAAAGAACGAGAGGATAAGAATACCGATCAAAAAGCCCAAGTCGGCGAAACGGGTAACGATAAAAGCCTTCTTAGAAGCAGATACAGCCGCCGGCTTAGTATAATAAAATCCGATGAGCAAATAGGAAGAAACACCTACCAACTCCCAGAAAATATACATTTGGAAAATGTTCGTCGCTACCACCAACCCCAACATGGAGAAGCTGAACAACGACAAAAACGCATAATAACGCTGGAACCCTTTTTCTCCGTGCATATAGCCCATACTATAAATATGAACCATCAACGACACGGTTGTGATAACAACCAGCATCATCACGGAAATAGGGTCTAATAAAATACCCAAGTCAATATGCAAATGTTCTGTAAAACGCAACCATTCGAAATTGATCGGCTGCAAGGTATCGAAAACGCCTTCTGCATTGCGGGGCATGGTAAAATAGTTGAACGCCACTACATAAGCCAAAACGGCAGCTACCGACAATCCGATTGTTCCCAATATCCCGGCAACACGTTCGCTCAACTTATGCCCCACAAGTCCCAAAAACAGGAACATGCAAAGCGGAAGTAAAAGTATTATAACTGAATATTCCATATCGATCAATATTTCATTTTATCAAGGTTACGCACTTCAACATTCCGTATATGACGGAAAATATTGATAATGATCGCAATAGCAAGTGCTGTCTCGGCAGCGGCGATGCCTATTGCAAAGAGGGTGAAAAAGAATCCCTCCAATGCCTCGGGATAAAGGTAACGGTTAAACACCACAAAATTGATATCCACCGCATTCAGCATCAATTCAAGGGAAATGAGCATAGCCAGCATATTTTTACGTGTGACGAACCCGTAAACTCCGGCAAAAAACATGATGGTACTTACCACCAAATAGGCAATCATTGGTATTTCCATAGTCTCTTATCTTTTACGGGCAATCATAATGCCACCGATGATACAAGCCAATAACAACACACTGACAGCTTCAAAAGGCAACAGATACTGAAACTTGTCCATACCCATAAGAGCATGCCCTATTTCTTTCATATCTACCTCTCCGGTAATTACGCTGGTAAGCGGTTTCGTGAAAAACGGATAAGTAAATAATGTATATCCGCACACGATTGCACCGAATATCGAAGCAATAAGACCTACTACACGTTTTTTAGGTGTCAACAATTCCGATTTGTCTCCCGGGTGACTCGTCAACAAGATAGAGAAGACGAACAAGACTACGATACCACCGGCATAAACGGCCAATTGCACGGCTCCTAAAAATGTATAGTCAAGCTGGAAATAGATACCCGCCGTCGCAAAAAGCACAAACAGAAGGTAAGTAGCCGCCCGCAATATGCGCCGCGTGGTTACCGTAAGAATCGAACAAACCACGATGACCAATGCAAGCAAGCCGAAGATAACTTGATTTGCTATTTGTTCCATAATGTTAATCAATTATTTTCTGTTGGGTTATCGGTACGATTCAGTTGTTTCACCAACTTCTCACGCGTATAAACGGCATGCTCAAACTCATTTGTAAATTTGATGGCATGGTGAGGACATGTAGTCACACACAATTGACAAAAGGTGCAACTACCCAAATCATACACATATTTATCTAACACTCGTTTCGTCTTACCATCTTCGGTGGTAATTTTCGAAGCCTCGATTTTGATTGTCCCATTCGGGCAATTCATCTGACAAATACCGCACGCAATGCACTTGTGCTGTCCGTTTTCGTCATAAATCAAAGTTAACGTACCTCTGAAACGCTCGGGGATTTTCAATGTAGCCCTATTCTCAGGGTACTGTTCGGTAACTTTCCGGCTGAAAAAATACTTACCGGTAACCCCCATTCCTTTAAGAAGGCTCAGTAATCCTTTCCAGAAAGATGTGATGTAATTTTTAAAACTTCCCATAAATTTCTTTATAGAACTCTTCTATTTTTATTAGTTAACACTATGGTTTATTTCGTTCATAAAAAAGAGCTTGGTTCTTCAAGCCCCTTGATTTCAATCTACTTTTCCTCCGATAATATCCAACAATTCGGACGTAATACTCTGCTGACGCAGTTTATTGTATTCCAATTGCAGTTCGTCCAACAATTCTTTCGCATTATCGTTCGCCGACTGCATGGCCATCACCCGGGCTGCCTGTTCTGACACCCGATTGGAACAGATAGCCTCCTGCATACTCGACAGAACATAAAGCGGTAATACCTCATTATAGATCGTATTCACATCGGGCTCGAACAAATAAGGTTTATTACGCTCGACTTTTTCACCCGTCGCCAAATCATCGGCGGCAATCGGCAATAATTGACGAGTCGCTAAAATCTGTTTGCTCGCGCTTTTATAATGAGTATATACAACTTCCACGCAATCGACTTTTCCGGCAATAAACTCCCGCGTCAATTCTCCGGTAAAACGGGCGATATCCTCGGCAGAGCTTTTAGCGGTCATCTCATCGGCAGTAACAATCTCGACATTATCTCCCACAAGTTTTTGAGCGAATTTAGAGGCTTTCTTTCCAATCGGATAAACAACAAACATGACTGGATTTTCGGTCTCTGCCATTCGTGCCTGATTGATAATTTCGAGCGTGCGTTTAAAAAGATTCATATTAAATGCGCCACACAATCCCTCGTCCGAGCTGAGCAAAACAATCGCCCTCCGCTTTACGGGACGAATCTCGGTAAGCGGAGAACTATATTCAGCATCAGCCGAAATAAGGTGATCGATGGTGTTTTGAATCTGATCCCTGAAAGGCCGTACACGACGCAAAGCCGACTCGGCCTTATGCATCTTGGCCGATGAAATCATCTTCATCGCACCGGTTATTTTTTCGGAAGAAGCGACCGAACCGATTCTTCCTTTTAAGTCGCGCATTGATGCCATAGTTTATGCCTTAAATCGATTAGCAACCTCTTCGGCAACTTCGGTCATGAGAGCAGCAATCTTGTCGTCAAGATGTCCTGCACGCAATTCGTCCATCACTTCGTGGCTATATTTTGATTTCAATATTTGCAAATACAATTTTTCAAACTCGGCTACCTTGTCCATCGGGACATTGTGCAACAATCCCTGTGTACCGCAATATATAATAGCGATTTCCTCTTCCACGGGAACCGGCGAATACTGAGGCTGTATAAGAATACGTTCGTTCTTACGTCCTTTATCGATTGTCATGGCCGTCACAGGATCGACATCGCCACCGAATTTAGTAAACGATTCGAGCTCACGGAACTGAGCTTGATCTATTTTCAATGTACCGGCAATCTTCTTCATGGCTTTTACCTGAGCGTTACCACCTACACGGGAAACAGAGATACCCACATTGATAGCCGGACGTACCCCTTGGTTAAACAATGCCGTTTCCAAGAATATCTGTCCGTCGGTAATCGAAATCACGTTCGTAGGGATATAAGCCGAAACGTCTCCAGCCTGTGTCTCGATAATAGGCAAAGCCGTCAAAGATCCGCCCCCTTTCACCATCGGTTTCATCACCTCGGGCAAATCGTTCATCGAAGAAGCAACCTCGTCATTATTGATAATCTTAGCAGCTCTTTCGAGCAAACGGGAATGCAAATAGAATATATCGCCCGGATAGGCCTCACGACCGGAAGGACGACGAAGAATCAACGAAATTTCACGATAGGAAACCGCCTGCTTCGATAAGTCGTCATAAATTACCAATGCATGACGCCCGCTATCCCGGAAGTACTCCCCGATAGCAGCCCCCGCAAAAGGCGCATAATAACGCATAGCA
>ULXS01026070.1_pt1 | contig 11565 bp, 10 predicted proteins | sample 1961421 | NCBI WGS metagenome assembly ULXS01 (sample SAMEA4835842, study PRJEB28245) | human gut metagenome | biome: gut microbiome; material: fecal sample | place: Denmark | collected 2008
CTTCAAAGAGTTCAATATCTTCAATATGCAGGAAAGCCGAATGGAATACGAAGCGAATGTGTTCGCTTCTCAGGTATCCTTGGACGATGAGGAAATCCTCGAATATATCCGTTACGGCTATGATATACAGCAGATTGCCAGTGCGATGCACTCGGACACAAATCTTGTTGCACTGAAAACGGATGCACTGATTGCTCAGGGTTATTGCCTGCACCATCAGGAGTATGAAAACAGATTTTTGAAATAGGAAAACGGAGGGTGCTACAATGTTGATGAACAACAACGAGTACATCGAAATTATAGAAACCATAAAAGGTGAGATCAGGGGAGCGCAGTATAAGGCTGCACTCAGTGTGAACCGTGAATTGATTATGCTTTACTACCATATCGGTACGGTCATAAACGAGCATAAGACTTGGGGCAGCAAGTTTATTGAAAATCTTGCCGCAGATATTCGCATTGCTTTCCCGAATGTCAAAGGCTATTCCGTGCGAAATCTTAAATATATGGCGAAGTTTGCAGAAACCTACCCTGACGAAGAATTTGTGCAGACGGTGTCTGCACAAATTCCGTGGTCGCACAATACGGCTATTTTAGATAAGGTCAAAGACGCCGAACAACGGGTTTGGTACATCAAAAAGACTGCTGAAAATGGCTGGTCGCACAATGTCCTCATTCATCAAATCGAAAGTGGCTTGTATGAGCGTCAAGCGCTTGCGGAAAAGATTTCAAATTTTGAGACTCGTCTTGCCTCACCGCAAAGTGAGCTGGCAGTACAGACTATGAAAGACCCGTATATCTTCGATTTTATCCCGTTCAGAGAAGATATGGTCGAGCGTGATATAGAAAACGCCTTGGTCAAGGATGTTACTAAGTTGCTACTGGAACTTGGCACCGGCTTTGCTTTCCTTGGCAATCAGTATCATCTCAATGTGGGCGGCGATGACTTTTATATTGACCTCCTGTTCTACAACCTCAACCTGCGCTGCTATGTGGTGATCGAGCTGAAAACTGGCGAGTTTAAGCCGGAGTATGCCGGACAGCTCAATTTCTACCTGTCTGCGGTGGATGGCATCATCAAGCACCCGGAGGACAATCCCTCTATCGGGCTGTTGCTCTGTAAGAGCAAGAACGACCTTGTTGCCGAGTACGCATTGAAGGATATGTCTAAACCCATCGGCGTCAGTGAGTACAAAATCACCAGCAGCCTGCCAGAAGCATTGAGCAAGCAGCTTCCTTCCGTTGAAGACATTCAAAAGCGGATCAAGAATTGATTGTTACAGCAATGGAGGGCGATATGGACAGCTACACTCTCAACACGGTCAATTATAACTATAAAACTTTGAGCCACGAAGGGTTTGGCGGCGTATGCAAATATATTGCCACACCGAAAAGGGTAGGGTACTCAAGACTTCTTGTCAAGCACGAAAAGATACAGTCCGCCTGCAACACCTTTATGTGCAGTCGGCTTGCCGAACTGTGCGATGTCTATACGCCGAAAGCCTATCTCATGAGCACAAGCAATGAAACCCGCAGATTGTTTCCTATGCACCCGTTTATTGTTGGAACTGAATGGGTAGAGGATTTTTCTGCGGTCGATTATAGCAGCATAAAAGAGTCCCCGGCACTGCGTCAACAGTATTTGGACAGTATGGCTCTGTATGCAATGTTCTGCCGGATCGCAGACACACCGCAGTTTGCATTCTCACCCTCCGAAGGTGTATTTGCCTATGACTGGGATGAAGCGTTTGATGTAACAGATTTTGTCATCAAGCTATGCCTGTATAACAGCGATGCCGGGACAGAGCAGCTGCAAAGGATGCTTCGGCACTTTTCGCTCCATCCGTTCGAGAGGGATGCAGAGCTGTGCTTACAAAGTTCATCAGAGCACCTGAGTATGAATACTGACAATCTGCGACCAAACTATATGCATGCAATGGAACGCTTTAGCAAACTGGCAGAGGTGCAAGTGGCAGAATTGACTGATGTACTTTCTGACATCTATCCAATGGGGCTGATTGTTTATTACGAGGAGTACATAAAGTTACTGCAAGCAAAAGTCAAAACCTATATAGGCACGATGTAAGTTGCTGAATCTTGCTCACATAGGCACAGAAGTCAGCAAAGCCGCAGTGGAGCAAACTCCGCTGCGGCTTCTCCGTTTTTGGTGCTTTTTTAGTCGCACTATCGACACTATCTAAAAAATTATATTCTCAACTTTCTATTTCGTTCTTCAACTAAAGAAATTATCTCATTGGATATTGCTATGATGTCTGAAGCTGAGTTACTTGCGACAGCGCCTTCTAAATTAGCAATCTTATCAACAATTTCGGCTTCCTCATTTTTTACCGTCATCGAGGATTTAGATGGGCTGGAATGAAGCAAATCATATACCCGTTCCATTTCTTTGTTTGCGTTTCTATCCGTTGATTTTCCTACCAACATCTTCACTCTCGAAGAAACTCTTTTGATATAGGCAACTTCATCTTCGTGTCGCTCGGTACTATCAGCAGTATTTTCGTTTGCTATCATATTTGCGATAAGCATTATGGCATAGACTCCGGCTATAATAATTTGAACCACCAAAGATGCCTTATAAGACTCGCTTTTTACAAAAACAAATATAAGTCCGACAACAAACTCTATAAAGAAATAAGTTGCAGATACCGAGTATAGCGCAAATCCAAATACTGCTGCGTTACTATTTTTCCGAACAAGAAATGGCGTTACAAGTACCATAATGTAGGAAAAGTGAATAAACCCATAGGCAACCCAAACTGATGCCGGATGATTAGTACCACCAACCACAAAAAACACTGTATTAAACACTGCGAGGAATACTAGATCAAGCAAAATGTAAAGAATTGATTTTTTGTTCATTTGCTGCACCTCACATTCTGCTTAAAATCTCGGTTTTTTTGGCATCATATTCTGCTTGCTCAATAAGACCTGCATCCAACAGCTTTTTGAGTTTACCTAATGTTTCCATTGGATCTTCTGCATTTACAGCAGGAGTAACAGATGCGGAATTCTTTTGGGTAAATCTTCCTGAGGGTGCGTTTTGTGTAGGATTAGTCGGCTGTTGCGGTGCAAAACCGTTTTGTGCAGGTGCAAACACTTGCTGGGCAATAGACCCGAATGCTCCAGCAGCACCAATTCCCATTCCCATACCTGCGCCCGCAGCAGCCACTCCGCCTGCGCCGGGATTATTAGCTAAGTCTCTAAGAATTCCTGCGCCTTGTATTCTTCCCCAGTCACTTCCCAAAATATCCAGACCAGCTTTATCACCTTGATAGCCACGGCTTCTTGCGATAAGCTCAATTTGGGATGCGTCAATAACATCATACTTGGTCGTATCAATATCAAGCCCAGCAAGTGAAAATTTAACACACTTTAGACCATAATCCGAAACAATTTCATCAATGTAAGGCTCAATTTTCTCGGACAGTTCATCCATATAGGCGTCAATACCGATAAGTTCCTGTTCTAATGCGTTGAGGAATTTGGAAACTGCGGTCTTGATCTTACCCTGAAATTCGCTTGCAAAGTATTTATCAAGTTCTTCTTGGAATTGGAACGGTATATTATTGCCGATTAACTTTTCTAAAAACTTTGCAGGATTTTCAATTCTTACCTTGTATGCACCTCTAACTCGTGCATCGGTACGCACACCCCACACTTTATCTCGAACCTGAATAGGTGTTTCTGTCCCCCAACGAATTTCCTTGCTATCTGCTTTGCGCACAAAATAAACAACGCAATTAAAAGTGCTAATTCCACCTGAGAAAGCATTTCTCAATCTGCTGATAAAAGGATAGTTATCAGTAGACAATTTATAAGTACCGTTTTCAAATACTTGTTCTACCGTACCGCCTTTAATAAAGATTGCTTCTTCTCCTGGCATAACCACCAATGTAGAATTGGTGTTGAAATCTTCCTCGGGCTGACGCCAAATCAGCAATTCTCCTGAACCGCTATTTTTAATGACATCCGTCCAATGCTTTTTACCGCCAACATAGGCAGCTTCGTTTGGGTTTTTATTAAACAGTGCCATATTACACCCTCCTTATTCTTTTATTAGTTCCAAAAAACTTGGACATATCCTTTTATATAGTTCTATCGCTTCTGTCGGGATGATTGCCTTAAAAGCAGTCCTCAAAGCATCAACATTTTCGATTACTCCATTAGTTTTTATGCTATCAATAGCATTTTGAAGATGGGAATAATAGTTGTCATACATTTCTCTATGCTGCTCAAATGATACAATAGGCAGCTTGTTTATGATAATAAGTTCATCCTCATTTTGGAAAAGTTCCTTCTCTTCCGTTTCAATGCTTTCACCATTTGATTTAATAAGTTGTCCATAGCCAAACACAGTCTGAGGCACACCATCTGAAGCAAAATAGGTGAATACTGCCAACTCTACTTTGTTCTCATTGCGCATAATTATTGGGCAGCTACACAGTTCGCCTTCTCTTACATATTGCATTAATCTATTGACTAAATCTCTAACAATCATAATGTTCTCCTTTCTTACTTTTTAGACACATATTGAACCGTACAATTAGGGGTACTTTTCCAAACAGCATAGTCTTGAGCATTACAGTAAAACGCATTGCCCATATTGCTACAAACACCAGTGTCGTGTATCCACAAACCAATAGCATTTCCTGCTGCATCTTTTTCAATGCCTGTTATTGTTAAGGCGTGGTCTGTACCAACTGGGTTCATTGCAGTCACATCTCTTTGTTTATTCAAAACTCGATGATCCACATTGATTATAGCACCCTTGCCGTTTTCGATTTGTTGTGATATTTCTGCCAAAGACTGATTTGTTCTATTATCGCAATCGTAACCAAAAGAATCAAGTATTTGGCTTCTACCAGCAACACTTGTACCACCATTGCTTCCACGCATTTTTTCCTTCAAACTTTCAGGCAAGAAGGAAGGTATTTTTTTGTCAACGCAAGCGTTCAAATCACGAGCTCTTTGAACAACTTCCGCTTCCGACTTAGTATCACCCAAGGCGGTCATTGTATTGGCAGCAGAACAATCTCCACAAGTCCCTTTAAAATCTTTAACCGCATTTCCTTGTTTTTGTATCATACTTTGATGAAGATCTGTGAAACTCTTACCACCAACGCCTTCGTATGTAGTTCGCTTAGACGGATCTAAATCTCTTGATAGTTCGTTTGCAAAATTGTCAGCATAGCGTGAACGCGAATTGGCGGTATCAATTTCTTTACTCAACTCGCCACCTCTTTTTGTCAATTCTGCCAATCTTGCCGCTTTCTCAGGAGAGTCTGCACCTTCTAATGCGTCAAAGTACTCATTTCTAAGTTGCTCATACTCAGCTTGCTTACCTTCGGCAAGAGTTTTAAGATTATCGGATGTCTTTCTATATTCATCTGATAATCTTCCACGAACAACATCCCAATCGCCCTTTCTTTCGGGATCATAAGCTAAAGCGTTTTCTGCATCTCCTCGCATTCTATCGAGATACGATACTTTATCGGAAAGGTTATTTACTTCATTGATATCTGTTGTGTCATTTATGTTATCCGCTGTTTCAACTGTATCAGCACTATTTTTATTTGAGGTATCATCCATAGGCTCGTCTTGAGTATCCTCAGCAGTCTCAGTGGAGTCACCGCTATCCAAATCGGAAGTCGCATCTTCTGTGGTTTCGTCTGCTGCGGTATCATCCATAGGCTCGTCCTGAGTATCCTCAGCAGTCTCAGTGGAATCGCCGCTATCCAAAACGGAAGTCGCATCTTCTGGGGTTTCGTCTGCTGCGGTATCATCCATAGGCTCGTCCTGAGTATCCTCAGCAGTCTCAGTGGAATCGCCGCTATCCAAAACGGAAGTCGCATCTTCTGCAACTTCGTCCGTTGTGGTATCATCCATAGACTTGTCCAGAGTGTCTTCGACAGGCTTTGCGGTATCACCACCATCTACATCGGAAGAAGCATTTACTGCATCTTCGCTCGTTGCAGCATCGTCCATAGACTCGTCCTGAGTGCCCTCGATAGGCTCTGCGGTGTCACCATTATCAACATTGGAAGTGGCATCTTCGGTGGTTCCATCTGTCGTAATATCATTCAAAGGCTCATTCTGAGCGTCCTCATCAGTAGGATCAGTGGAATCGTCACTATCAGCCTCAGAAGAAGTATCTTCTACGACTTCTTCCGTTGCAGCATCGCCCATAGAATCGTCCTGAGCATCATCGGCAGGCTCGGCAGAGTCGCCACCATCTACATCAGAAAAAGCATCTTCGATTTCTTCTTGCTCCTCCGGTATATCTTCGGGTACATCATCAGGCAAGCCATCTTCGTCTGTTATTTCAGGTTCATCTTCCGGGACATCTTCGGGAATATCATCAGACAAGTCATTTTCTTCCGTCAGTTCAGACTCATCTTCAGGGACATCTTCAGGGATGTCCTCAGACAAGTCATCTTCTTCCACCATTTCAGGTTCGTCCTCCGGTACATCTTCGGGGATGTCATCAGGAATATCATCAGGCACATCATCAACAACATCCGAAGTATCCATATCAGCAGATGCATCTACATCAGAAGTATCAACACTTGCATCAAATTCTTCAGCCATTTTTGCTCACCTACTTTCTAAGTGAATTCTCTATTTGAGTATCTCTAATCTGAATTTTGGTTCCGTACTTAATTCTTCTCCAAAGATGAACTTTAACGCAAGAAAGAAGCTCCGGTGTAAATTCCTCATCGTTAAGTTCGGCTTGAATCATTTGGCTGATCCTTCTAAATACTTTTTTGAGAATTTCAAAATCCTTGGTGTCAGATCTGAAGTTTTTAACAAAAATTCTTCGAGCAACTTCCCTCGCAAGAATACGCCTTGCATAATCACAAGTCTTAGAACAGCAGGCAACACATTGACACTCAGGATACGGTCGGAGTTTTTCTGCTTTATTGTTCCAATATGTTGACAAAGCTCTTATTCCGTCATCGGAAAGCGTAATACTAATATTGTTCTCCAAGCGGTAGTCGGGGGTAATAACTTCCTCCGGTTCTTCTAATTTGTTAAAGAACAAAAACGCTTCACCGGGCTTCAGCTTTGCCATTCTTTGAACTTGAACATCCGTCATATTAGTACTATCGCCAATGATCTGTTTGTCCACACTTTCGACAAGGCGAAATATCATTTTCATATCTGTCAGGGCAACAACATCGGTCGACACTTTGCGAGGTGACTGATCGGCAATGATTAACCCAACGCCATACGAACGAATCTCAGCCAGCATTCTCTTGACAAGTCCCTGTGCAATGGCACTCGGATTTGCATCACCTTGTCCCGCATTTGTGTCAGCATCAAGCAGCACATGAGCCTCTTCCAAAAGAATCACATTTTTCAAGCCACCTTCACCGATATAGTTAGCATTAACATAGGCAAGGATTGAAAGTAGAAGCAAAGCAATTATCAATGCTTTCTGATCGCTGTTTTCAATCGCTGCCAACTCAATGATGGTAGGTTTTTGTAAAATGTCCTCAATCGGAATAGAGAAATAATTATCAAACAAATTAACAAGACTGTTAAGTCTTACGACACCGGCTCTACCGATGTTCTTGGCATCTCCTGTATATCCAATTTCATCAAAAGTTTGTTGGAAGCACTTGATAAAGTCAGAAATGTTAAATATCTTTCCTTTATCATCAACCGTATATGTATCAAGCCATCTGAAATCGGAATAACAGTTGTTAATGGATTCCTCAAAAATTTTGTCAAGAGGAGTTGACATTGAAACGCCTGCCGCAAAAGCCGTTTTCAAAGTTGATTTGTAAGTTTCCAACTTGACATTTTTAGGTGGTACAAACGGGTTGAAAACAAACGGAGAAATAAAATTTTTGCCGGGTGTAAATACCTGAAGTTCCGGTATGCTTTGTACCAATGCTCTATACTCATTTTTTGCAGGTTCTATTACTAAGAACGGAATATTATGGTCTTTCCACAACCTATCCAAAAGACTTACTGAAAATGTTGTCTTACCCGAACCGGGAGTGCCAACGACAAGCATATGCTTCGCCAAATCTTTCAAAGAAAAACCGATAGTATCTCCCTTTGTGGATGAACGCAATTTACCAACGGTAATATCTCCTGCATTGATAATATTTGACGAATAGGTCTTATTGCCTTTGCCTGATTCATTGATTTTTAAGCCTGCGGTAATGCGATCACTACCAATAGGTAGTCTAAAAAACTCTGATGCTTCTTCTGCCGTTATTACATAAGGCAATCGGTAAAGGGCATTCGAGAATTGTCCGGAATTCCAAATGTTTAGATTTCTTTCTTTACCAACTAATATCTCGTTTACTGCCCAAGGTAACGGATAAAAGTTGTTATCCTTTCCCACTTCGCTTTTATCAAGATCAATCAAACGCAAGTTTGCAGATGTGTTAACGCCGCTTGAAAGCTGACCGAAAACACGACTTGCAACATTGGATATGGCTATGTTATCTCCATAAATCAGCACATTAAATGCGAATAACGCCGATGTTTTATTCTCAGAATAATATCTGTAAACATCAGCGTGTTTTTCCGCCAAAGCAAAGCTGACATTACCTATGCCTTGATCCATAACGCCCTTACTGAGGGTGTCCAATGCTTGCGTTATTCTATCGATTTCAGCAGCTTCACCCATCTCATAAGATGTAGGAATTAACTGCATAGAAACAGCACAATTCGGATAGTCAATCAAAACATTAACTATCCTGCTTAGATCGTTATTTGATACAGGTATTCTGTCATAAGCATAGCAAAAAGGCAGAAGCTGATTTTGCAAGTTTTCCGCTTTTTCCTCTTTGACAATGGCTTTTATATTTGTGTCATTTATATGTAAAACGCTTTCTGCAAGAGTCGAATACTTAATTTCTATCGTTTCGTACTTCTGCAATGAGAGCGTTGATTCACATAGTTTTATTAAAGCTGAAACCGCTTGGATCGCTGAATTAGTGTCGTTGTCTATCGCTCGTATCACGACAAACAATCGAATCTGCGCATTATATGGCTGGTTTTGAACAGCTTGAGTCGTCCAAAGCAACTCAAGTGAAATATCTTTTGAGTAACCGTCAGCATAGCTCATTGATTTATATGCTTGGTATACTTCACCAAGCATACTGCTCATTTCATCTCTATATTTTTCTACGATTTCTGTGATAGCATTTTCTCTTCCATCAATAATTGAAATGTGCGGTATAGATACGATTTCTATTGCGCCAAGCGCAATTGCCTCACCATCAGTTAATTTTTCTGTAGATATATTTAATGGCATATATGCCCTCCTTATATGAAGCTGCAAATAGCGTTGTGTTCAGATTTATGGATAGTCTATTCGATAAATATTCCCTTTGCATTTTTTGAATAATCTGTTATACGCTTTCATTAGCCCAATGATAAGACCGTATTTTTCTATTGCCAATATGGCGTACTCAGAACAGGTTGGCTTAAATAAGCAGCGCCGTCTTATCTGTTCAGGAGCATAGTGTTGATAGAGCTTAATACATCCAATAACTGCTTTTTTCAAGCAGAGTAAACCACTCAAAATATAGAATGAAGTAACAAATAAAATATTGAAAAGAATAGTATGCTGCCCTCTAAAAGCAGTAATCTTGTCTGGAAGTAATGCAAAAATGCCAAGCCAAGAGAACAGATAAAGCAACGAAATCCCTGCTACAAATGACAACAGAAAATATGTAATCACACTCTTTACTGCCACCTTAGCATCTGTGCTTGGTCTATTTAAAGGTCGTTCTAGCACATATTCTTCTGCAATTATCTGCTCTTCTTGACTTGGCATTTCCATAACATCGTCCCCCGTACCGTTGACTAACAGACTGCCGCACGACTATCAGCCAAGGATTTAACAAATCAGCCCTTTTTCTCTCTGAGCTTCGCCTTCATACCCTGAATTGCTCGTTCGGTGTAATCGGACTGCTCCATCGAGCAGTAGAACTTGTCGCCGGGGACAACCATTGCAAATCTGTTGGAATCAACATTCTTGCGGGTATATGTAGCTTCGCCCTTGCAACTAACCTTTTCGAGCACTTCTTTTTCGACGGTATCGGAAGATGTTGAGAAGTTTGTAATATCTTTATAGAAGTACTCCTCAGTAGACTCCTTCTTGCCATCCTCGTCCATGTTAAATGTATACTGATACACATAGACCTGAGTATCGGAGAAGAAAATCCAAGAAATCTGATAGGCGGAACTTCTCCACTTACGATCTTTGCCCCACTTAGCGTAGGTTTTCTTTTCGTCGAAGTAGTAGCCTTCAAAATGCACCGGCTCAATTTCATTGACCTGAGACTCATCAAGCCCGATCTTGTTAAGAGCCTTTTGCTTGAAGTCCATGCTTCTTGCCTTTGCCATTACAGCAGCCTCATATTCTTCATCCGACATAGTTTTAGACAGACAACCGCCACCGCCCAAGAAGTATCTAATTACCTTCTTTTGCTCCTCGGTTCTGCCTTTGCACAGGCGTTTAATGTCCTGCTCTGTGTAAGCCATCACACAACCTCCAAATTATTAATTTTTTATATTTCAAGAGTAGCTGTGGCACTACTTCTTAAAACACGCTGGGTTTTTCAACGCCAAGGATGCTAAAAAGCTGTTCAGCATCATACGGCGAGAATCCTTGCTGTTGCGCCATCTTCAATGCTTCTTGATATGTTGGGGAAGTTTTGAAATACTTTCTGCTGAAGTAATCATACTTAATGTAAGCAAGGAAATAGTAGTAAATACCACGAGGTTCTATCATTATTGCCGCATTTATATATTCCTCAGCCTTGTCGATTTCAGTTCTGTTTAGCAAGAAAGCTTTTCTTCCCTTAAGTAAGCAGATTGCTGCATAAAAAAATGTTTCTGAATTATCAAAATTATCTTCCATTGCCTTTTCAAAAGCAGATAGTGCTTTATCGTACAACTTTAATTTCAAGTAGCACATAGCTATTGAATTGTTTAGATCCTGATCATCGGGATTTTCAGATAACGCTTTCTTATATGCCCCTGCATACTTGTTGACTTCCGGCATAGGCATTGAATATACACTATTAAAAGTAGAAATAATGATTGGCTTATGACACCATTCACATTCGCTTTGTCCAGTAGAAACTCTTGCACCACAACCGGGGCAGTTCATTTCAATTACAGTGTGCGACATTATTGATCCTCCCTAGTTCTTCGATTTACATTCAGAATTCTTTTTAAGGATGGAGTAAAAGCACCGATGTTTTCAACATAGTCCGTCGTTTTCTCGTTGTAGCCGTAAAATAGTATTAATGACAAGAAAGTATTCCATGACATTTTTCTCTTTTTTGTTTCTATGGCGTTATATGTTTGTCTAGAAATGCCGATGATGTTTGAAATATCGCCTTGTGATATACCTATTTTTGCTCGTAAAACAGGTAACTCATCTGTAAGTATTTCAATCAACTTATCCTTATCGAGTTCCGGCAGTTCATTAATTTCATAACTACCCATACGCCCATCCTTTCTCGATTTTCGTAGAGTATTCTCCTTGACGAAAAGAAGCGGAAAAAC
>ULXS01031014.1_pt1 | contig 11565 bp, 7 predicted proteins | sample 1961421 | NCBI WGS metagenome assembly ULXS01 (sample SAMEA4835842, study PRJEB28245) | human gut metagenome | biome: gut microbiome; material: fecal sample | place: Denmark | collected 2008
CAAAAAATATTTTTTATTGCTATTATTGGCTATACAACCCAACATTTCGCTCATGAAATTTATTCTTTGTTTGCTAACGCCTTGAATTTGGTTGATACTTCCTCAATGGGAATATATAGCAGTGATGTAGTGGATTTAACAGAGTTATCAATTAATGTTTTACAATCTGTATTATATTTAGATGTTTATATTGCTGTGTATATATTTTTATATTTCTTTTTTGGTAAAAGAATGCGTAATAATGATGTAAAAGTATCATCTATATCAATATTAGCAATAACAATGATTATTTTATTAACTGACATTATTTTAAATTCAGTATTAGTATATTCTAAAACTTATAATCGCATGTATTCAATAATTGTTAGTATCTATAATATTTTATGCTGTGCAATGATTTTCTATATTCAATTTGCGGTTACTAAAACTAAAGTATTAGAAAACGAATTACAAATTACTTCCCGTTTATTACATTTATCAGAAGATAAATATCGTGAAAGTAAAGAAAATGTTGATATGATTAATTTAAAATGTCATGACTTAAAGCATCAAATTCGTGAATATGCATCAAAAAGTTCTATTTCACAAGAAACAATAAACGGCTTAGAAAATCTAATTAATATTTATGATTCAAACATGAAAACAGGTAATGAAGCATTAAATCTTATTCTTACTGAAAAAAGTTTATTGTGTCAAAAGCAAAATATCAAACTAACATGTTTAGCAGATTGTACTAAATTAGGATTTATTAGTAATGAAGATTTATATAGTCTATTTGGTAACGCTATTGATAATGCAATTGAAGCAGTTATAAAAATTAATGATTTAGAAAAAAGGAACATAAATCTTATTGTGCGTAATGTACATTCCTTTATTTCTATCACTATTGAGAATTATTATGTAGGCGAAATATTTTTAGATAGTAATGGATTACCAAAAACAACAAAAAACAATAAGGACTATCATGGTTTTGGTACTAAATCTATTAAAATGATTGTTAATAAATATAATGGTGATTTAAAGATTACAACAAAGAAAAATATTTTCACTTTAGCAATTTTATTCCAAAGTAAATAATGCCATTTTTGTTAATTCTATGGTCTTGAAAGCGTTTACTTTCAAGACTTTTTTTCTTGCTGTTAAATACAGGATATGAAATCTAAACAACAACATATGCATAAAATATTGTAAAAAAACCGCTTTCATTTAAGTTTAAGGTGTCCATAGGACAATAGTTGCTAGCACAAATTGATTGCAACTAGAAAGGAACAAACTATGAAAAGCAAATTATTAAAAACTTTGTTGATGGGTTCAATTATTTTAGGCGCTAATCTTATGACTAGCTGCGGTGATTCAAAACCTAGCCAAAGTACAAACAAGCCCACTACTAATGCATCAACATCTATAGATGATTCTGATCCATATGTAGTCAAACTAGAAATTGTTACAATGCCTGCTAAAACAACATACTTAGAAGGAGATGTATTTGATCCTAAAGGTATTGTTCTTAAAGCTACTTGGAGCCATGGTATTGATGAAGATGTTCGTTATAATGATGGCATCACATATGATAAGACTCCAATTACCGCTGAAACTAAATCAATCAAAGTAACATATGAAGGAATTAGTGTTGATGTTCCAATTACTATTTCTTCTCTTGCTGTAGAATCTCTTGAAATTACCAAAGCACTTTCAACACTTAGTTACCATGCTGGTGATAAGTTTACTTTAAATGGATTAGAAGTTACAGCTAAATTTGAAGATGGAACAGCAAAAATAATCGATGTTTATGAAGTTGAAATTGATGGTAAAGATGTAAGTGAAACTATTAAAGGCGAAGGTATTGTTTTAGAAAAAGGAAAACATACCGTTAAAATTACTTATAAAGGTCAAAGTGTTTCATTTGAAATTGAAGTATATAACGGATATCGTATTGAAGCAGAAAATATTAAAAACGCTGATGAAGTTAAAGAAGGCGACAAAAACTACTTACAAAGAGTTAAATATAAAGGTATCCAACTAGGCGCAATGTTATATTCAAGTGGCCAAAAACCAGAAGCAATTAATGCATCTGGGCAAGGATATTTAGGCGAAATTAAAAAAGGAAATGCATTTGATATTCATATTTGGTCAGATGTAGAAAGAAAAGCTGATATTATCATGACTGCAGCAAGCGGAGTTATTAAAGTAGATAGTAACAAACCTTGGAGGCCATTAGAGACTTGGGATATTCAATTAAATAAAATGATTAGTGCAACCGCAAATGGCAAGAAAGTAGAAATTGCGGATGATGTAATTTTACCAGGATTCGTTACTGAACCTAATGAAGATGGCACTTATACTTATAATCTTTTTGCCTGGGTAAACTTCATTGATGTTGCATTTGGGGAAATGAATTTATTAAAAGGCGATAATGTGATTAGCATCGAATTAATTGGTGATATGGCTTTCACTGGTGATAAAACTAGTGGAGCAGGTACATTAAACATTGATAAATTTGAAGTTCAATTCAAAGACTAGTTAAGGAGTTAAATATATATGAAAATAGCAAAATTAGGACCTGGTAAAATTGTTGGATTAGTTGGTTTAGGAGTTTTATTAGGCGGAATTATTGCTGGTAATGTTGTATGCGATACTTATAGCGGTGTTATCACTAAAGCTTTATGTGGTAATGGAGTATCTTTCGATGGTGAAGAAGTAGAAAAGGCTTCCGCCCTTGGTGATGAATTATGCCAAGAACTTGAAAGAGAAGGTATTGTATTACTTAAAAACGGCAATTTAAAAAATGGTAATAAAGCTTTACCGTTAAGTGCAGAAACTACAAAGGTTAATCTATTTGGTTATGCTGCAACAAAAGGATTCTTATTAAGAGGTATTGGCAGTGGATCTTCCACTATCAATGCTGATAAAAGAGTTGATTTAACAGGTGCTTTAGAAAAAGCAGGCATTGAATATAATAAAGAGATTTTATCTGCTTATGATTCTGCTAAATTTGGAACACGTGAAAATAACAAAAGTTCACCTTATGAATTAGCGGAACCATCTCGTGATTTCTATACAGATACAATGTTGCAAAATGCTAAAGAATTCTCAAATACAGCTATTATTGTGTTAAGTAGAAATGGTGGAGAAAATATTGGAGAAATTCCTTTAACTCAATCATTAAGAACAGAAAAAGGTACAGAAACAGATAATTCAAGAACTTACTTAGAAACATCAAAGTATGAAGATGAATTAATTAAGATGGCACATGAAAATTTTGATAATGTCATTGTGCTTATCAATTCTTGTAATACGATGCATTTAGGTATTGTTGATAGCGATAATGTTAACGCTGCTTTATATATTGGCTTAACTGGTCAATCAGGTGCTCGTGCAATTCCAGATATTTTATGGGGAAAAGCAAACCCATCTGGAAAAGTATCAGATACATATGCTTATGATCCAGAAACGGCTGCATCTTACGCTAACTACATAAAACAAGGAGCCCATATTCAATATGTTGAAGATATCTATTTTGGCTATAAGTGGTATGAAACTGCTGATACGGAAGGATATTGGAAGGATGTTAATAATGGCTATGGTAAAGGCTATGATGGTGTTGTCCAATATCCATTTGGTTATGGATTAAGCTATACCACATTTGATTGGGAAATTAGTGCCATTACTACTGATACTACAATTACTAAAAAAGGAACTTTAGAATTTGAAGTAGTTGTTACTAACACTGGTAGTGTTGCTGGAAAAGATGTAGTTGAAATTTATGTAAATCCTCCTTATACAAAAGGCGGAATTGAAAAATCTTCCGCAAATTTAGTGGCGTTTGGTAAAACAGCGGAATTAAAACCAGGACAAAGTCAAACATTAAAATTATCTTTTAATGCTTATGATATGGCAAGTTATGATTGCTATGATAAAAATAGTAATGGATTTACGGGCTATGAATTAGAACCAGGAAATTATGAAATTAAATTCATGACGGACTCTCATAACTTAAAGAAATGTGATAATAATGTTCTAACTTATAAAGTTGAAAGTGTTGGAGAAAACATTGGTATTACTTATAAAATGGATCCAAAAACCAGACAATTTGTTAAGAATAGAATGACAGGTGAAAGTGCTTATCTTGACTTACCAGTTGATGGTAGCTCGGTAAATGCTGCTAGTTATATGACACGTAGTGATTTTGCTACTTCATTTCCAACTAAACACGCTAAAAATCCTACTGGTGATGGCGGTAAGGCTACCAAAATTAATGATGTATATGATACAAACATAATGCCTACTACAGGCGTTGATAGCGGATTAAGATTAGTAACTAAAGAAGATGGTTCTAAAGCTTCTAAAGCTTCTAAAGCTGATTTAGAGGGTAATGGAACTAAGTTAAAGGCTAATGAAGAACTATTTAAAGATTTATCAAATTATAATAGTACAACTTGGGACACATTGTTAGACCAAATGTCACTTGATGATTACACAACACTTGTTGAAGATGGCGGATTTGAAACTCAAGCTATTGAATCTATTGGTAAAGCAAGAGCATATGATACTGATGGTCCAGCAGGATTTAACGCTAATGTATTATCACCAACTGATTCTGGTGCTAAATCAAAATGGACTGCTTATCCAAGTGAAACATTAATTGGTTGTACTTGGAGTAGTGAGTTAGCATTCAATATGGGATTATCTATGGGTGTTGAAGCACAAGCAACTGGTGTTAATGGTTGGTATGCTCCAGGCGTTAACTTACATCGTTCATCATATACAGCAAGAAACTATGAATATTATAGTGAAGATGGTGTGATTTCAGGAAAATTAGCAGCAGAAGTAATTCGTGGCGCTAAAACCAACGGATTATATTGCTACTTAAAACACTTTGTCCTTTCTGAACCAGGACCAAATCCAGGTGGATTAAACACATGGGTAACTGAACAAAATCTTCGTGAAAACTATTTAAAACCATTTGAAATTGCGGTTAAAGAAGGCGGCGCAAATGCAATTATGTCAGCGTTTAATCGTGTTGGTGGTATTTGGGCAGGTGCATCTTATCCTTGCTTAACACAAATATTACGTACAGAATGGGGATTTAGAGGAACAGTTATTACTGACTACTCTGCTGGTGGCGGATTAGGTGGAATGAACCCAGAACAAGGTGTAAAAGCAGGTAATGATATGTGGCTTAACCCAAGTAAAGATAGAAACCAAGCACCTTTAAATACATCTGATGCTACAAGCATGGTTTGTGCAAGAAAAGCAGCTAAAAATATTATCTTTACATACATTGATACATATCAATATGCAAAGACACATGATGCAGGTGATGATTCACGCTATTCCGTTGAAGTAGGTATTCGTACTACTGAATCAGTATTTGCGTGGTGGATTCCAGTATTAATTGCTTTAGATGTTGTCGCTGTTAGCGCAATTGGATTAGCGGTATTCTTTATCTTAAAACCTAAAAAATTAGTTTATGATTCAGTAAGTGTGGAAAAAGATGATAATTACGCTAATGAACGAGCTAAAGAAAGACAAAGATTAGCTAAAGAAAAACGAATAGAGTCTTTAAAGAAAGATATCGAAGTGTTAAACATACAACTCGCTAACAAGAAAAAAGAGTTAGATGAATTAAATAATAAATAATTAAAAATATGACGGCATTTTATAATGCCGTTATATGTATAAATAAAAGGAACATTAAAATGAAAAAAAATTATTTAGAGCCTAGTTTAAATGTCGTAACAATTAGTGTTGAAGACGTAATATGTGTATCTAAAGTCGATAGTAATTTAGATATTATTACATCAGAACCAGATGAAACTTTATAGGTGGTGAGTAATATGAAAAAGCAACTAGCAATATTTGCATTAAGTGCCACATTATTAACAGCGGGTATAATTGTTGATAAAAGCGAAATAAAATCAAAAGGATTTGAAGAATCCGCTACTGATTTATACAGTAAAGAAAATAACATTAAGAAAATTAGAAAAACAGATGAAGTAGTAACTCCAACAGTTGAAACCTCAATTATGTATGCTCAATCTGGAAATGATGGCACAAATTCTTATTTGAGATTTGCAACTGCAGTTAAAGGCGATGTAACAAGCATTACTTTTAATCGAAAAGTAGAAGGAAAAGAAGATAGACCATTAGAATGTAAAACCTTGTATAAAGGAATAAGTTCAAATGGAAAAACCTATTATTATAATGGTGAAGATTTAGTAACTGCGCAAGATGAAAATACTAACAATTATTATTGGGCATGTTATACTATCAAATTTGAAGTAAATTCTTCATATTTAGATAAAAATATAACTCTAGAAATGACTATTAATGGAGAAAGTGGCATAATTGCAAATAAAACGACTTCTTATAAATTTGATAGTCAAATAGGAAAAATCACTGGTATTCAAGTCACTAAAGAATTGACTTCTTCTTATCTTGTAGGACAAGCTATAACCTTTGATGAATTAGAAGTATCTAGTTTTGACGCTAATGGAAGTAAAGTTGCTACAATTCCTAGTGAAGAATTAGAATTTTATGAAGGTGAAGAAAAACTTGATTTAAGCATAATTGGATATACTGAAGCTGGAAACCATACTATTACTGCTAAATATAAAGAGTATAGTGTAGATTTCAATATGAATATTGCTAATAATATTTATGATGTTGAAGCAGAAAACATTTATAATAAAGGTGAAAAGCCAACTGTAAATAATGTTAATTATATAGAAAGAGATAATTGCAATACTGATATCAAAGAATTGAAACCAATTGTATATGGCTCAAAGCCTGAAGGCGGTACTGACTATGCTTCATATGATAAAGCAGATGCTAAAAATGCATCTGGACAAGCATATTTAGGTGAAGTTAAAAATGGCAATAGTTTCAATTTGCATATATTCTCAGGCGTAGAAAAACAAGTGACATTATATATGACTGCATCTAGTGGCGTTATAGAAAAAGATATAGCTAGTTGGCAACCTGTTAAAATGGCTGATATTCAACTAAATAAAATGATTGAAATTTCCAAAAATGGCAATGCACTATCTATCGGTGATGATGTTATTTTACCTGGATCAGAAACTCCTGCAAATGCGGATGGTAAGTACACATATGATCCTAATATTTGGGCAAATTTTGTTAGAGTAGCTATAGGTACAGTTAATATTAATCAAGGAGATAACGTAATTAATGTAACTATTACAAGTTCTATTAAAAACGAGGACACAATTACAAAATCAAATGGGACTATGAATATAGATAAATTTGATTTAGTAGATAATATTGGCTATTTAGTCGAAGCTGAAGAAGCAATGAATAAGAGTGAAATTGTTCCAACTAATAGAACTTATGTAGAGAGAGTAAAATATTCAGGAAATCAATTAGGTGCAATGTTAGCATCAGCAGGAAAAAAAGATGCGGAGAATGCTTCTGGCAAAGGATATATGGGTGAAATCAAAGGCGGAAATGCTTTTAATGTTCATGTTTGGTCAGACGTAGAAAGAGATGTAAATGTTATTATGTCTGCTTCAAGCGGTGTTATTGAAAAAGATGTTGCTAGTTGGAAGCCAATTAAAATGGCAGATATTCAATTAAATCAAATGATAAGTGCTGAAACTAACGGAACTTCATTTACTATTTCTGATGATATAATTTTACCTGGATCAGAAACTCCTGCTGGTGAAGATGGAAAATACAAATATGATCCATTAATATGGGCTCATTTTATTCCTGTTAATTTAGGGACAATGCACTTAAATAAAGGTGATAATGTTATTACAATAAAAATAATTAAACAAATTGCTTTTACAGGTGAATTTACTAAACGATCAGGCACTTTAAATATAGACTACTTTGCATTTAATTATATTGACTAATTGAATTTTATACTTAAAGGGTAACTCACTAGGGTTATCCTTTTTTTGCACATTAAAAAAAACCACGAGTCGTTCAAACTCGTGGTAATATTTATAATTTTTGTATTCTACTAAAATCCAGGCTTTCCAAGTAAATGGAACATATTTCTTTTATAAATTTCTACGCCTGGTTGATTAAATGGATTAACACCTAATAAATAAGCAGACATTGCGCAAGCTCTCATAAAGAAATAAAATAAAGCGCCTAAATGGTAAGCATCCATTTTATTAACATTAATTAAGATATTAGGAACATTTCCATCCTCTTCATGAGCTTTAATAGTGCCTTTCATTGCTTGTTCATTAACGAATGATAATGTTTTACCTTCAAGATAATTTAATCCATCAAGATTTTCATCATCATGAGGGACTTTAATATCAATATTAGGAGTGTTAACATGAATTGTAGTTTCAAATAATACTGGTGATCCTTGTTGAATGTATTGACCTAATGAATGTAAATCAGTAGAGAAAGTAACAGATCCAGGGAATAAGCCTTTTTTATCCTTCCCCTCAGATTCACCAAATAATTGTTTTAACCATTCACCGATTAAAGATAATGAAGGTTCATAAGTAACAAATAGTTCCACAGGTTTATTGTGACGATAGAAGTAATCGCGTAATACAGCATATTTATAACAATCATTCTCTAATAAATTGTCATTATCGTATTTGACCATCGCATCAAATGCACCTTGAAGCATTTTTTTAATATCAATACCAGCACAAGCAATTGGGAATAAACCAACTGCGGTTAATACACTATAACGACCACCAATACTATCAGGTAATACGAATGTTTCATATCCTTCAGCATTACAAAGTTTCTTTAATGCGCCTTTTTCTTTATCAGTTGTGGCAAATATTGCTTTTCTACTAGCTTCAACACCAACTTTTTCAATTAATAATTCACGTAATAATCTAAAAGCAATTGATGTTTCGGTGGTGGTACCTGATTTAGAAATTACATTAATAGCGAATTTCTTGTTTTTAAGATATTCCATTACTTGAGCAATATAAGTAGGTGAGAAAGTTTGACCTAAATAGATAATCTCTAATTTGTCATTACTAAATAATCCACGTAATGCTTCAATTGCGGCTCTAGCACCTAAATAAGATCCACCGATACCACAGACAACTAATGTTTCAAAATGCTCACGAACATATGCGGCATCTTTAACCATACGTTCGACTTCTTCTTTGTCATAATCGTTTGGCCAAGTAGTCCAACCTAAGAAATCACTACCTTCGCCAGTTTTGTTATTAATCATATGGTTAATTTCTTTTACTCTATCTTTGTAAGAGTCAAAATTAACATCCTCAATAACATGTGAAAAATCTAAACTTATCATATTTTGTTCCTCCATAGACTCGTCTATCCAACTATTTAATTTTTCTTTTAAAGGATAAAAATCCTTATCAGTAAATAACATTTTTATGCGTTTTGGTTTATTAAATGAAAATGGCTTTTTCAAATTTTGTCTTTCTCGTTCACCTAAAGCTTTTATTGAAAGTTTTAAGTAATTGTTTTTTTCTTCATATCCTAATACTTTGACTTTTACTTCGTCATCAATTTTGACATAATCTTCAATGTTTTTAACGAATTTTGAAGATATTTCAGAAATATGAATTAAACCAGTTTGCCCATTTTCAAATACTACAAACGCACCATATGGCTGAATACCAGTAACACGTCCAACAATAATATCATTGGCTTTATAATAAACGCGTTCCAATATTAATCACCTCGACTTAATAAGCATTCCAATAGTTTTAAATCCATTGGCGTAGTAATCTTAAAATTCAAATCGTTATTTTTGAGTAAGTAAACTTTTTTGCCACTCATAGTTACTAATTGTGCATCATCACTAGCATTTTGAACATTATTTTTAACAGCTAACTTATGAGCTTTTAAAATCAAACCATATTTAAATGCTTGCGGTGTTTGAATAGCCACTAAAGATGACCTATCAACTAAAGTACCATAATGATGATTGTTATTAGTGGCGATTGTATCAATAACATTTCCAACCATCGTTATTGCTGGATGTCTTTTACTAGTAACAATCATTTCTTCAATTAAAGAAGAACTAATTAATGGTCTAGCGGCATCATGAATAATAACTAAATCCTTATTAACTGCAAATCCTTTTAATGCTCCTAAGACATTGAAAGATGATTCTTGCCTAGTTTTACCACCTTCTACAAGCATATGAACTTTTTCAAATTTAAATTCATTGATGATTTCATACATTTTTTTGAAAAATTTCTTTTTGGTAACAATGATTATTTCATCAATGCTTTTAGCATTTTCAAATGCTTGAATGGAGTAGTAAATTAAAGGCTTTTCATGAACTTCAAGAAATTGTTTGGGAGTGTGATTGTTCATTCTTTTGCCATTACCTGATGCTAAGATAATTCCAAAATTCATAACACTCACCTCTCAATGTATTATAGACTAATAGCAACAAGAAAAAAAGTGATTTTATGTATATTTGATACAAAAAATTACAATTTATTTTCATAATTTTTTACTTTAAATCGCTTAACTTACTTTCAACATTCATAAGTTCAAACGATACCGCAATTGAATCAATAATTAGTTTCATTGCTTTCTCTAATGTTGAGTTTGCGGTATAATCGGCTTTGCAAGCAAAGTTAATACGATCGGCATCATATAACTGCATTGCTTTTTCTTTATCATCATTTGCGTATATAGCAATCGATTTTCCGCCATTAGACTTAACTAATGCCATACAAGGAACATCGGTCATTCCATCACCTAAATAGACAATATTTTGATGTGGAATACGGCGATTAATAGTTTTAGAATTTAAAGTGTTATCATCAGTAACATCAAGTACACCTTTAGAAATTCGATAGATGAATTGAGTTTTTCCTGTATAATTGATTGCTAATTTTGGCCAAACAGGTTCGTCGTTTTCATCAAATAAAAATTCGCATCCATATATGGCGGTAAACTCATTCGCTATCGAGCAGCCATCAATAATTTCTTTTGTCCCGGATGATACTAGATAATGTTCGACTTTGACACCTTTAGATTCTCCATAAGCATTGATTCTTTTAAACCAAGTGGATACACCAGGATAGAAGCGAATATCTTTACCTAAACTTTTTAAATAATCTTTAGTTAATTTAACACCTTTTTCTTTAGAAAGTTTAACCATCATATACATATAAGATAAGATTCTTTCAACATTTGTTTTTTCTGAAAAAACTGATGTTTCATGCCAGAATTCTTCAGGAGTCATTCCTAGGGCAGGAATAAAAGAGTAGTTTTGCATATCTTCACTAGATAATGTTTTATCAAAATCATAAACGATAGCGATAATTGGTTGCTTTTTCATTAAAATATAATCCTCCTAATTCTCATATAAATTATATATTTATATGAATGAATAGTCAATTTATATGCAAAAATGATGAGTATTTGCTTGAAAACGTTTAGATTTGTTTATAAAATATTTGTTTGAAAGGGAGATTAACTTTTATGTCATTAACTAAAGCAAATTTATTAGTTTTATACATAGTTATATTTATTTTTGGTGTTTTATTATTTTTGTTTTTATTAATAGAAATAATTGCTTATTTTTCTTTAAAAAAATTAAATGAAAGAATTGAAAAAAGA
>ULXS01047090.1_pt1 | contig 11458 bp, 9 predicted proteins | sample 1961421 | NCBI WGS metagenome assembly ULXS01 (sample SAMEA4835842, study PRJEB28245) | human gut metagenome | biome: gut microbiome; material: fecal sample | place: Denmark | collected 2008
AATGCGGAATGCCTGTGTTATAATTACAGCTAATAAAATTGTTATAAGAACGCTCATAGTAAAACCTACTTACTGCGTTTTTGTGATTGTGCGGGAAAATCAAAGTCGATTTTTCCGTCTTTAACGATAAGTGCCGCTGAGAATGCTTTGCCCGACTTTGAAGTAAATCCGTTTATTATTCTTGTTCGCTTATTAGCGCATAACATAGTCGCAATCGTGTCTGTAATACATTTTCCGCATATAGTTCCGGCTATAAAAAAATTACACCCGTTTTTATACCCGGTGCAGACCCATCCTTTAGAACTTTTTATCATTTCTTTTCCGCAAACAGGACATTTAAGACGTTCGGGAAATTCAAAACCGATCGTATTATCTGCTTTGATTGTTAGCTTCGCATCAAATGTTTTTCCGCTCTGAGATGTAAAGCCCTTGATGATAGATGTCGAACGTTTCAATGTAAGCTCTTTGGCGATTACATCTGATATTTTTTTACCGCAGATTTCATTTGCAATATAAAATCTGCAACTATCCGGGTTATCCTTGGAATAACCTGTACAGCACCAACCTACTTTTTTCTTAATTAAAGGTTTACTGCATAACGGACAAATAAGGGTGTTACCTGCCATTGCAGAAGTATCACTGTTTTTTATTAACTCTACCCATTTAGCTACAAGCTTTTTGTAATTATTCAAGAAATCATTTCCGTCAGACTTTCCACGGGCAATTTTATCAAGTTCCATTTCCATATCGCCGGTCATATCAACAGACAGCATATCGGGTACCGTCTTTTCAAGTGCATCGATTATATACATTCCTTTTTCTGTTGGCATAATGCCTTTGATCATATTGCCGTTTTTTTTGGTTCTACGAGCAATATAGCCTTTTTCATACAGCTCTTTAATGATACCTTGACGTGTTGCGGCAGTTCCCAGTCCACGCTTTTCAAGTTTAATTAAGTTGCGAGTTTGTTCATCTTCTATATTATCACCTGCAAGCTCCATTGCCGTAAGCAGTGTAGCATCGGTATAATACTTCGGTGGCTCATTTTGTCCCTCTTTGACATCGAAACCGATAACTTTATAATCGTTATCCTTAACGATTTCGGGCAACCCGATTACCTTCGGCGTTGCATCAACAGCAAACCAACCGGGACTGATTATATTCGTTCCGGTTGCTGTAAACAGCTGATTATCAATCTGAAAAACAGCTTTGACATTTTCTGTAACAGCTTTCGGATAAACAGTACGGATAATTGATAACGCAAGCAAAGTATATGCCTTGCGCTCATTTTCCGACATACCGCTTAAATCATTCGGCACAAGAGCGGTCGGTGTAATAGCAGTGTGCGAATCAACTTTGCTGTCATCATAATGCCGACGTGTACAGGGTGCAAAATTCTCAACAGGAATAGCATATTTAGCAAATTCAGGCATTTCAAACAGTAGCTTTATTATCTTTACCGTTTCATCTTTCATTGCATCTGTTAGATGCTCTGAGCTTGTGCGTGGATATGTTATCAATCTGTTTTCGTACAAGCTCTGAACGAGCTTTGTAAGCATATCAATTGTGAGATCCGTACACTTTGATAAATCAGCAAGCAAATGTGTAGTGTTATATAAAAGCGGAGCGGCTGTCTGCTTTTGCAACACCTCGACTTTAATCGCTTTTGCCGTATTTAATTTAATTTCATCTATAATAGCCTTTGCCGCCGTTTCGGTATCGTACTTATCTGCCGCTTCGGCAGTAAACTTTGCGCCGTCAGTTGTTTCGATATTGGCAACTATTTTATAAAACGGCTTTTTAACATAATTCCTTATTTCCCGTTCACGCTTAACAATCATTGCGAGTGTCGGCATTTTTACACGTCCGCAGGCGAATACATTATCCGTACCACCGAATTTCAATGTAGCCGCAACAGACGTGTTAATACCAACGAGCCAGTCTGTTGCAGACCGTATACGTCCTGCATTTTCAAGCGGCTTCATATCTTTTGCCGGACGTAACTCTGCAAATGCCTTTCTGATCTTAAAAGGCGTCAAATCTGTTATCCAAACACGTTTATAAGGCACTGTACAATGCAACACTTCATATAAGTACGCAAAAATCAATTCGCCTTCACGGTCTGCATCAGTGGCATTGATTATCAGATCCGCCTTATCAAAGAACTGCTTAACATAATCATAAGCAAGCCTGGAATAATTATTATCTTTTACTCTTGTAATAAAATGTTCGGGTATAATCGGGTAATTATCGAAGCTCCAGAATTTATAACTTTCGTTATAATCTTCAGCCGGAGCTAAACCGCATAAGTGACCGGCACCGTGACAAAGTATAGCTTCCTCGCCGTTTAAATTTAAGCTCCAGTGAGCTATCGAGGGTTCTTTAGGATTCACTGTTTTTTTGTATGCGCCTAAAGCTTCGGCAATTGTCCGACCGAGGCTGTATTTTTCGGCATAGATTACAATCATAATCTTCTCCTTTCAAGTTGTGCTACAGGTAGCACATCTTAATAAACGATATATGCTTTAAGAATGTTGCTGTATACGTTATTGTTGTTTGCGTTTGTTGCCATCCAGTTGTCGGAAGGCTCAAGCATATACGCATTAAATCCGGACTTTATAAGCTGTTTGTTTATTGCAACAAACTTATTTACGGTAACAGGGAAAAAGCACAGATTTACATCCATCTTATTCGGAATAATTACGTTGTTAATGTAATCAGTAAGCATTGGCATATCCCAATCAGCCGCCGAACACAGCAAAAGGTGTATATACGCATTATGATTAAGCGTAATGCCGTCATCGCAAACGATGTAATCGAACGTATCACTGATTTTATCGAAACACGAATATATAATAACATCATCTATGTTGAAGCCGTTCTCGTTTACGGTAGTTTCGTCTACGTTAAAATATTTGCATAACCCGGCTGTTACAGCTGTAACAATGCAAACCTTTGCTCTTTCGTACTTGTGTAAGTAAAATGCAATGTCAAAAGCAGTGTATGTACTGCCGCAACGGGAATTATATCCGAATACCGAAATAATCACATTACCTCGCTGTATTCGTTCATAGCTTTCATCTAATCGCACTGTTTGTCCCGAATAAGAGCTGTCACAAGCGCCTTTATAGTTCAAATTCATACTTCCGAAGGAATTGCTGTATTCGCAGAATTGCCGATTAGGATAATGTATTTCGGCATCGCAAGGCTTTTCTGACATCAAAACATCAGGCTTATCCGTTTTGGGAAATAAAATAGCATTATCTATAGCGGCAGGATCATAGCCCATAACAATATCATATACGCCTATCGAATATAAAGCAGAGGCGTATTTGTTAAAGCTATCGGTGTTATTGCAAACAAATATAACACGCATATAGCCGTAACGCATTTTTACAATGCTAAGAAAGTCTATCAGCGACACGCCTTTTGACGCAGCATCATCACTGATCAAAATACCGTGAGGACGGTATTTTTCGAATATTTCAGCCGCAGTATTCGGCTTGACAGCAGTATATTTACCCACTGTTACAGTTTGCTCCGATTTTTTTAAAGCCGTTTCAAGAGGACGCACACTGCGTTTTCCCGCAATTATAACGAGGTTCATTTATTCACCGCCTTCTGCTGTATTAGTGTAATTTTCAATTCATCAAGCATTGATGATATAATCTTTAGATTTTCATCTTTAAACGTTTCATAAGCAAACGAATCAAATATAATCATAAGATAGCTGTTTGTTGTAAGGTAAAGCCTGTAAATAAGCCGAGAACGCAGAGCTGAATCTGAAAGAATACCATCAGCCGCCGTGATAACGGCAACTGATGATAATGAATAATAATTCAGAAGGACAGCTCGGTTGTTTATCACATTTCCGTAACAGAAAGTAAAATCACTATCGTAAACGGAAAAAGAGCATACAGGGATATGAGCTTTTTTTATATCCGAAAACAACTTATTAAACAGTGCCGAACCTGTCAGTTTATAACTTTTTTCTTCCGATTGCGGTTCTTCGCTTATTATATCCGTTATTGTGCTACCTGTAGCACAATAACGGTCCGGTTTTTTCTGATTTTGTTGCTCAACCTTTCCGGCGGAGTTGACCTTTGTTTTAGGTGCAGAGTATTTCAATTGGAATTTCTTCATGTAACATCTCTCCTAAAATCAGTCTGACAAAGATTATAGATAGAACTGTCTTTTGATATACGCCTGTCAAACGGTATAATCTTTTTACCGCTTACAATCAGTCCTGTGCCTTTTTCGCCGGTCTTCAAGTAGCTTGATTGTGACGGAGATAAGTTGAACAGTTCTATCAGCTTATCAAGGTCGGTTTTCTTCTGCTGAAGCAAAACAACAAACTCTGAGTTTGACAGCATAAGTCTTGCCTGACCCGATTCAAGCACTTCGGCGATGTTTTGAGTTATACCGGTAGGAATACCGCCGTATTTTCTTACACGCTTGAAAACCTTTTGGAAAAAGTCAGCAGAACGCACTGTTTCTTTGTCGCCATCGTTGAACATTATTGAGAATTCATCGACCCATACCCAAGTCTGAACGCCCTTTTTTCTGTTGTCACGAACACGTTGCCATATATACTCAAGAATAACCTGCAAGCCTACAGGTCGTAACTGCTCGCCCATATCGGATATATCAATTGATAACAATTTGTTGTCCGTATGAATGTTTATCTTGCCCGAAAATGTATCAAAACTACCGTTAACATACAGCTCAATGTCAAGTGCTATCTGATCTGCTTCAGGTAGCTTTTTGTTTACAAGAGCATTATAAAAATCAACAAACGTAGGTAAGAATTCCGGATTACCGTTATTAAGCACATAATCAGCGTAGACTTCTTTGACGCAACTGTCGATGATTGACTTATCTGCCGCAGACAGTGGAAGGTCTCGTGCTGTTTCTATGATTGACATAATCAATTCGGATTTCATTGCGACAGCAGAAGTGCCATTTTCACTGATATTTATATCAGTGTCAAATATGTTAATCTTCGTTTCGGAATCCGCCGATAATTTTAGCGTATCTCCGCCAAACTGCTTGATGATAGGATAGTATTCTCCGTCAGGATCGATAATTATCTTTTCCGACTTTGGATAACGTATTATGGTATCTATGATTTCAGATTTACAGTACATGGATTTACCCGAACCTGATGTGCCGAGGATGAAACCGTTAGCATTCATCTCTTCTGCTCGATCGAGAACTATGATAGCGTTGGTATGTTTGTTCATACCATAGCAAAGACCGGTGTCCGAAAAATATGACCGTGCAGAAAATGGTATCAGTATACCTGCGGCATCCGATAACACATAAGTGTTAACGCTGTTTCCGTTGGCGGTATCAAAATGATTTATTCCAAACGGCAAGACGGAATTAAGCGCTTTTTCCTGCTGACGCACCAGACAATCAATAACTACCTGATGTTTTTTACCTTTAGAGCGTATTGCTTCTGTCAGCTCGTCAAGCTCTTCTTTTGTAGCCGCAGACAGAGAGATATATACGCCTATCTTGAAAAGCTCACAGTTTGTATCAGAAAGTCGCTCTTGCAAGTCCTCAAGTTCACGCTCACGCTCCATCCAATGGTATGGCACAAAATTAAGACCTTTTTTATGATTCTTTTCAAGGCGTGCCTGAATTTTGCCTTGATGTGAGTATATGTTGTCTTTAACCTTATCCTGCGCTTCGGATTTGTCTATATGCCTAATATGCTTTGAAACGGCAACTTTACAATTGTTATCAAGAATATCCCTTATAAACTCGTCGTCTAACGTGCGGTCGTATCGAGCCATATACATTATTCTTGTGTATGAACTACCAATTTCTACTTCTTTTGGGCGGAATGCAAACATTGATGGTGCAATATAGTCCTTTATGGATCCGCCACGTGAATATATATCATTCGGCAAAAGAAATTCAGTATTGTCGAATGGGTGATAGTATTCATAAAGGACAGCAAACACATCTTCAGGCATAAGCTGATGTGTTTCACTGCCCATTGCCGCATAGAAATTTTGCAATTCCCGATAGTAACGAAACAGTATGTTTACATTATCTACGGTTTCGTTAGGCGTGTACGACATCGCAACAAGGGTTATTTTCTCACTTGTTGCGTCTTCGGACTTTGTGATATACGTTTCAAGATTTTTATTGTAATCATCCAGTATATCACGAGAGATTTCTTCGTTGTTACTTATCAATATACTTCTGAGCTTAACGGTATTAACAGAGGAATTCATAATAAATTCCTGAAAGTTGATTTCGACCGGAAGTGCATTCAATAAACGCTGATAACGCTGATAGGTTTCTTCCTGCTCTTTGTCACGGAGCAAAGAATAATCTATATTTGAAAATGCGAATATCAATGTAAATGTGTTTGTTCCGGTAAGAAACAGCCCATTATCGTACACTTCATAAAACGGTATTGTGTCCTGTGCGGATTTTGGCATAACAATTCGTTTATCATAACCAAACGGCACATTCTTTTTAGCCCAGCCGTTAAATAAATTATCAATTATCGACATCACTGCTGAATACTCCTTTACTGTCAAACGGTCGCTTTTTTGTGGGATTTGAAGCAATAAATCGCAATACAGTCAACCCTTGAATACGGACTACGCCAAGTCCGATGAATAAAACGAGTTCCAAAAATACGACCCACATAATTATATCAATGTTGATTTTAAGTACCAACCATAATAGAAGCAATGTACCAATAGTAGCAATACACCCAATAATCAACATTACTACCTGACTGATCGAAAACCCCATTACGGTTCCGGGTTCCTGCATAATTTTCTTTGTTACTTTGCATTTTATCATTAAGAACCTCCTGTAAGCTGACGTAATGCAAGCGGTGGCTTTAAGATTAAAAATCCCATAGCAAGCACTACTAAAATTTTCGGTCCGGCCGAAGACAGCCAAACCAAGACATCCATAGGCGAATCTACACCTACATTGTGAATTGTGAGAACTTTGCACCAGTACGATCCTGCAAGATATATTAATCCCATATATACAAGCGAGAGTGCCGAGCTGAGCAAGCCGTCAATAAAACGCTTAAAATATCCCTTTGTTGCATCACCTAACAGGCATGCAAAAAAAGCAGGCGATACACTGCAATATAGCGCCAACTCAAAAGTACGGAGCATTAATTTTATCATTATGAGCCCGCATATAATTAATATTGCTAAGGCAACGATTATAATCGGAGCAAGCAATACAAAATCCAATAGCTGATTAAGCAGTTCGCCGATGATCCATAATTCTGTATCAGTGCTTTTAAGCGTATCAAATGACGGAAAAACTATCATTACGTCAGCACTTGTAAATACACTTGACGCAATACCGGTACAGGTATCAATCAGGGCTATACAAATATCTGTTGATAAATCTACCCATAACTTTGCCAATAAAAGCCCTACAAGAATTTTTATAACACCTTTGTAATTAACTAATTCAAACTGCATAGCAGAATGAATTAAATTAATTCCGAATAGCAGTACCAGTATGCCATATCCGATAGTTTTGAAAAACGGTGCAAATAAATCAACGAAACCGTTAAGATCGAATCCCCAAGGACTATCTATTCCGGCTTTAATGTATATTCCCAGTGTGTTTATAATACCTTGTGTCCAGTCAACAAGACCTTTTACCCAAGCAAAGATACCTACTGCCGAAGCAGCCATATCTTCTTTACCAAGGTCTTCAAGATCTTTTTTCATTTCTTCTTGATTGTATGCAGGCTTAGTGGTGGTGGTTTCTGTCGTTGTGGCGTTTGCTTTTGCAAAAGCCGTATGTTCAACGTGGCTTATATTTTCTGATACATCAATTATATTTCCTGAGCTGTCAACCGGTCTAGGAGTAACAACTGCTGTTACTCCTCCGGTTGTTACAGCATCCGCACAGGCAGAAAATGATAAACCGAAAATCATTAGCAGACTGCATATAAGAAAGATGCTGATTTTTTTCATATCTACCTCTCTTAGAATAAAGCCTCAATCGCAAATGTTGCCGCAAAGAGCGCACCGCCGATTACCATTAGTGATATGCCACCGTTGCGTTCACGTACATCTTCATTACCAATGCCCTGCGCAATTTTTATCGTCCGGGTATAGCGGTTAATCCAAGTACAACGATACGTACTACCCAAAAAACCAGTGTTACAAGCGTATCATATGTAGCAGTATCTACAGAAGATGGGGCATTTCCGATGCCGCCTTCGGCAAATGCTGAATACGCAAGTAATACGTTTGAAAGAAGGATTGTGGTTGTGATTGAAATTACCTTTGTTATTTTCCTGAATGCTTTTTTCATAAAAAATCTCCTTATCTGCGAATTATCGCATCTGATATTTTTTTAGCCGTATCTGATACGACTTTTGTTGTAACCACTACTGCACCGGCAACCGGTACAGCCGACGAAGCCGCTGTTGCGGTAGCAGTGGTGGCTGTAGTAGCTGCCTGAGTTGCGCCGGCTGTAGTAGCTTGTGTTGCGGCAGTGGCTATAACCTGTGTAGCCTGTGCGGCAGCTTGTGAGGTTGTTTGAGCTGTCACACCACTCACATTTGATAATCTGCCGGCGGAAAGATTTTTAGGTGTTATCACTGACTCATCAATCATATCAACACCATCTGCCAAATCGCTGTATAGCTTTTTCTGACCGAGCTTTGTAAGCGATATGCTTGTATTTTCTGAATTGTATTGAATAAGTCCGTCTTTTTCCCATTTGGATATGTTCTCCATAACTTGCAGAGCCGCTTTCTTATCGGGTGAAAGTGTGACTTCTTCAAGATCAAGATTAGAAGCAAATCGGAAAAATTGAAGATCACGATCGGTGCCTTCAAGCGTAACGCCATATCTTACTGTATCGCTTTCTAATCCGTGCTGTATTTCCATTGCACGAATAGCAGAATGTGCCTTGTTAATGTTAGCCGCACTAATAAAGTTAGGATTACTGATATATTCTCTGCCGCTGTCTGTCAGAGTTATATTACCGCTATCAAGATTGACATTAATCAATCCCTGCTTTTCTGCCAGCTCGAGATTGGATATGACAGCTTCTTTAAGTTCTGCGTCAGGGATATTTTCGATAACCTCTTTTGGCAGGATTTCATTGTTATTGAAATAGCTGAGATCTGTTATCTGTCCGGAAAAAGAGAAGGGCAGACCGTTATCTGTAATTGCTTGAGCCTCTGTACTTTTAGCACGCTTAAGCTGCTCAATAAAATCATATATCTGCTTTCCCGTGCGAGCCAGTCCGACAACCTTACTGTTCATTTTTTCGGTGTCGTGCATTATCTCATCTTCTAACATTGGTGCCATAGCTAATTACCTCCTATCATCCTATAAATTCATCGATAGTCGGAATTTCATAGTCGGCTATCAATTCTTCTTCGCCTATTTCGGCAAGCACGTTCTGATGTTCGCTAAGCTGAGCATCTCTTGCGGCTTCTTCAAACTGTCGCTGTAGTTCTGCTTGTTCGATATGTTCTTGTTCCGCTTGTTTTTGCACGGACTGCTCACGCATTGCCTTTTCTTCTGACACTGACTGTTCCATAAGCTGTGCCATTTTTGTTTTTACCTCCTTTAACTTTTGAATTTGTTCATTATCGGAATACATCTTGTTTATATCGGTATTGTTCGGTATTCCGCTTGGAAACGAACTGCCGACTTTATCGATAAGCGGATGTGATAATGTATCGAATTTGTACAACCAAAAAGGCGGATACTCATCGAGAAATTCGATCATATATCCGCCGTATTTCTTTTTGATTTTCGGTGACGCCTTAAACGCTCTTCGCAGTTCAGATGTAGTCAGTAGGTCACGACCTTGATAGCTTTCGTTGTCTGAACTGCTGCCGCCGCTTGTTGTTCCTTGGCTGTGTCCCCTTGTGTCTATTCGTACAGTAGTCTTGTCGAGCATTTCTACTATGTACTTACGGGTATCCAAATCAGGTGCGCCAAGATAAGTAAACAGTGAGCAGTAACCGATAATACTTTCCCAATTCTCCTTATACAAAGCCTTTAATTGAGGCAGCGACTGCAAGACAATACAAGCCCTGATGTTGTTTGATCGTATAACAGCAGTGATTTTATCGAAATTCGGTATCCGTCCTATATTTGCAAACTCGTCAAGTTCCACTGACACGAGCAATGGCAATCTGCCGTTATGCTTGAAATTAGCACAGTACATCAGTCGAGAGAAAAGCTGTGAATAGAACATATTGCAAATAGCCTTGTACGTTGTATCCGCAGGAGGAACTATCAGAAATATAGCTGTCTTTTCCACTCCGACATTGTCAAAATCCATCTCGTTGATTACGGTTAGATCGTTAATGTCTTCGACTGCCCATAAGTCAAGACGTGTAGACAACGTTTTAGCTATGCCGCCCATTGTTTCTTCGGGAGTGCCTTTAATACCGTTCCAATTGATCGTAGCAGCATCGTAAGGGTGCTCGATAGCGTGTTTGTTAAGACAACGTGCAAGCTCACATAGTTCGTCTATTTTCCCGTTTTTGTATGTGATACTGTTAAGCAGACGGACTACACGACCAAAGCACTTAATTTCACCTTTGGCTTTCCAAAGATAAACCATAATTGCGGCAAGTAATGATTTTGCCGAACCTGACCAAAAGTCTTCTTTATCGTCATCACCGGCTGAAGCGTTGATGAACGTGTTTGCCAATACTACTATGTCCTGTTCCTCGTTGATATAAACAAACGGATTATATGCGTTGGTTTTCTTTATGTTGATCAAGTTAAACACTCGCACTTTATATCCGTTTTCCATAAGCAATTTTGCTGTATCACGATACAATTCGCCTTTCGGATCTGTCACTACATAACTACCGAACATCTGCATGATGTCAGGCTTGATCTTGCGGAATGATTTACCTGCTCCCGGACCGCCTATAACTATTTCATTGAGATTATGCGGTTCATAATAGCAATTTTTAGGATTGTTGACCGTTACATAGAACCCGTTCCCGATAGGGATACCTGTCGTGTCACTGTTTTCCTTTTCGTCACGCTTAGTTGCCCAATCGGCACTTCCGGCTTCCACGCCTTTGCAATCGTCATAATTCTTTCCTAATAAAGAAAGCAACAACAGGGACAAAAGAACGATATAAACATACCACAGAGAGCCGTGAATTTGTAATACTGCCCCTAAGTCAAAAGGTGCAGAAAATGTTGGATTAGTCCAGTAAGGCATTGATTTTATCAGCACCGACAAGCTTAGCTGCTCTGACGGTATGCTGTTATCATAAGCGTAGCACTGTAGGCAGTAAATAAAATAGGTTATAATCAAAAATGTGATTATACCGATTATGCCGAAAAGAATAATTGCAGTTTTTAAGACAGATTTACTGTTCTTATGCCACAATTTGTTTTTATTTGCCATTTCACACCTCCATAAGCCACCACAAAGGCGGCAGAGCTTTTCTGCC
>ULXS01042482.1_pt1 | contig 11446 bp, 9 predicted proteins | sample 1961421 | NCBI WGS metagenome assembly ULXS01 (sample SAMEA4835842, study PRJEB28245) | human gut metagenome | biome: gut microbiome; material: fecal sample | place: Denmark | collected 2008
GTGACGGATGAAGATGTGGCTTATATTGTAGAGCAAATAAAAGGCTGTTGCAAAAAGTAGCAGTACAAATTATTGAATGATTATTAGGATAATCCAATGTTGTAAATTTACTTTACAGGAAATATATTGAGATATGGGTAAGTTTAAAGTATATAAGGAACAAGAACCGATACAGCAGAAAGCAAGTGAGTCTTTTGTTGCTTATTCAAAGATTGATCCTAGCATTGCTACCAGAGAACGGGACAATATAAAATCTGCAATTTCTGGTGAAGAATTATTGGATAGACTTCGCCCTCGTATAAAAGTCTTGTTTAAATGAAAGTTGTATTTGCATCTGAAGTTGAAGAGGATTTATATGAACTTATAGAAGTGCTTATTGAAAAAGAGTACTTAGGAACTTATCCTTTTGTTATTTCTTATGTAGAGGACTTAATTTCTGATATTCAACAAAACATATTTTATTAAGTATATTACTAATAATCACGTTTCCAGTCAGTATATTTTATAGACTATTTTGTAGGAGAAAGAAGAGTCGCTATCCACATAAGGATGGTGGCTTTTTTTGTTTGTGGATCGATTTCCACATAATTGTGGAAAAAATACTCAAAACAGAAAAATATTTTTTATTTTATAGTTGTTCAAGTAGTTGATATATAGCTAAATATAACTTTGATTATAGCTTTGGCATGCATCTTGCACTATATTATGTGAGAGCTAACAAGAAATGTTTAACTTAAACAATTAGAATTATGAAAAAGTTATTTTTAGCAGTAGCATTGGTAATGGGATTGGGTACTTCAGTAGCATTTGCTAACAACATGGTATCAGATGTTGAAATCGCAACGATGATCAACGAGTTTAAACCGATTGATGTAAAAGAACTCCCGCAGGCGGTTCAGGATGCCATCAAGGAAAACTACTCCGAAGCAACCATCAAAGAGGCAGCCGTTGAAGTTGCTGAAGATGGGACTAAGACTTACAAGGTAACATTGGTGGATGCAGCCGGTACTGAGAATCCGGTTCTTTTCAATGAAAAAGGAGAGATTCAGAAGTAATAGGTCTTTATTTATATCATAGTAAAAGGGAGGGGCAGAAATTTGATTTACTCATATCTGCTTCCTCCCTTTTTACTTTTATTTACTATTTGTATCTTTTTACATCGGTAAATTGGCAATTATGTTTTTTGAACATATTGGTAATTTACCTTCCTGCCCCATGTTTACGAATACTGTGGCGCAGAGTACTGTCCATTGGTCGCCATAAGTCATGGTACTGCTATGACTATAACCTAAACAATGCCCGTATTCGTGGAACATAGCTTGTCGGGGATAGTTATGAGGATTGGACCCCAGCGGTGTTGCATCAAAATAGACTCCGGTATAACAGTAGTCTGCTAATCCGTAAGTGTTGCCGCCTCCCAGACCGCCGACACCTGATACACATCCCAATACGAGTCCTCCATGGCTGCGGATTCTCTGGCGTAATGCATCCAGATTGATGGCATTTCCTCCGTTATCCTTCAGTTTGCCTTCATATTTGTTCATTTCTGTGTTAAACTCTTCGGAAGAGAACATGAAAGCCATATTGATGGCCAATGCCACCCCGTGACGACATAATAATGGATTCATGTGCCGCCAGTAAGCGTGTCCGTTGTCGGCTGAATAAGCTGAGAAACGGATGAACCACCGGCTGTCTATCTGCTCTATCTTCTTCATATACGGGTCTTCCGTCCGGATAATAAACGTGACATCGTCACCGGAAAGTTCCGGTTGTGCAGGTATCACTATCTTTCTGCCGCTGCTGGTGGTGAAGGTCCGGTCGGAACTTACAACGGGCAGCGGGAAAGTGGCTTCCATGAAAGGATAGATCGCATCGAAATGTGCCAATTCAAGGAATTCGGTACTGATTTTATTGAATCGGCATAGAATCGTCACATCATGAATCGTAACCGGTGAGAAGAATTTAACCTGTAATTGATGTTCAGCCGAGATAGATACTTGTAACGGTGCGTTTGCATAAAAGGAACGGTGCTTGCTGTCATAAAAGATGTTTCGTGGCTCGTTGGCTAGAAACATGGTGTCGGTTCCGAAGCGGGAGAAATCTTCCTCGCGGATATAAAGCAGTCCCTCCAGGCTTTCCGGATGCCGGTAGTCAATGCTGATGTGGGATATACGGCCTGCCTCGATTTTGCAGTTGCTGAAGCGGTATTTGTTTACAAACGATGTGCCGTCACTGCGGCTTGACTCGATATTTACAACTCCGGAAAGTGCCTCTTTACTGGGCAATGAGTAAAATGAACGGCTTTCCGTGATGTCGTATGATTCAATACCTTCTGTGCCGGAATATTCGCCATTGGCACCGAGACCGGTATATATTCCTTCGGCATTATCAAATGTGATGTCGATTTTGCGGATAAAACGCCACATATAATCGGACGAAACGTTCAAGTCTACATCAACTCTGCCTACACATTGCTCCAATGTCACCGTCTGCGATTCCGCAGCTTGTTCCTTGCCGATGTGCAACTCTATTTTTTTGTAAAAGTAGACATTGTCAAGGGGGGCTTTTGCCGCCTGATTCAGCAGCCAGGCATCCGACAATTGCTCGGGTTCGTTGATCGTCGCATCTGACTCCGCACTTGTGGTAGCTAGGAATACAACCGTATAGTCACCGTATTCCAATCCTTCAATGGTCAGTTTGGAGAAGTCTGCTTCCAGCTTTTGATACAGCGGTTTGAGTATTTCTTCCCGGTCATCGGCAATGGCATACCACATGCGGGCAATCTTTTCTTTTTCCCCATTGCGTGTCTGTACGGCAGTGCCGTCTTCCTGCAATCCAAGAAGAAATGTTACCTGACCGGAGGCAGGCGGCATGAGGCCGGATTCCTGCTCAAACTCATTTGAGCAACTTGCCAGCAGCAATATCAGAAATAATAGTATGATTTTTGAAATCTTCATAGAATTCCTCCTTTATTTTTTTACACAACGTAAGGATGCAAACGCTTCCATCTGCAATTGTCTTTCGGAAATGGCAGTGGTTTCCTTGCCTTCAAACGGCAACCAGTAAGTCCATGCATAGCCACCTGGACAGCCGTTACGTTCGCTTGTCCATAACACGGCTCTTTTTCCGAAGGCTGGATTATTGGTGGCAGACTTGTCACCTTTTCCGCCTGCCAAGGGGATGATAAGGTAACGTCCGGTACCTTCTGAAGTAAATTTCACATAGTGTTGCGTTCCTGTTACACCGGTCGGGGTAGTCAGGGTTCCTTCGCCAATGTGGAGTGTAGCGGTTATTTTTTCTCCGTTTCCTGCTGTATAAGTGCCGGGGATTTCCTGTCCTTTGGGGAGAAGGGAATTCAGTTCGTTGCGGGTTGGCACACGGTAGCCTTCCGGACAAGGCATGTGGGTATCGTTTTGCCAGGGTACGTCGGCTGTTTGGTTACCTAGATTGTTTGAGGGGTTGTATCCTTGCCAGGGGACATACATATACTTCCGTCCATATTGGAACAAGCCGCCGATACTGCTGATCCAACCATTATGGTACATCTCCTCAACAGTAGCACCGTCTAAGGGGTATACTTGGTCTTCCAGATCCCGGCTGCGTGCATTGAACGCCATCCAAATACTACCACCCATTTCAACGGTCTCAATCTGCTTGTCGCTCGGAGCCACACGAATTTCTACATAATCATAAGAGCCGGTCAGCAAAGCATTTTTTAAATGTACCAGAATTGTATACCCCAGCCGGCCACTGCCTTGTGCGGCCACCGATACATTAAATGCCGACACTATGCCTTCTGTTTCTTCGGATACCGACATCCCGCTGAGATTCACATCATTGCCAATACCCTCGGTGCCCGATATGTCAATCCGGGTATCGGAAACAAATGCCAGCTTCATGTCACTGACTCCTGTGGCGGGTACCTCTACTATATTATTCTCATAATCTACTGTTACTCCTTCCGGAATCTTGGATTGGGAAGCACTAAGCAGGATACGGTGCTCCGTATCTGGTTTCCCGATAATCGTTTCGCCTTCTTCCCAAGGCTTGATTTCGAAGATTCCTTCTATTGTAGCACCTACGTTGAGTACTGACAATTCGTAAACTTTGTTACGTTCTATACTGGGTAATTGCATCTCCAGTCTGATGGGGATTTCATCGTATGTACCACGCAGGATGATATGTACAGGACGTGTACTTTCGAAAATGCGGAATATTCCCTGTTGCTCTCCACCGAAAGCGGGATTAAATTTCTTTGAATACTTTACCGTTTTATCTGATGCGGAAGTGTTTTCGATGAACGGATATGTTTCAGCCGGAGCATCCTCCACGATTACTTCTTTGATTAATGTTTTGCTGTCTGCCGTGGTGTTCAAGTCTATACGGGCTACACCGCGTTTCATGCCGACGTTGATTTCCTGACCACTGCGTGTTTGGGGAGTACTTTCCAACTCAACGATTGCAGCCATAAAGTCAGGAGCTGAATTATCATGCAGTCCTTCACCGATGGTCATATTGCGGAATTCTTCCTCGGTAATGTTTCCTTCCTGGACCGGAAGTGCCACTCCGGTGAGGAAGTATAGCCGTGAACCGCTGAGTGCGGAAATGCTGGACTGGCCATTGGATTCGGGAGTCAATTGTTGCATTTTGTACAGGTTGCCATCGCTGAACTGGAAAACAGACACATCCCGTATCTCCTCAGAAGAGTCTGAACCGGAAGTCGTAATACCTTTTACTACTACTGAATAAGCTTGTTGTTTGCCTTCTCCCTCAGACGGTGCATCGTCTGAGCAGGCGCCTAAAAACAACGTTCCGAGCAAGGCGGAAACGATGATCTTTTTGTAAGGGTGATTCATGTTTTTTGTAAAATGTTATATTGAATATTGATACTTCTTTCGGACCTTTTCCGAAAGCGGGTGCAAAAATATATAATTTTTCAATATGAGAAATTCTCTTTCCTGTAATCTTCATTACTTTCCTTTTGTAATCTCAACCCTTTTTGTATCTTTGTTCTCGACCCCAAATCTATTACAAAATGAAAGTACTAACTATCCATGATCTGAAAACAATCAGGAAAAGGGCAGAAGGCACGCTCTTGCTACGCGAAGAAAGCAATGAGGCGGTTACGGAACAATGCTGTGGGTTGGCATTGGGAACCGGGCATTTGCAAATCCTGATCTGTGGAGGTACAGGTTGCAAGGCATCCGACAGCCACATCATTGCTGAACGTCTTCAGCAAGCACTCGAGAAAAATAATATTGCCGACAAGGTGGACATTATCACTACCGGTTGTTTCGGCTTTTGTGAAAAGGGACCTATCGTAAAGATTATCCCTGATAACACGTTCTATACCCAGGTGGTGCCTGATGATGCCGACGAGATAGTCGGCGAGCATATCATCGGGGGACGGAAAATAGAACGGCTGCTCTATATCGATCCGAAGACGGAGAAAACCGTCAGCGACTCCAAGCACATGGATTTCTATCGGAAGCAGATGCGTATAGCACTGCGTAACTGCGGTTTCATCGATCCGGAAAACATTGAAGAATACATTGCTCTGGATGGGTATATGGCATTGGCAGATAGTCTGCTCCATAAGAAACCGGAGGAAGTGATTGACGTGATAAAACGTTCCGGACTTCGCGGACGCGGTGGCGGTGGTTTCCCCACAGGGAAGAAGTGGGAGTTTGCCCATAAGCAACAGGCTGATATGAAATATGTGGTGTGTAATGCCGATGAAGGGGATCCCGGTGCCTTTATGGACCGCTCCATCATGGAAGGTGATCCGCACTCCATTGTTGAGGCAATGGCAGTTTGCGGTTATTCCATTGGTTCTCCGAAAGGACTGGTATATATCCGGGCAGAATATCCGCTTGCCATACAAAGATTGAAAATAGCTATTGCCCAGGCGCGTGAATACGGGCTGCTGGGAAAGAATATATTCGGTACGGATTTCAGTTTTGATATTGAGATACGCTATGGCGCGGGAGCATTCGTATGCGGTGAGGAAACTGCCCTGATCCACTCTATGGAAGGGAAGCGCGGTGAACCTACCTTGAAGCCTCCTTTCCCTGCCGAAGCCGGTTATCTGGGCAAGCCGACCAATGTGAACAATGTGGAGACACTTGCCAATATTCCTATCATTCTGACGAAAGGTGCGGAGTGGTTCGCGTCTATCGGCACGGAACGCTCGAAAGGAACGAAGGTGTTTGCCTTGGCGGGTAAGATTAACAATGTCGGCTTGATAGAAGTGCCGATGGGCACAACGCTGCGTGAGGTGATTTATGAAATTGGCGGCGGTATCAAGGGAGGAAAGAAATTCAAGGCGGTGCAGACGGGTGGACCTTCGGGAGGATGCCTGACGGAAAAGCACCTGGACACACCGATTGACTTTGATAACTTACTGGCGGAAGGCTCGATGATGGGGTCCGGTGGCATGATCGTGATGGATGAAGATGATTGTATGGTTTCTGTGTCACGCTTCTATCTCGACTTTACGGTGGAAGAATCATGCGGAAAATGTACGCCTTGCCGTATTGGCAACAAGCGCCTGCTGGAACTGCTGAACAAGATAACCGAAGGACGAGCCACGATGAAAGATTTGGATATACTCTCTACATTGGGAAAGGTGATAAAGGATACCGCCTTGTGCGGGCTGGGACAGACTTCCCCCAATCCGGTACTGTCTACGCTCAATAACTTTTATGATGAATACGTGGAGCATGTGAGGGATAAAACCTGCCGTGCGAAGCAGTGCAAATCATTGCTGACTTATACCATTAATCCGGAACTGTGCATCGGTTGCCATCTTTGCTTTAAACATTGTCCGGCGGATGCCATTCTGGGCGATGTGCGCAAGCCGCATGTCATCAATCCGGACAAGTGCATCAAGTGCGGCATGTGCATGGCACGCTGTAAATTCAAAGCAATCAATGTTGTTTAAGGGAACTAAACTGAAAGAAAATGGAAGAAAAACAAATAACCCTGCAAATAGACCGCCATTATATTACCGTGCCCGAAGGATCGACTATTCTGGAAGCCGCACGGAAAATCGGTATAGATATACCCACCCTTTGTCATATTGATTTGAAGGGCACTTGCGTCAAGAATAATCCGGCCTCGTGCCGCATCTGTGTCGTGGAGGTGGAAGGACGTCGTAATCTGGCTCCTGCCTGCGCCACCCGTTGTACAGAAGGAATGGTGGTGCGTACCAGTACCCTGCGTGTGATGAATGCCCGCAAGGTGGTGGCTGAACTGATACTATCGGATCATCCGAATGATTGCCTTACCTGTCCGAAGTGCGGTAACTGTGAGCTGCAGACTTTGGCGTTGCGTTTCAATATCCGGCAGATGCCTTTTAATGGCGGAGAACTTTCGCCCCGTAAGCGTGAAGTCACTTCGTCCATTGTGCGGAATATGGATAAGTGTATATTCTGCAGGCGTTGCGAGAGTGTATGCAATGAAGTGCAGACGGTAGGCGCCTTGGGAGCCATTCGCCGTGGTTTCAATACTACGATTGCTCCGGCTTTCGATAAGATGATGAGTGACAGTGAATGTACTTATTGCGGACAATGCGTAGCTGTTTGTCCGGTAGGGGCGTTGACGGAACGCGATCATACTAACCGCTTGTTGCTGGATCTGGAAAATCCGGATAAGGTAGTTATTGTACAGACTGCTCCGGCCGTTCGTGCGGCTCTGGGAGAAGAATTCGGGCTACCTGCAGGGACATTGGTAACGGGAAAGATGGTGTACGCCCTTCGTGAATTGGGTTTTGATTATGTATTTGATACAGACTTTGCCGCCGACCTTACCATCATGGAAGAGGGTGCCGAGATATTGAATCGCCTGACACGTTATATGAATGGGGATAAATCGGTTCGCCTGCCTATCCTGACTTCCTGTTGTCCGGCATGGGTGAATTTCTTTGAACATCATTTCCCCGATATGCTTGATATTCCTTCTACGGCACGTTCGCCGCAGCAGATGTTTGGTAGTATCGCCAAGACATTCTGGGCGGAGAAGATGGGTATTCCGCGTGAAAAGCTGGTAGTGGTATCTATTATGCCTTGTCTGGCAAAGAAGTATGAGTGCGACCGCAATGAGTTTAAGACAGATGGCAGTCCGGACGTGGATTATTCCATCTCCACCCGTGAGCTGGCACGACTTATCAGACGTGCTAACGTAGGTTTTACGCTACTGACGGATAAGGAATTTGATCATCCGATGGGAGCTTCAACGGGTGCCGGTGTCATCTTCGGAACAACCGGTGGTGTGATGGAAGCGGCATTGCGTTCGGTTTATGAGATTTATACCGGGCGGACGTTGGAGAATGTAAACTTTGAGCAGGTGCGTGGTCTGGCCGGTGTGCGCCGTGCAACGATTGATCTGGATGGTTTTGAACTGAAGGTGGGTATTGCTCATGGTCTGGGTAATGCACGCCATCTGCTGGAAGATATTCGCCACGGGCGGAATGAGTATCATGTGATTGAGATTATGGCATGCCCGGGTGGCTGTATCGGTGGTGGCGGACAACCGCTGCATCATGGCAACTCGGAAGTGCTGTATGCACGTGCCAATGCACTGTATCGGGAAGATGCACAGAAGCCTTTGCGCAAGTCGCACGAGAATCCGTACATCAAGACTCTGTACGAGGAATATCTGGGACGGCCGCTGAGTGAGACTGCGGAACGGTTGCTGCATACGCATTATTTCAATAAGGCGATTGATTAACTTATTAAAACGGAGAAACTATGTCAGATATCAAATTAGCCTGTGACGTTGTCGAACAAGTGCGTGCTATTTGTGACAAGCATGGCAACCAGCCAGGCGAACTTATCAATATACTTCATGAAGCGCAGCATCTGCACGGCTATCTGCCGGAAGAGATGCAGCGCCTGATTGCTGCAAAGCTGAATGTTCCGGTGTCGCGTGTGTATGGTGTGGTAACATTCTATACTTTCTTTACGATGACTCCTAAAGGTAAACATCCTATTTCGGTGTGTATGGGAACGGCGTGCTACGTACGTGGTTCGGAGAAATTGCTTGAGGAATTCAAGCGCGTGCTGGGCATCGAAGTCGGAGAAACGACACCGGACGGGAAGTTTTCACTCGATTGTCTGCGTTGCGTAGGAGCGTGCGGACTGGCACCCGTAGTGATGATTGGAGAGAAGGTGTACGGGAGGCTTCAGGCGGTGGATGTGAAGAAGGTGCTGGAGGAACTGGAATAGCTTCCGTTTTAAGGAAGCAGTTGGCGATAGCCTAAGGAGAGAGTTTATTATAAAACGGTATATAAACTCTTCCCTTAGGGAGCTGGGAGGTCTTCCCTTAGTACACGATCTTGTTCAGTATGCCATTGAGGTGGGCAATGGCCACCCCGCAGTTCGTCATGGGAACTTGTTGCGCACGCGCCCGGTCGATGCGGCTAAGTACGTATTTCCTATTGAACATACAGGCGCCACAGTGGATAATCAAATGGTATGGGGATAAATCTTCTGGAAAATCAGTTCCGGAGACAATATCTATCTGCAATCCTTCACCTGTTCGCTTACGCAGCAGGCGGGGGATTTTTACTCTGCCGATATCCTCTGTCAGTGGAGCATGCGCACAGGCCTCGGCTATCAATACGCGGGATTGTTCCGTTAGTCGGTCGATGGCGAATGCACTTTCTACATAATAGTGTATATCTCCCTTGTATCCGGCAAAGAGCACGGAGAAAGAAGTGAGCCGGCTTTCAGCCGGTTTTTGTCCGTATACGGTGTGGAATACTTGCGAATCTGTGATAATTAATTTTGGGGGATTGGCAAGTGCGCGTAGTGTATCTTTCAACTTATCTGTGGTACAACTCATAACCAGACATTTCTTGTCCAGAAGTTCGCGGATTGTCTGTACTTGCGGAAGGATAAGTCGTCCTTTAGGTGCCTGAAGGTCCTGGGGCATGACTAACACCACTACATCGCCTTCTGCCGCCAGGTTCCCGGTGATGGTTTGTTCTCCGAAATCGGCAGGTAACTTCTCCAGAATGGCGTGGTGAATAGCTTCGATACCTGTGCCGTCTTTGGCACTGATGATGATGGGAGGTTGCCCGCAACCGGCTTTTATCTGTTCTGCCAACTCTGTAGTATCGGGGCGCGCGTCAGCTTTATTCAGAATCAATATGACGGGGATGCCTCGTTCCTTCAATCGTTGGAGCCATTCCTGTTCCTGTGCGTCTCCGGTTTCACAAAGCAATAGGGCAATGTCGGTTTTTCCAATTATTTTCAAGGTGCGTTCTACGCGCATTTCTCCCAGCTCGCCTTCGTCATCGAAGCCCGGAGTGTCAATAAGAAGGCACGGACCGAGTGGATGAATTTCCATTGCTTTCGCCACAGGATCAGTAGTAGTGCCGGGAGTAGGGGAGACTATAACGGTATTTTGCCCTGTCAAGGCGTTGACAAGACTGGATTTTCCACTGTTTCGCCGTCCGAAGAGGGCGATGTGCAGGCGGTTGGCATAAGGAGTCTGATTCATTAGTCTCAATATTAAGGGGTTAATAAATGGGGATTTAGCGGGCTATGCCGTGCCTAAAATCTGAAATCTCTTTTCCCTTTCTCTATCTCATGTAGGTTCCGCAAGGCTATTTCCCGGATTTTCGGATTCGGGATGCGGTCCATCTCTTCATGAATGAGGCGGATACCTTTTTCCCGGGTTTCGGATGAGGCGTAATCTTCCAGATATTCTTTCAGAGTCATCAAGGCATTGGGCTGACAGCAATTCGCTATCTGTCCCCGCTTGACGAGAGACATGAAACGGTCACCCGTCCGCCCTTCACGATAACAAGCCGTACAGAAACTGGGGATATGTCCCAGATCGAGCAGCCAGTTTACAACTTCATCCAGTGTGCGGCGGTCGCTGATATCGAATTGGGCCGAGTTCTCTTCTTTCGTTTCCGGTACGGCATATCCGCCTACGCTGGTACGTGAGCCGCCACTGATTTGTGAAATACCTAATTCCAATACCTTGCGCCGTACAGTTTCCGATTCACGGGTGGAAATGATCATTCCGGTGTAAGGCACTGCAATGCGGATTACCGCAACGAGGCGGCAGAACATTTCATCAGAAATGGCATTGGGGAAATCTTTTGTTTCAATATCATCCGCCGGGCAGATACGGGGTACACTGATCGTATGCGGTCCGACACCGAATGCCGCTTCCAGATGTTCGGCATGCATCAATAATCCTATGAAATCGTACCGATAGGTATTCAACCCGAATAATACACCTATGCCTACATCGTCGATACCACCTTCCATGGCACGGTCCATAGCTTCGGTGTGATAGGAATACTTGCTTTTAGGGCCTGTGGGGTGCAAGGTCTCATAATTCCCTTTGTGATAGGTTTCCTGGAAAAGAATGTAAGTACCGATGCCTGCATCTCTCAGCCGGCGATAGTTATCTACCGTTGTGGCGG
>ULXS01056456.1_pt1 | contig 11386 bp, 14 predicted proteins | sample 1961421 | NCBI WGS metagenome assembly ULXS01 (sample SAMEA4835842, study PRJEB28245) | human gut metagenome | biome: gut microbiome; material: fecal sample | place: Denmark | collected 2008
GTGTAAAGGAGGGTTGCACAAAATAGTAAATAAAATTAAAAATTTATACAAATTAATTGAATTTTTAAAATAAAGAAACCGGTATCCTTTACTTATCGCTTAAGCATTATTTTGCAGGAATGTAAAGTCTTGTTTTAGAAAAAAATATAAGTATACTTAAGATAGTCATTGAAAATAGTTGAAGGTTCAACTATTTTGGGAGGAATTATAATGAATGTAATAAAAAGAAGTGGAGAAGAAGTTGTTTTTGATTCGATTAAAATTGAAAATGCAATCAAAAAAGCCAATAAAGCAACTACACATAATCAAATGAGTGATGAATTGATTCATACTGTTACTCAAAGTGTTGTCGATAAATGTGAAAACTTAAAGAGAAGTCCAAATGTTGAAGAAATTCAGGATATGGTTGAGGGTGAATTGATGGAGAAACGTTGTTTTGCGGTAGCTCACAACTATATTACGTATCGTTATGAGCGTGCATTAGTTCGTAAGGCAAATTCAACTGATAAACAAATCATGTCTTTACTTGAGCGTAATAATGAAGAAGTAAAGCAGGAAAACTCAAATAAAAACCCATTGGTGAATAGTGTTCAGCGTGATTATATGGCGGGTGAAGTTTCAAAAGACATCACAAAACGTTTCTTGTTGCCTCAAGATGTTATGGAAGCTCATGAACAGGGAATTATTCATTTCCATGATTCGGATTATTTTGCACAACACATGCACAATTGTTGTTTAGTAAATTTGGAGGATATGCTTCAAAATGGAACGGTTATCTCTGAAACTATGATTGAAAAACCACATAGTTTCTCGACTGCATGTAATGTGGCTACACAAATTATTGCACAAGTCGCAAGTTCACAATATGGAGGACAGAGTATTACACTTTCTCATTTAGCTCCTTTTGTACAGGTTTCAAGAGAAAAAGCACGTCGTGAAGTAAAAGAGGAATTGGAATCATTAAATCTAGATTCTTCTGAAGATACAGTAAATAAAATGGCAGAGATGCGTGTTCGTAAAGAAATTGAAAAAGGTGTGCAGATGATTCAATATCAGGTCATCACATTGATGACGACAAATGGACAAGCTCCTTTCGTAACTGTATTCATGTATTTAAATGAAGTGCCTGAAGGACAGACTCGTGATGATTTGGCTATCATTATTGAAGAGATGTTGAAACAAAGAATTAAGGGCGTTAAAAACGAAAAGGGTATTTGGATCACACCAGCATTCCCTAAATTGATTTATGTTCTAGAAGAAAACAATATTGAAGAAGGTTCAAAATATTGGTATTTAACAGAATTAGCTGCAAAATGTACAGCTAAGCGTATGGTTCCGGATTATATTTCTGAAAAGAAAATGTTGGAATTGAAAGTGGATGCGAATGGTGAAGGTCATTGTTATCCATGCATGGGATGTCGTTCATTCTTAACTACATACTTAGATGAAAATGGAAAACCAAAATACTACGGTCGTTTTAACCAAGGTGTTGTTACATTGAACTTAGTGGATGTGGCTTGTTCAAGTAAACAGGATGAAGAAGCATTCTGGAGAATTATGGACGAAAGATTAGCTTTATGTAAAAAAGCATTGATGTGCCGTCATGAAAGATTACTTGGAACACCGAGTGATGTAGCGCCTATTTTATGGCAAAATGGCGCATTGGCTCGTTTGAAAAAAGGCGAACCAATCGATAAATTATTGTTTGGTGGATATTCTACAATTTCATTAGGGTATGCCGGATTATGCGAATGTGTATATTATATGACTGGACACCCTCATACTGAGGAGCCAGGAACTTCATTTGGTTTAAAAGTTATGCAATATTTAAATGATGCATGTGCTAAATGGAAGGCTGAAGAAAATATTGATTTCTCATTATATGGAACTCCAATGGAGTCAACTACATTTAAATTCTCGAAACATCTACAAGAACGTTTTGGAATTATTCCTCATGTAACAGATAAAAACTACATCACAAATAGTTATCATGTGCATGTTACAGAAGAAATTGATGCGTTTACGAAATTATCATTTGAATCGCAATTCCAAAAACTTTCTCCAGGTGGAGCTATTAGTTATGTAGAAGTTCCAAATATGGAAAATAATATTGATGCAGTATTGGCGATTATGAAACATATTTATAATCACATTATGTATGCGGAATTGAATACAAAATCGGATTATTGCCAAGTATGTGGATATACAGGTGAAATTAAAATTGTAGAGGATGAGAACCACAAATTAGTTTGGGAATGTCCAAATTGTGGTAATCGTGACCAAGAAAAAATGAATGTGGCTCGACGTACTTGTGGATATATTGGAACTCAGTTCTGGAATCAAGGAAGAACACAAGAAATCAAAGAAAGAGTACTACACTTATAATAGATTTTTGTTGGATAAAACGGTTTGATGTGGTAGAATGTAAATGAAAAGAGAGTATCCAATAAAGGGTTCTCCTTGGGAAAATGTATAGTTATGAAAAAACTACTTTAATTTCTTGCCGGAATATCGAGGTAGTTTTTTCTTATGTCTTTTCAACTTATGTATTTGTTTGTCCATATCTTCAATTATATGAAGTAGTTTTAAAATTGCTTCAGCAATCTGAACTAATTTGTGGACAATCACTAGCAAAATCGATAAGAATATTGCAATAAATATTAAATATCCATGCACAATATCACCTCCTTGGGGCTATTGGAACTCAAGCGTTTTCGTAGCTTAAAGCCCCTGTGACGGTATTAATAACGATTAATACAGCTCGTCCCTAGGAGAACTACCTTTAGGCTTTTTTAAGCCATCCCATTGTCTACTCTCAGATATATTGTATCATGTGATTTTAGAAAATAGAAAGAATGATTCTGATATTACAACAGAAAATTTTTGACTTTAAAAAGTCAAAAGAATTTTTTGTGATATTTACAATTTTGAATTGATTGCTTACACTATATGAACTTTTTAGGAGGCATTTAAATGTACTACGGAAATATAAAAAAGAATGATATCGCAAATGGTAAAGGTGTGCGTGTAACACTATTTGTATCAGGGTGTACAAATCATTGCAAGAATTGTTTCCAACCAGAAACATGGAACTTTGATTATGGTAAGCCTTATACAAAGGAAACGGAAGATGAAATTATTGAAGCTTTAAAACCAAGTCATATTGCAGGTTTGACATTGCTTGGTGGTGAACCGTTTGAACCAGAAAATCAAAGGGAACTTGTGAAACTTCTTCGTCGTGTTCGTAAAGAATTACCTGAAAAGAATATTTGGTCGTTTACTGGATTTATTTTGGATCAAGACTTGTTAGATGGAGGAAGAAAACATTGTGAAGTCACAGATGAAATGTTGTCTTTATTAGATGTATTAGTGGACGGTCCTTTTAAGGAAGAAGAAAAAGATATCGCCTTGGCATTTCGTGGTTCAAGAAATCAAAGGGTTATTGATATGAAGAAATCTTTGAAGGAACAAGAGGTTGTATTATATTTGGAATAATTATTAATGGTTAAATGAATAAGATACTTGTATTTGTACGATGCAAGTATCTTTTTTTTACTTTTAAGTTAATAATTTTGTGTTTTTTGACAATTAGTAGTGAAGATAAATGAAAGGAGCTGATGTTAAAATGAATAAAAAGAGTACAAATAAAGATATTATAACATATAAAGAAATGTTAAATAGGCTATTAAAAGTGTTCGTAAAGCAACTGATATAAGGGACTTACAATGGAATAATTTGTTGATAAACTTTTCTTAGATAAAGAAAGGCCGCAGGGCTTAGGAGGAAATGATTATGAACAAAAAATATAAAACACTTTTAGATTTGGCGAAAAAAGTATGTGAGGGAGTGATGAATTATTATGATTCAAAAGATGAATTAGAGAAACAAAAAATATATATGTTTCTTTGGGAACAAGTATATTTGTTGGCACAACTATGTTCTGAAACAATTCGCTATGTAGAAACGAGTAAGTCAGATGAAGCTTCTGGAAAGAAGTTTGTGACTACAGATGCCACCGTTTGTATGCATTCAAAGGATGTAGTGGATTCGATTGGTTGTATGCAGGAATGCATTCATAAAGCGGTTGAAACATTCTTGAAAAAGCTTGTTGAGCATAAGATTAAAGTTGCCGATGAATATGCAGAGGCAAAAATGATTCGTTATGTGAAGGCTTTGATTGCAGGTAATTTAAATAATGCGGCAAGACAAGCTGAAAAAGATGACTTTAAATATAGTAATCCAGCACAAACGCTTGTTTTTGAAGAGCGTATGAAATCGGATAAGGATTCTAAAAAAGAGGATATACCGACAAATGCTTCTTTTTTAAGGGACGAAAAGGCGGAACAACGAGTAGAAGAGGCAGAATTATTGGATGATGTCATCTTAGAATTTCTAGATATTTTATATGCACATATTGAAAATCATCCGGAAGATGAAATCTTTATTCGTGAGAGATATTTGGAAGTGCTTGAAAACCATAAAAAAATCAAGAAAGGAAAAGAGATAGCTGAAACTATGCATATTTCTGGTGCTGCCATATCTAAAAAGATTGCGAAGTATGATGCTTATTTCGCACAATTGTTAAAAGAACGCCTAAAACAATGGCGATAGAATGGAGGAATTGAAATGAAAAAATTTTATACAATTATTGGGCAACAACATATTGGAAAGGTGAATTATGGTCATAAAAATATGACTTTAAAGTGCATGTTTCCTATTACTGCCCATATTTCGACTGTGATTAAAGAAGGTGAAAAGTTTGAAGTAGTGGCAGTAGATTCATTTGATACAATGGATAGTCATAAGAATGTGGAATTATTAAAAGAGGAATTGCAAGAATCTTTTAATAATGATTTTGAATTTCATTATGTGAATGCTCATTTTGAACATGAACAAAAATCACAGATTCAAACGTTTATGCGTTTGTATGAAACATTTAAAGAAAATGATCAAGTGTATTTTGATATTACGTTTGGACTTAAACCAACACCGATGACTGTATTTGTATCTTGTAATTATGCACAAAAATTCATACCTGGACTTAAGATATGTGATGTTGTATATGCACATTATACTTTTGGAATGGATGAAAATTATGTGCATCCAATTGTGGATGTCACAAGTTTGTTTTTATTGAATAACTTAATTGAAAGTATTTCTAGGTTTGAAGAAAAGGATCCAATGAAATTTTTAAAAACAGTTTTTAATTTTGATGAAATGTAAAAAGAAGAGTTATTGGTTTAACTCTTCTTCTAATTGTGAACTTATTGAATTATAGTTATTGATTATTTTTTGAGCAGAGATGAGTTGCGATTGTTTAAAACTATTGTCATTTAAAATAATCGCATGTTCTCCAAAACGTTTGAAATATGTGTAGCTTTGGAATTTTGATCCATATACTTTATAAATTGTATATTCACGAATTTGTTTGATTGGTTCAATGTGTGTAGGTTTAAAAGTATAGATTGCATCTAATAAGCCAACTCCAGTTGAAGTTAAAGCTACAAGTATATGTTCACCAGGTTCTTGTTGAGCGGATGAAGGGCTGTTTAAGATAGATTCTTCTAAAGCTTGTTTTTGTATTTCAGTGATTTCAAATGGTGAATTTGAAAGTTTGATGGTATCTCCAATATTATCAATACGATAAGAAATGCATATTGTGATAATGCTTCCAGGGTTGTTTCGATCTTCTGTCTTTTCCACACACAACAAGTAGTTATGGCTTTCTTCAACAGATTGAACAATTTTGTATGGGAATACATTTCGATAGTTCTTATCCTTCTTATATTTCATGTGAATGGTTTTACCATCTTTAATATATTTTCTTAAATCTTTGAACTTCTTTTTAAATATGATTTGTTCACGAAGGTATTGAGGAAGTTTAAAGAAAGATTGGAACATAGAATAATAGAATTCACTAATAGATGATATAGAGTTATTAAAGAATTTATTATATTGAATATCATCATAAATATTTTCATTCATATTCGTTTTCTTAAGTTTGATGATAATCTTTTTATTTCGAATCTTTTCACTAGCCAAAGTATCCATACCAGCCATAATACAAGAAGCGATTCGATTTGTGGATACATCTTTAAGAAGTGGAATATTCTGTTTTAAAGTATCGACAATGACGCTTTTCTTTTGTTCTTCTTCTACATTGAATTCATCATAGTAATTTGTCATAATCGCAGAAATAAAGGCATTTCTATTTGGAGAATGTGCATTTCCATTTTTGTTTCTTACAAATCCAAATTCAACCGCATCCTGATCCAACTTCTTACACATCTCTTCATCTACATATATATTTGTGGTGTCATTTCCACTATAGTAATTTTGTGGATTCTTTTTTTCCTCTACATACTTATCATTCAATTCACTATCAACAATATCTTTATATTGAAACCGTTCAAGTTTAATTTTACTAGAACAATAAGGACATTTTATTGTTGCCATATTAGGTACCTCCTTGTGATTACTTATATTTAAAGTGTAAACAATATTCTTATATAATTCAAACAAGAGTTTAAAATAATGATAGATGGTTATACATTCACAACCAGAATATGTCTAAATTTTCGACCATCGACCTAATTCGTCACATTTTAAGCACAAAAAACACCACAAAATACCGAGGTGGTCGAAAAATATGTGTCAAAAAATTAGCTATTTTACAACATTTTTATCAACTAAAGTTCAAAATGTGCTATATTTAGTAAGGGAAATATGATACTTATAAAGGATCGACACAAGAACTCGGCAGTGCCTGTTTCCTGATCGCCTGCGATAGGGGAAATATGATACTTATAAAGGATCGACACGATTCAACTGGACGATAATAGTCCACGAATGCCACCTGGGAAATATGATACTTATAAAGGATCGACACCTGAATCCTATTTATTTATATATAACATTGACAAATAGGGAAATATGATACTTATAAAGGATCGACACGGTTGTGCCTGTACGGGCATAGCTTGAGGCTGTGCTTGGGAAATATGATACTTATAAAGGATCGACACATAATTGTATTTTGAATACCATTCCAAATTCCATTTTTGGGAAATATGATACTTATAAAGGATCGACACTTGGATTCAACCAAGCTTTTACTTTCTGTTGATGTTCGGGAAATATGATACTTATAAAGGATCGACACATTTTTGCGTTGAAGAATAAACCAAAAAGCAGGAAAGGGAAATATGATACTTATAAAGGATCGATACACATATGCTTTATTTGTGTTTTCCATAATAATTCCCTGGGAACTATGATACTTATAAAGAGTAAATTTTGGAGGTTTGGCCTCCATTTTTTTGTTATTGTTTTTGCATGAATTCGTTTTAATGATGAAATATATGCTGCTTTATGTGTGAAAACATGGTGTGTTGTGATTGTGTTAGTTGGAATGGGTTATTACGGACTTCTTTGATTTTTATTGGGTGAATAATTTAAACGGGTAATGTATAGAAATAAGAAATGCTATCTAGATTGATTAGATAGCGTTTTTTTATTTGTCTAAATTCATAATTTTTTAATTCTTAGTTAATTCAATGAAATATCAAGACATATAAGGATTGGAGGTAGAAAAAAGAGGCGTGTTCATATAAAAAGTGTTCGTAAATAAACTTAAATAGTTGTTTAATACATTGAAATAGGATGTGAAAGGGTATCTTTATTTAACGATATTAAACATCGTTGAAAACATAGATTCGATTTAATATATAAGAGGTTCAAGAAAGAACCTCTTAACTGTTCTTTGACAAATGAATATCAACTATTAGGTCTTGACCTTATGTGTTGAGCTAGTTCACTACTGCGCCATGATCGTAGAAATATGGGAGCGATACAACTTTAGAATGACAAGCAATCTAGCCAATTGTGCCATGACGATGCATAAGGATGATGATACTTCTAGCGGTAGGTCCAAACGTAAGATGGGCTGGTAAGCCATTGATCTGAAAAGGTCAATGGAACTCCAATGAGAGGCTTTAGGCAAAAGTCTCACCTAATAGAATCTTAGCTTTCGGGTACATAGGAAAGTAGAAAGCAAAATTTATAGAAAGAGGAAATAAGTTTATGAAAATATTATTAAAAACGTTAGTTACAGGTCTTGTAGCTTGTAATGTGGTGGTTGCACTTGTAAAGGTGGTTCAGAAACATACATGCAAAGAAAAGGAAGAGGAAGATGTGATTGAAAATGATAGTGTGTGTGATGGAGCATCAAATGATGTAGGGAATATTTTGGATGCGTGGAATAATGTTAATGCAGAGGTTGAAGAAAGGAAGTGTCTTGTGAAGTTTTCAAGGGGATTATTCAATTCGATTAAAGAGAATAATACGGATTTATCCGAATGGATGAAAGTTACAAAGAATATGTATGATGCTATGGCTCGATTGGATGATGCGTTGAAAAGAAGAGCTGAAATTGAGTCAAAATTTGAGAATGTGTGTGCTAAAGCTAGTTTGTCAATGAAGGATGAGATGACATAGCTGTAGTTTAGATAAAAGGTTAAATGTAAGGAGGAAAAGAAATTATGGGTAACATTATTTTGTTTTATCAAATTGTGATTGTGATTTTATTGGTAGTTGGATTTTTGATGGGTCTAAGTCTTCGTAATTATTATAGAGAATTAGGCATTATGATGCGGGCTGTTGAAGGGATAGATAAGGAGCGTATAAGACTACAAGAAAAATATGAGGGCGGCTCATCTGAAGTGGTATTTCATAAATATGAAGGAGAGGATTATGTTGGAAAATAAAGCATACGTGGAATTATATAAAGGGAAGTCTAATGGTATTGTTGCGTTTGCGACGGTCATTTATAAAGGGTTAAGAATCAATAACATTAGTGTACGTAAAAGAAGAAGTGGGGAAATCTATTTAGATTTTCCTTTTACTTATCGTAAAAAGAATGGTGAATTTGTGAAAGATGCCAATGGATATACAATCAAGGATTATGTGATTAATCCATTGTGTATGGATGTACGAAAAGAAATTGAGGATTTAGTCTTTCCAAAAGTAAAGGTGATGCTGACATTAAAAACGAATGAATTGTAAAAATGGAATTATGAGATGTATGGTGTCGAGAAGAAGCGAGCGAGAAGAAAAAAGGAGAAATAGAATGAATAAAGAACAAATTGTAAGAATTTTAAAAAGTGTATGTGTGTTATTGGTGATGTTTGCTTCGGCATACTTGATTTATAAAGTAACTGTATATTTTGGACAGGGTATTGCATCTCGTTATCCAGGTAAAAGTTGTTCTGAATACAATCGTTTTATTTTAAATGATTTGAATGAAGAAGATTTAAAAACATTGATGGATATAAAAGTGATGTATAGAATACCATCTGGTGCTCTTTGGAATAAGATATTCACCAATTACATGCGAGTTATTTATGTTTTTGGATACCCAATCTTAACAATATTAGCATTTGTGTTATTTGGATTAAGAGAATTGGCAGATACACTCGATTTCTTTCCAACTATAGAAGTGTTTGAATTTTCGAATTTGTACGAAATAGTTTATGCATATGGCTTTGGTTTTGTAGAAGCTATTGTAGTATCCATAATAACATGGGCTTTAGGAAATGGAGGATTAGATTTTTCTGCAGTATTCTTTATGCTTCCAGGACATATGATGATTTGTTCAGTGATTACTGAAATGATATTTACTGTTACGCAGATCTCTTCAGTTATTCGAGAAATTATAATAGCGAAGAATAGAAAAAAGGCTATTCAGAAGAGAAAAGAAGAGAGAATTGCAGATGAAAGAAATATGTATTCAGATGATATTAAGTATATAGAAAATATATTAGAAGATTGTGGTTTCTTTGATGCGGGTTCAACATCTAAATAGAACTCTGACATTAAAAATAAAAAAATACTATATACGGTTACAAAAACGAAAACCAAAAAGTATGAATTTTCGACCATCACCTTAATTTGAGCTAATTTAAGCACTGAAAATAGTCGAAAAACAGGAGGTGGTCGAAAAATATATGCCAAAATCAACCTTTTTTCAACATTTTCAGCAATTAAAGTCCAAAATGTGCTATATTTAGTAAGGGAAATATGATACTTATAAAGGATCGACACCAAACGGTTCTAGACCGTTGTTTTTGATGTATGTGGGGGAAATATGATACTTATAAAGGATCGACACTCCTTCATAGATTTCTGAAGAAATAACCCATGAACCAGGAAAATATGATACTTATAAAGGATCGACACGCCATGGCAATTACAATTTTTTTAAAGTTTAATGTTTGGGAAATATGATACTTATAAAGGATCGACACTCTTCATGTTATAATCCTCCTTCTTTTTAACATGGTAGGGAAATATGATACTTACAAAGGATGAAGAATAACTACGATTAATGCGTAGTTTTTTTCTTTTGTGGAGATACAATGCTAAAGGTTAATTAAAATGATTTAAGGTGATATTGAAATGTCATCTTTTTTTGTACTCTGATTATAAAAAGTGTTTGATAAAATATTTTATAATGTGTGAATATAGTTAAATAAGCTTTAATAAGTGTATTTAACATATGTATTATCGAACATGTTTTAAACCCAAAATGAATGATAAATTTAATATGTAATCAAACAGGAGGAAATGGAAATGAAAAAGAAAACATATAGATTTGAAGAAAGAAGTTTAAAATTGCCAAACTTGTATCATTTAGATGCATGCAGACAAGGTGGAAATATTTATAGAAACAAAAAGAAATATACTCGCAAAGGCAAATCAAGATTTGATTATCGAAAAGAGTATTAGGAGGAAGAAAAAATGGAAAAGAAAGATTATGTTGTTGAAGCAGTGATTGGATTGATTGGAACTATGGTTGTTGCACTAGCTTTGTACTTTGCCATGAGATATATCGATGTCAAATACTTTGACATGAAATTAGATGATAGTCAGGCAGAAGTGTATCAAGAATTACAGGCAATGAGTAATACATTGTTCTTCTTTTTGCCACAAACAAAATGGCTTCAACTCATTGAAAACAAGATTGTTCTCATGTTGTTTGTCTATGGAGGACCCGTTTTGATAGGAGCTATTGCAGCTATTGGAGTTGTGGTTGTTCTTAGTGGTTTAGGAGGTTCTATCACCAATGTCGCAACAAACTACGTGAACAATCAAGCGGAGGAGTTGCAACGTCAAGAGGAAGAGTATCGATGGTACTCTCACCATCATTAAAAATAGGAGGAAAACAATGGAAACAATGATTAAAAATTTCAAGACAGGTTTTGCTTTAGCGATTCTTATTACTTGCGTACAGGCATACGCAATATATACATATGGCTCTGCAATAACGGATGGTCATCCGATTGGCTATACGCTATTGTATTCTGTCATGTTTTTTCTTGGCTGGGTT